>Ga0302126_10001330_pt1 | contig 14708 bp, 9 predicted proteins | sample CB4_20m_MG_FD_203108 | JGI IMG/M metagenome (GOLD analysis project Ga0302126, IMG submission 203108) | Marine microbial communities from Western Arctic Ocean, Canada - CB4_20m | ecosystem: Environmental > Aquatic > Marine > Oceanic | place: Canada: Western Arctic Ocean | collected 2017-09-24 | reverse complement strand
GAAGGAATCGGGGGGTGCGGCTGGAGATGAGGACGAGGCACATGGGGAAGGCAAGGGCGGCGGTGTCCAGGCTCTGGCAGGCGCGACGAAGGAACAAGCCGCCGCCGCCGCCGCGAACGGTTTGGACCGCTCGCAAAACCCGGCGGGGGAGGGGGTTGAGAACGAAAACGCGGAACCGATCGCGCCCGTTGCAGACGACTCCGACGCGCACTCTGACGACAAAAACCAAAAGGAGCTACCTCAAGAGTTGCCAGAGAATCGTAACGAAATGGATGTCGATACCGCCACGGCGACCGACGACGTTGACGACGATTCCCCGGATGACATTCAGGACCCGAACAAAGGTAAATCGTTGGAAGAGCGCGGCGCCGCCAAGGCGAGAAGAAAGGGCAAAGCCACAGATGACAAGAAACCGAAAAACTTGAAAGAAAGTTTGGGCGCGGGTGTCGGGATAACCGAAGATGTTCCCGGCGACGAAGGGGCTGATGGTGAGATCGACGAAAACGACGCGTTCGGAGGCCGAGGCGAACTCGGCGAGGAAACCGTGGTGACCCTGAAAGCGCTGGAAGACGTTTCCCTGGACGACGCCGAGCGCGAAGACGTTTCTCCCGAGGAATTATCTCCCGAAGAAATCGCGTCCGCGCGCGCCGAAGCCGTCGCCGCGCTCGGGGAGTGGCGCGAGCGCACCGCGAGCGGAGCCGGCGGTTCCGACCACCTAGCGCACGCGCTGTGGAATCACCTTGAGTTGTTAACAGGCGCTTTGTCAGGCGAACTCGCGGAACAGGTACGTATTGTATTTCCCAAATCCCAACACTGTTTACTGCCCTTCTGTAACTATTTACTGTTTACTGGTAACGTTACCAGTACTGGCAACTCTTACAAATACATCACAAGGAGACTGTTTGCCTATACAGTACACCCATGACTGACCCTTTTCTTTTCCAATCACAGTTACGGCTGATTTTAGAACCCACGCTCGCGTCGCGGCTCACGGGCGACTTCCGAACGGGCAAGCGGTTGAACATGCGGAAAATTATTCCCTACATCGCGAGCGATTACCGGAAAGATAAAATCTGGCTCAGGCGGAGTAAGCCGAGCCAAAGAAAATACCAAGTCGTGCTCGCGATTGACGACTCCAAGTCCATGACCGAAAACGCGTGCGGGCACTTGGCCCTTGAGAGCACTGTATTAATTGCAAGAGCTATGTCAAGACTGGAGGTTGGCGAAATCGGGGTGGTGAGTTTCGGGGCGGACGGAGGGTGGGATGCCAAAAACGACGACGGCGAGTTAATGACTCAAGATGACCTCACCGATGGCGTAGAGGTTCCTGGTACCTCTTCCGGAGGCATCCGCACTTTGCACCCCCTGGGCGCGCCGTTCAGCGACCAAAACGGCCCGTCCCTCGTGTCGCAGTTCACGTTTTCGCAAGACAACACGCTGGCGGACCAGCCCGTGGTTGGGTTGCTGAAGAGCCTCGACAAACAGCTAAGCGCGGCGCGGGAAAACTTAAGGGGCGGCGCCGGCGACTCACTGCAGCAGCTTTGTTTGATCATCGCGGATGGGCGGTTTCACGAAAAAGAAGCGCTGCGGCGACAGATGCGGGAGATGCAATCGCGAAGAGGGGTTTTAGTCGCCTTCATCGTGCTTGATAACCCCAAATCGTCAGTGCTTGACATGCAAACCGTGGACTTCGCGAACGGCAAGCCGAACTTCACCAAGTACCTGGATACGTTCCCGTTTCCGTTTTACACCCTGGTACAAGACATAGCGAAGCTTCCGGCCGTGATTTCAGATTTACTGCGGCAGTGGTTCGAAATCACGGCGGGGGGGTGAGTTTCGGGTTTTAGCTAACAGTAATAGCGCACTGGTAAAAGTAATAGTACTGCAAAGTATTAGAGTACTAGCGAAGTGAATTAGTAAACGGCTAAATTGAAATACAAACACAAACATTCACGAAGAATCTCCCTCCGCGCGTCGACACGCCTCGCAGTGGTACAGGAGCTTGCCGTGGGGACACCCGTTGCACTCCGCACAGCTTCGTTTCCGTCTGCCGTGAGGGCAGGGGTTGCACAATGCGCAGCCATTTTTCCGCCTGCCGTGAGGACACCCGTAGCACTCAAGGCAGGTGTCTTTCCGCCCGCCGTGGGGGCAAGGGTTGCACGCCGCGCAGATGTCTTTCCGAATGCCGTGAAGGCAGGGGTTGCACGCCGCGCAGTGGTGTTTCAGGTTGCCGTGAAGGCATCCTTTGCAATCCTTGCAGGCATGTTTCAAGTTTCCGTGAGGACACGGATTGCACTCTGCGCACCTGTATTTTATCTTCCCGTGAGGGCAGCCGCTGCACTCCTTGCAACTTTCTTTCTGCTTGCCGTGAGGACACCCGACGCACTCTATGCAGCGCTGTTTCACCTTGCCGTGAGGACACGGGGTGCACTGTGCGCAGGAGCTTTTCCGCTTGCCGTGAGGGCAGAGGGTGCACACCGCGCACCTGCTTTTCACCTTGCCGTGCAGGCAGGGGTTGCACTCCTTGCAACTGTGTTTCAGCTTCCAGTGAGGGCACGGGTTGCACTCCTTGCAACTGTATTTCACCATGCCATGAGGGCACGGATTGCACTCCGCGCAGTTGTGTTTCAGCTTCCCATGAGGGCACGGGTTGCACTCCACGCAACTTTGTTTCTGCTTGCCGTGGAGGCACCGCTTTACTCCCATGCTTGCGGAGACCCCGACTTCTCACGTCATGCTCCACAACTTGTGGCAACCAAGGCGGGATTTGATGAGAATAAATGCGATGGCAACTCGCTCAGAAAGACTTTTTCGTGAAATGCGGCGCGAAGCGATTCATTCCACGACACGCACCCGTTCGAGTTACCCGACACGCACGATGGGAGGTGGTAACGCTCAGAAGTCCGCCAAGGCGCGCGCGGACAAGATGGCCAAAGACAAGGGCAAGGGCGGGGGTGCGTGAACGCGCGTAACGCGCGCGTCAGGAACCCGTACACCGCGGACGCTTTAGTCATCAACTTGCGTTAAATTTGGCGGCGGTCGGTCTCGGCGCTCGGCGAGGTGTCGGTCGGTATCGGCACGGCCGTGCCTCGGCGTGCCGTTCCATCGCCGCACGAAACACCACCGCGTGCGTGGTGGTACATTCGCGCGCATCACCACCATATTTCCCCTCGCCAAAATCACTCGCTGACCCCTCTCTCTCCGTACCACCCGCATCTCGTCTTCCCGCATGATTCCAAAACTCAGGCTCGCAGCTCGCTAGCAACGCCAAGGCAATGAACATCCAGTGCAAGGTGTGCATGCAGACTTTTCTGTCCACCGCGACGGAGTTGAAACTCAAGGAACACAGCGATAACAAACACCCGAAAAATGACTTCTACGCGTGCTTTCCGCACTTAAAAGTGGAGACGGCGGAGTAAAGAAGACGTGCGATGACTGCGAGGGTGTGCGATTAGGCGCAATACATTAATCAAAGAGAACAACACCGCAATACCTGCCAAACTACCGATATCCTCGCCTACTCTATTGAATATCCTCGTATCTCCCATTCGCCAGGTTATACTCCAGCTTCGGGTCCCCGATCGACCCGGCGACTTTGTTGCGCACTTTCGCGACCATCACCGTGACTTCCTTTAGCGACCCGGCTTTTTCGTCCCGGTTCCGGTGAATGACAATCCCGTTGTCGCACTTGTTAATAAAGTGCGCGCTTCCCGAAATGTCGTACAAACCAGGAGGCTCGCCTCGCCAGTTGTGCAGCTGCCGCGGGTGCGCCACGAACCACACGTGCACGTCGTAGTGCTGGGCAAACTTTTTGATCCGCGTCAGCATCTGCGAGACGTACTCGGTTTCGGTTTGCCCGTGCGGCCTTTTGTGGTCTAACTCGTTGTACGGATCGATCAGCAAACCCCGGATGCCGTGTCGCATCACCGCCGCCCGCGCCAAACCGATAATCCAATCCACGCTAGGCAACTCGTCGTCCTCGTGCCGAATCAACACGAACTGGTTATCTGAGATAATAAAACAAAGTGTCAGTCTTGAGTCTATTGGTGTACTGTATGGGCAAACAGTCTAAGTGTGATGCATGTAGTTGTAACAGTTGCCAGTAAATATTACTAGTAGTGCACTAAAAGAGGGGCTTGGAACAGTGCCTTGATTTGGGAAATGCGACACGTACCCAACCAGTGCAACCCTTGCCGCATTTGTTCCGGCCGCATCCGCGCCTTTTTCCCCCCGTACTTCCCCTCGAACCACGGCTCGCCGACGTACTTCTCCACAAGCTTCCGCGCGTGTTCGTGCACCTTGTTTTCCATGCTGCAAAGCGCGAACGTCCAGCCGTGCTGCACGGCGAGGTTGCACATCAGCGCGTCGACCCACTCGGACTTGCCGCTGTTTGGGACGCCCGTCACCACGGTCAGCTCGCCCGGTACCACCCGGTAGTGGTTGTCCACGGATTTCCAACCCGTGCTAACCCCCTTCATCTCGCTCCCGTCAGGGGTTTCGAAGTACGTGGAGATGTCATCTTCGAAGTCGCTGAACCGAAACAGACCGCGCAACGGGAACCCCTCCGCGTTTTCAATCGACCCCCTCAACGCGGCTTCCCCCTCCGTCAGTAACACGTCATTAGCGTCCTTGCACCCTTCCGGCCAGACGACTTTGAAACACCGCTCCTTGCCTAGCCTGCGCGCCAACTCTTCCGCCAGCGCGATTCCCGGCGCGTCCGCGTCCACCGCGATTATTATCCGCGACACGGGGTCGAGCGCGGCGCGGCAGTTCCACAGGTACTCAAACTTACGGTCCTCTTCCGGTTTCGGTAGGGTTCCTTCTTTCACCTTACCCGGCGCGCCGTCCGGTACGGAAACCACGTTTTTAATACCAGCCTGTTCAAGCGCGAGCTTGTCCATCTCGCCCTCCACGATTACGATTTCCCTTTGCCCGACGATGTCGTCGAGGCCGAACAGAATTTTCTCCGCACCCTTTATTTGCCAAAAGCTTTTATCCGCGCCGCGGTACTTGATGTTCACCAGCTCGCCGTTCCGCATGTACGGGAACACGAGCGCGTCCACGTTTCTTTGCGCTGGGGGTGAGTACACGTTTTGACTAGCTAAGCCGTTGCGTTCCGCGACTTTTAACGAAATCCCGCGTTCAAGTAACCAGCCGCCCCACTCCCTCGCCGCGTCCGTAACCTCGCCTTCGCCGATGCGCTCCAACGAATCGGGGTTGGGTAACTTGACCGCACCTCCAACACCAGCGCCGATTCGTTTGCTCATACCCGTACCGACCGCGGTGTTGCTTCCAGCAGCACCGGAACGTTCCCTAACCGGAGTCCGGCCGGTTTTTCCTTTCGTCGGGACGTCCGCTAAGGAACTCCCCCCGGTCCACTCGCACGTCGCCCTGTGGCACATCCACTGCGCCGTGGCGCCGTCCGGTTCGATGTGCACCGCCAGGCTTCGCTCTCCGTTTGACCCGCCGCCGCACGACGGGCACACTATTCGGTGCTGCCCCGGGGTGTACGACTGAAGCACGATGGCTTTCTCCATCAAAACGTCCCGGAGCGCAATGGGGGAGCGCTCGGGAAGGCGCTGGGAAGCGGGGGGCGGAGGCGGCACACCCGGTGCGGCGGGCGACGAGTTAGCTTCCGTCGGGCGCGGCGCCGGCGCCGGCCGAACCGGGGGCGGGGGTTGCCGTTGAGGCGCCGCTGCAGGTGACGCAGACGGTGGTCGAGGCGGAGACGCAGGTGTCCCGGCCGGGGGCTTCTTCGGGGCGTACAGCCCTCCTCTTTGTTGCCCTCCGTTGGCACCAGGAGCCCCGACACCGCCATTCACACCGCCACTAACACCGCCATTCGTGCCGGGCCTAGCGCCGGTGGCCGTCCTGTACTCGGGGGCTGGGGGGCGGATTCCTCCTGTTATCTGAGGCCCCGGCGAACCGTTAGCAGTCGCACCGGGGCGCCCCGAGGCCCTACCAGACGCCCCCCCGGCCCCAACGCCGCTAACCGCGGGCGCGGACGGGGCGAGTTGTTTTGAGGATTCGGCATCGTCCCCAAGAAACTCAACCTGCGGCTCGCGTCGTACGTAATCGTCCCCGTTCCCGTACCGAGCCGCGCTAACCGTGAGCCCCCTGTTGGGGTTACCGACGCCCCTTCTCACCGCGGTTAGCCCACGCCCCACGCTTCTGGCGAACATCGTGGGTGGTGCGTGTATGGGTGACCACGCGAACGTGGAAGGCTTGGATGACGCGTCGCGACAAGTTTTCGTGAATTTGCGCGCGCAAGGGAGAAACGTGCGGCCTGATCGTCCGGAAGCGGATCCCTCGACCGCCCCGAACACGCGTCCGGGCGCTTGCACCGCGCTCACACACCACATCAATCAGCGCATGCGCGTCCGGTCGAGGCGCGCGCGTACGAAAGTGAGCACGAAGGCGGCGCCGCTTTGCGAATTAAGCGATTTCAGCACGGAAAACAACGACGAATAAAATCTGAGGTCGTCGGCCGGAGGGGCGGCACCAAACCCACAGGTACGACACTCGCGGACGCACCGCGCTCTCCCGACGGCACGTTTTCGGCCACATAACTCTCGTCGATACCCCAGATCTCACCCATCTGATACCGCCATGCCCCCCGCGCTCGCCCCCGCGCGCGTCGTGGCGCGCCGCGCGTCGCGATCGCGCCGCGCGTCGCGATCGCGGAAGCCACTTCGTTTTTCGGCACGTCGCGTCGTGGCCACGACCACTTGTTCCACGTCACCCCCCGACGCAAGTCGCGGTGCGGGTGCCCCTTCTTCCTCGTCCACGATTGACGGTACCGCGCCTTCCGGCCAAGGTCGTCGTTCGTTCCTGCGACGCGCAGGGTGTTTGTCCACGTGTGTCGTGGCGTCTGCCCCCTTGGCTGCCGCGGTAACAACGCTCGTGACGGTGGCCGGCCCCGCGAACGCGGCGAACGAGTCCGCGGCAGTCACGGCTTCCCTCGCTCCTTTCGTGGGCAAAGCCGGTTTCTTCATGCGCGTCCCTGGCGGGTGGGTGAAGGCGATGGACCGGTCTGGGGACCCTGGTGACGGGGCGGGTAGCAGGAGCGGTGAAACGCTGGCGCTGGTGGGGAATTTCCGAGACATCGACACGGTGAGCGTACGGAGGGAACCTATTGCGAACCACTTGGACTTCGCGCGGATCGTGGATGGCAGTAGTGACGTTACTTCAGGAGTGGGAGATGAAGCAGAGCTCGTTGATCCCGACATCGCGCGCCTCGTCGCGTCCACCCTAACCTCCACAGAGAGGTCGGCGGTCGAGGCGAACCAGAGCGTGGGCGTGGTACCGGGGGTGGAGGGCGGCAGCAGCGGCGTGATGGATTTCCGGCTCGGCGAGGCATCCGTGTTCACCGCGGAAGGCAGCACCGGCACCAATAAAACCCAGGCCTACTTCGTGTACGACTACTACACCGAGGTGTGCCGGGCTAAAATAGAGGAAGTGAGTGGTGGTGCGAAGCAGTGCATCGGCCCGCGGGGGGACGTGCTTGACACGATCCAGCGACGGAATTTCACGGTCGCCACTAGGAGCGACGGGTACGTTTTATCTTCGTGAAGACTGTTTGCCTGTCCTCACGTTTGCGCTGTACTTGTTGGTCGTCACAACACTACCACACTTCCCGCAGACCCTACTACTGCACTACCTACTCCCACCACGGCACCGCCAAGTATACTGACTCTTACCACCTCCCACCCAATACTCCGTACCCTTTTCTGATTACCAATAACAGGTACCTTTACCTGGTCAAAGCGTCCGCGCTGGAAAGCCGGTGGGGTACCGTGGGGGGCTTGTTGGAGGAAATAGCCACGAGCTTCCGCGTGCCGCAGCGGGAATAGCCCAGTTTTTTACGTAGGTATCGGTTGCGTATTCTTAGTCGCGGCGATCTCTGCTCTACTCGTCCTCGCCGCCCGAAAAAGAGTATGCCAAGTTTTGGCAAACGTTTTGGCCTCGACCCTTTCGCCTTTTTCTTTCCAACCGACCGAAAGTTTTCTCTGCACTCCCGATCGACCGCACGAGGTTTCGTGGTGCGGCCGTGTGTGTCGCTTCCCGGTTTCCGTTCAGGACACGCAGAACAGCCCGCGTGCGTTTGACGTCGGTTGTTCCCACGCAGCATGGGCGTCTGCGCGTCTCGCGTCCCCCCGGGCGGGCTGCACGCCAACCACGGCGCTTCTCACTTCGAGGCGTCGCCCGCTGGCGTGGGCGTGGTGAGGGGTAAACAACGCGGTGTGAAGGGTGACCGCGAGCGAGCTGTTTTGGGGTGCTTCGGGGGCACGAAACCAGTTTTGTCCCCGGACTCACCCCAGGGCAACGACGCCGCGGGCGTTGCGTCGCCCGTGGCGCGGCTCGGCGAACACAAAGGACCGCGGGAAACGCCGCCCGTTCGAACCCCTGGGCGCGCGCCTATCCCACGAACCGCGTCCGGCGGCCGCGGCGGCCGCGGCCCTGGTGGGAACGGAAACGTGTCAGGGCGCCTCGGACACGTCGAAGGCGACGCGGACCCGGACGGGGGAGCGGAGTTTCTTTTCGCGAGTTCCTATAGTACGAAACAAAAGTTCCTGGGGCTGAAAACGGGCTCCACTATTTCTCGCCAAAACTCCTCCGACTCGTACGCGAGCGACTCGCAGTACGCAGACGGCGAGGACATTTTGGCGTTATCCGCGACTAGGGTTCGGCACTGGGACGAGAAGTCCGCGGACATCAAGTCCTGGCAAACGTACACGGATTTGCGTCAGGTGGATGTTAAGAGCTTCGTCGCGAACTTCCCGCAGCGCGAGCGAAGCGAGGGAAAAGTTGGCGAGACAAAAGGCGCTTTGGCAGAAGACGTGTTCAAGGAACCTCCCGTACGTATTGGGCCTTTCCCAAATCCCGGCATCCCTGTGTTCCCATACAAGACTGACACTTTGTTTTATTTATCGTAAGGTCCCGGTGTCCCTAACCACCCTCGCGCAACTCGCCGCAGTCGCGACACAATCGGGTGACGCGAACTGGGCGTCCTGTGACGAGGTGCGGCTCCTACTCACCGAAGACGTGGTGTACACCACCATGGAAGGCCACCGCGTGTGCGGGCGGGAAGGTGCGGCCGTGGGGCTATCCCAAATCCAGGCATAACGTTTACCGAGCCCCTGTTTGACGGTTCGATCGCACTACGGCCGTGATGTATTCGTAAGAGCCGCGAGTACGCCAGTAACAGTTACCAGTAGTGACTGGTAAGAGTTACCAGTAGTGCACTGCGGCCGTAACCTTTACCGGCGTACTGGCAAATGTTACAAATACAAATACATCACAAGTACCCTGTTCGGCCCGATAACGGGTGACTGTTTACTCATACAAGTCACGGTCCCGACTGACCCTTTTCTATATGTTGCATCTCAGCGGTTCTCGAAAAGATGAACCAGTCCGTCGCGAAGCTCGCGAAGCGCATGGGGAAAAGTTTCGGCGGCGGTACGGATGACGGCGACAAAACCTCCTCAAAACCTTTACCTAAAAAAGCATCCAAGGTGAAGGTCAAATCCACGGGCCCCACTCGGTCGTTTGACAAGAAAGGCAAAGAGGTGTGGATTGTTCTGTACGCGTTCGACCTTTTGCTGATGAAGGTTAAAGTCAAAGAGACGTTTAAGGTTGACAAGTTCGGGAAGATCAAAGAACTCACCAGGGCGCGGGCGTGAGTGTGAGTAAACAGTACTGGGTGTGGGGGTGGTGTGTGCTTTTTCATCGGGAGGTTGTTGATGGTTTGTTGGCGTTCTTTGATGCGCGCCAAAGCATGTCCAAGGATTCGTCGTGTGACTAAACACTCACTGAGTGACGTCCGCGACGAACCCTCCCACGTCGAGGCGGTCGTCAAAGAACTTCGGAAACTCTGAACAACGTCCATCGTGCAGACAGAGTAGTGGTGTTGATCGGCAGTGTTAATCGGTTGTGGTGCCGCTCTCGCTTGAATCATTCCAGGTTGTAGTATCAAAAACCCTTTCAATCCATCGCAGTCGAGGGACGCGAAACCTTTGGAAAAAAGTCTTTTCGTTTCCAACACAAAAATTTCCCGGAAAGGAGTTCTCTTTTTTTTACGGGACCGCGTCCGAGTAGACGATCGGACCGTCGCTGCGCTTCAGAGCTGCAGAGCGCCTCGCGGGCGTGCGGGACCTTGTGTGGTGGGAGTGTGGTGTGCGCTTGGTGACCTTGTGGTGTGTGTGTATTCCTCGGCGCGCGTGCGGTTGTCCGGTAGTCGACACGGGCGCGTAGGCGACACCCGCGGGCCGCGTGCGTTTTGCGTGTATTCGTGAAGCACCACCATTCGTCGGAAGCGTGCGGGGTGCTTCGTCGCGGCGTCGCACTGACACCAACGACCTTACGGGCAATCTTGGTGTGACAAGGGTACTTACGTACCGTACCTACCTCCGTGTCCATTCCAAGCATGGCACCCACCGTGAACGAGCTCTCCTCGCCAACGTTCTTCGCGCCGCTGCCTTTTCAAGGAGCGATGCCGCAGGCCGCGGGAGCGACCTCGGCAAGAAACGACCATGGAAACTCCAGCGCGCACGGCGTGAAGCGTGACGCTTCACAGATGATGACCAGCGAGGAACGTTCAGAACGCGTGCGGAAGATCGTCAGCCTGGTAAAGGTTCTGCTCACGGGTACGTTTGCGTGTCCGACATCGCGGGACGCCGCGGCTTCCGAAGAACGTCACCCACCCCATCGCGTCCAGGCAGGCCAGGCCAGGCCGCGGGGACGAAAAAAACCCGCGAGACCTTGTCCGTTATTTTCATCGGTGCTTTCCCTATCAAACTTCGGTTTCAACCTCAAACCTGTACAAACCAATTGACACTGACCCACCCACACCGCGCAAACCACGATCAACCCATCCGAAAATGCACAAAACTCACCCCACCGCCCGCAGCCAAAACCATCAAGGAAGATTCCGTCCCATCCCTGGTGGTGCCCGGTGTTTTCCTCGGGTCGGTGGGTGCGGCGCACGACAAATCCTCCCTCGACGCGAACGGGATCACGCACATCCTAACAGTCGCCGGCGGGTTTCCCCCGAAGTTCCCCGAGTCGTATGACTATTTAGTCGTCGACGTCGCCGACGCGTCGTGCGAAAACTTGACCTCGCACTTCGACGCGTGTTTGAAATTCATGTGCGTGTTGCGGCTTTCCCAAATCCTGACACCTACGTTTACGGACCCGTTCGTGACTGTTTACGTGCACTACTTGTGATGTATGTAGTGCACTACTATTAACTTTACCAGTACTGGCAACTGCTACATACATCGCAAGTGCACTGTTTTCCCATACAGTACACCCACACTCGCCGACTCGGGACTGACACTTTTCGTTCACAAAAACAGCGCCCGCGCGCTTCTTGACGGGGGCAACGTTTTGGTGCACTGCTTCGCCGGCCGGAGCCGGAGCACCACCGTGGTCGCAGCTTACGTGATGGCCACCGAAGGTTACTCGTTCAAAGAAACCATGACTTTGATCAAACGCGTCCGTCCGGCGGCGCAGCCCAACGCTGGGTTCGTGGCGCAGCTTGTGGCGTTTGAGAAACACCTGGAAAAAGCCCGCGCCGAGGGACGGCTGTTGGGCCGGGTACAGCTGGAGGGAGAAATTGAAAACGAACATGATTTAAGTGGCATCAACCACCTAGCTTCCGTCGCCGTGGACGTGGCTGCGTGCTTGGAAAGCGACACCTCATCCGTGGACTCGGAGTCGCCGCGCGGAGAGGAAGGGGAGTTGGTGGCGGAAAAAAACCCGGCGGGGGCGGAGAGGCAGGTTTTAACGAAGGAAACGGGAAAGGATGCGCGCGCCTCCAAGCGAACGCCTTCCAGCCCAACCGGGGGGGGGGAGAAAACGCATTCTGGACGCGTTATGTCATTGGGGAGATAGTCTGGATTTAGGGTCAGTCCTCGCGACTCTTTTCGTGCCGGTTAGAGCACAGGGGGTCACTTGTAATCGCAACATGCATAACGCAAAAAACAGAAAGTGTCGTTTCGTCTCCGATCGCCGACGAAATCGTTCAGGACTTTCACCGAATTGGGCACCTTCTTTTCCAAGAAGAGCAGGTCTCTCCAACGTCACATTTGAAACCGCGCGGTCCGGCCAGGCTGTGTGGAGAGGGGGACCGGGCCTGTGCGCTGCTGGGGTATGGCGCCGTCCACTCCCTGCTCGAGTGCTGCTATGAAGTCCCTTGATGAGCAGGTACGGTTACGTGTCATGGTCGGCCTTTTACGTCCCTTGCGCGAGCTCCGACCTGACCGAGATGTTTGTTTTTCCTCCGCAAACGCGGTCGTGTTCTGACCACTCCCTTTTCGTCGTCACAGTGGGACCGTTTGGCGAAGCTCGCGGGGGACACGCCCCCATCCGCGGTTCCCGAGCCGCGCGCGGACCCCGACCGCGTTGACAAGGACGTCGCAGAGGCGCTTCTTGGCAGTTTTTCCTTCGCCGCGAGTGCGTCCACGCGCGCGGGCAACGCCGCGGACATTTCCGAGGCCCAAAGAAATGGAAATGTCCCCAACCCTTCGTCGTCGTCGTCGTTTGGAAACGGAAACGCCTCCGCGCAAATCAGCGATTTGCTCGCCGCGCGGATGGAGTTGGAGGACGTGCGTGCGACGGCGGAGGCGGTTCGAGGTTCAACGCAACTCGCGATTGCGGCGGCGAAACAAAAGACGCGCCGGGAAAGGGAAAAGTCCGCGGACGCGTCGGCGAGAGCGGACGAAGATAGAAACAAAATACAAGCGGCGTTTGCCAACTTGCGGCAGCGCGAACAGACGCTGTTGGCGAAGGAGCACGATTTCGCCGACCGGGAACGAGAAATACCATCGCTACTGCAGCTGCGCCAGAAACTACAGGCTCGCGAAGATGACGCTTTGGTTGCGGAAGACGCGGCGACCGAGGCGGCGAAAACGGCGAGGGAGCAGATTGAAAAGCTGCAAGACGAAAAAGCGGCGTGCGACGCTTCTCTTCGCGAAAGCCAAAAAGCCATCGAGATTGCACAAGGGGAACGGCGGAAAAACGCGAAAGATTTCGAGCTTCTGGAACACCGGCGCTTGTCGATTCTGGACGAGCTTTTTTCCCGGGAGAAAGCGTGCCGGGAAACGGTCCACGAAATCGCGCTTGAGATTGAACACAACACACAAACAAACAAGCGGTTGCTTTCCGAGCGCGCCGCCATCGAGGACGCGCTTGAAATCACTAAAAAAAAACGCGCGGACGAGCAGGAGGTTTTGAAAAGGTACGACGCCGCTTGTGTTGCAACCGCTGAGGCGGAGGATGCGCGGCGACGCGCGCTTGAGGCTCAAAAGATGGCGGAGAAGAAACTCTTGGCGGAGACGCAGAAAGTTTCGGCCACGAAAGCGGAGTTTGAGGCCGCTTTGGTGGAAAGCGAAAAGCTACAAAGTGAAAATCAAACCAACCGCGAGAAATTCAAACAGGCGATTTCTGAGTTACGCAAGGAACTCGAAACCGAAAGGGAAACACACACCGCACAGCTGGAAGAAACAAGGAAAACACAGGCGACACGTTTGGAGGACTTGGAAGAAAGCTTCCGCCGAAAACGGGACGACTGGGAGGTGGAGCGGCGGTACGAGCGCGAAGAGGTGCACCGGATGAAAACGCAAGGTGCGGCCGGCCTATGGCTTTCCCGAGTCCGGGGACACTGTTTACCGCCCCGTTCGTGACGTCCACGGCCGTCATTAAAAGGAAGTGCACCCCATACATCATATGCGCACTGTTCGGCCCGAGTACGCCCGACTGTTTGCCGATTGTCCGCCTGTAATGACTCACTCAAGTTACGGTCCCGACTGACACTTTTCTTTCCCATTTCCAAGTCGAGGACGAAGCCGCGGTGGCGCGCCGCGAAAAGGAAAACGCCAACGAGCTGGTTCGACGAGTCGAGGCTGAGTTAGTCGCGTCGCGTGATGAGGAAAAGCGACGAAGGGATACGGAATCCGACCTCGCCGCTAGGACCGCCGCGGTGACGGAACGGGAACAAACGATGGGGCAATGGCGCGACGGTACGTATTGCATTTCACCAAATTTCGGACGACTGTTTGCGTATACAAGACTGACACTTTTCTTTTACAATTGAAGGCGTGAAACACGAAACGCAAAAGACGGGTGACGAGCGCGAGAAAATCCTAAAGGAGTGGGAGGACCGTGTGCGTCTGGAACGGGACGAGTCCCGGGCTTTGGGCGTAAAAATCAAACAGGAAAGGGAACAATCGCGGCAGGACCTGGAGTTAGTGCATGTCAAAACACGAGCCGCGCAACACGCCGCGGAGGAGGCGAAGGAAAAGGAAGAAGCGTCGCGGAGGGTCGCGGAAGGGACGCAACGAAAGAAGGCTGATTTATTTTCGCGAATGGAAAAGTTTGAGGGAGAGAAACGACAGTGCGACGCCGAGGTTTCGAAAGCGGCTGCGACGGAGGCGGAGTGCGCAGTGCGACTAGCCGGTATGACACGAGAACTTGAACTGGAACGTGACAGGATAAAAACCAAGGAGGAGCAACTTCAGCGCGACTTGACCCGGTGCGCGAGGGTGGAAAAAGACGCCGAGGCGACGATGAAGGATGCGCGGCGACAAAGAGATGAAGCACATGCAACTTTGTCCGAAGCGAACGCAGCTAGGGCTGAGATTGAGGTCACAGCTGTTGCAGTGGAACGGGCGCGAACTGACGCGCATAATCGATTGCAAGAAGCCGAG
>Ga0302126_10001323_pt1 | contig 14739 bp, 11 predicted proteins | sample CB4_20m_MG_FD_203108 | JGI IMG/M metagenome (GOLD analysis project Ga0302126, IMG submission 203108) | Marine microbial communities from Western Arctic Ocean, Canada - CB4_20m | ecosystem: Environmental > Aquatic > Marine > Oceanic | place: Canada: Western Arctic Ocean | collected 2017-09-24 | reverse complement strand
GCCGCAACCGCATTAAAAAAACGTCCATGGAAGCTAAAGTTGATGAACAACCGACCGAAGAAGTTAATGATGAAAAGGAAGCAACAGAAACACGGATGGATAATGAACCGACCGAAGAAGTTCAAGAAGTAGGAACTAGCAAAATCGATGAAACTGAAGTTGATATATCAGAAGCAGCCGTCGCAGTTGAAGAACAAGGAGAAGGAGAAGAAGAAAAAGAAAAAGAAGAGACCGAGCGCGTCTCAGCAGCCGAGGAGGAAAATCGCAGGGGAGACGACGACAAAGAAGTAGAAGTAGAAGAGCAAGCTCTCGAAAGAGAAATTGAACGAGTCGAGGAAGAGGTGGTGAATCCGCTCGGGGAAAATTCGCCGCTCGAAGACGAACAAGGAGAAGAAGATGAAGAAGTTCCATTAGAAGAATTACAAGGAGATATCGATATCGATAATGGTGATCCTGTTCTCGCAACGATTTCAAAGCTCGACGAAGACGAGCTGATGTAAGTAATTACATCATAAAGAATGATTAAGGCGTATTTTATATTAAAATTATACACACATAGTAAACATAGTAAACATAAAGAACATATCATCGCATTCGCAATAAGAACGAACTGAAGCCACACATAACATAGTTACGCCTTCTTCAAGCCCTCTAGAGCTTCCTTTGCCTTCTTTTCGAGCTCGCCGTTCATTTGCATCTTCGCGATCGTCATCATTTTGTCCATGATTTCCGGTCCATGTTCAGCTATTAATTTGTCCGCCTGTTCCTTAGACATCGTCATCACGTTCTTCACCGCATCCGAGTCCTTCGCCTTCGCCATGAACAACTTAACATCCGCCGGTAAGTTCGCTAAATGTTTATCGAGTATCTTCTCGTATTTCAAAAAATATGGCTTAACCAGTCTGTTAAATAAATCTTTGGATTGAATCGGCCCATCGAAGAGCAACGAAAAGTATAACACGGCCTTGACTTCGGCCCATAACGGAATCGGATTCACGGGAAAGTACGAATCATACGCCGTTATTAGCGAATGTACCACCCAATACATTAACCTGTTTTATTGTTTAATAGAGATAGAGTTGGAGAGGGAGTTTGTTAGTTTTTGGTTTCCAATTCAATTTTGAATTTTGCCGTACCACTTAATGTCATCTTCGGGTTCAACCGATACAAGTGCTTTACACGAACAATACGGTGCGTACGTACAATTGAGTATGTTAATTATTCTGTTCGTGATGAATCCTAACATCTTCGCTGGTTCGTTATAGAGTGAGTGTGCGAGGGAGGGAGAGGGGTATTTTGTGTTTGATTTTATTCTCTTTTGTCTTTGCTGCTGATGGTCTCCTCGTTCCTTTCCAATGCGCGCCAGAAAAAATATCACAACAGAGTCAAATACAACGTAGTAAACATAGAACGAATAAGAAAAATGATGCGGAAAGTAGCCGAAAACGTGCAGAAAAACACGCAGCGTAATCTCTCAATCGTACGTAGTAACTTTCACGTTCGCACGGATCTCTCTCACTTTGCTTATTATTCACGTCGCGTCGTTTTTATATTTAAGCGGAAACGGGGCACGGATTTAGGGAGAGAAACGAAACATTTTATTGAAACGGAAACTGACCGAGATTGTTTACTTAACAGAGAAATTTCGCAGCCGCGGCGACTGCGACGGATGATGCAAAGTATCAGGTATGTATTGATTGTTGTTGATTTATGGTTTTATGTTCGGATCGCGTTGTTTTTGAGCGCGCGCGAAGATTATTTTCTTCTAAATCTCTCCCTCTCTCTCTCTCTCTCTTCTCTCTTGGAATCGATTCAAGTCATTCTTTGTCATCATCAACTGACTAACCAACTCATTAATTTCTTAAATAGCCACCGTTGAAATTATTCGGTACCGCTGCTCGATATGCGTCGGCTCTATACACGGCTTCGGCGAAGAAATCTGCATTGGCGGCGGTTGAAACCGAACTCAAGCAAATAATTGCGCTCGCAAACGCGGACAAAAAGTTTAAACAGTTCATGGAAGATCCAACGATGGCGAGGAAGAAGAAGCTCGCCGGGTTAGAAGAGTTTTGCAAGGGTGGGAAGTTTACAGAGACGACGTCAAATTTTGTGAAAGTTGTTGGCGAGAACGGTCGATTGAACGAATTAGAGAAAATTGCAGAGTGCTTTGAAGAGTTATGCATGGCGTCTAGGGGCGAAGTGAAAGCCGTGGTGACTACGGCGGAGCCTTTAGATGCGCAGACTTTAGCTGAAGTAACAAATGCGTTGAAAGGACACGTTCCTGCGAACGCCAAGGTCATTGTGAGTACGAAGGTTGATCCAAGAATCGTTGGCGGAATGACCGTCGGCATTGGAGAAAAATATTTAGATTTATCGTTGCTCTCGCGAATCCAAAAGATCGAGCAGTTGATTGGAAACCCGATCTGAATACCATAAATCATAATAACATATGCGTTGCGTGCGTGTCTGTATCCTGTAAATAATTCTAGTTTTGAAATCGTAGATTTAATTTAAATATTATACAAAATATTCGCTACTGATGATGGTACAACAACTATAAAGTACACTCTTAAGTAGTACCGGTACAACTTCTTTTCTCTCTTTCTCCTTATGAACAACAATTTCTGGACACGAAACTTCTACCTTCATTGTTATCGCGAGCTTCGCTCAAATTCACGCTCCTAGTATTACCCCTAGATCTACCTCCGCTCGGCCCGTCTTTCAAAAGCGAAGGCGTTTCCACGATCGCTTGCAAAAGTTCGTCGAATATCTCCTTCACGCTAATCCTCGCCTTCGCCGAACATTCGAGAAACAAACATCCGTTCTTTTTCGCAAACGCCATGCCTTCCGCCTTCATAACCGCTCGTTCACTCTCTTTATCGCACTTATTCCCAACAACTATCTTCACCGCATCCGCAATAGTCGAATACATATCGACTTCCTTCTGCCAAACTTCTTCTACGCTATTAAAACTTTCCTTATTCGAAATATCGTACACGAAAACAACGCCTTGCGCGCCGCGATAGTACGAACTCGTTAAAGTCCTGAACCGCTCCTGACCAGCCGTATCCCACACGGTCAATTTAACCTTTTTCTTGTTCACCGTTAAGTACTTGAGCTTAAAGTCCACACCGATCGTTGGCGCCAGGTCTAGATCTGAATCCTCTGTCGCGTCTATGAATCTGAACAAAAGGGACGATTTTCCTACACCGGAATCTCCGACCAACAAAATCTTCACGAGATGTTCGTATTCTTGCCCTATTTCTTGATTCGCGCTCATCTCTCACTCTCTCTCTTAAACCAGTGGTGAGATTCGCTAAAATATACTTCTAGCTCTTTTTGGCCACAGAAGTTGTTTGTAATTAATTCTTCTTAATCTTAATCACTCTCTCTCTCTCTTCGTTCAAAAAGTTTAATACCAGCGGCTTTGGTTTTTGTTCTGGACGAAGATAATAAAAGTGATTTATTAAATACGCGTACTTAACGAGACGAATCTGAAGAATGAAAACGTTTTGATGCTGATGGAATTTTTCTTTTGGAAACGAAAAAAAACGGATCATCGAAACATTAAAGCGCGATAATTTTTAATAACTTAAACAATAAATACAATAAAACAGAGTTAAATAAAAAAAAATGCCGTACGCACAAGAATCGTTCATGCGCACGGCCATGCGCGAGGGGAAGAAAATGTGGCCATTCGTAGCCGGTTTGGCTTTAGTTGGAACCGCGGTGACATTTGTCACCGCAGGGATCACTGAGAAGGATAAAAAGGCTTCGAAGTTCTTACATCCTGGGGGGGCGCATTAGGAGCGCTAGCGCGAGGGAGAAAAGAAAGCGATGGGAAGATTTTTGCGTGTGTGTGTGTGTGTGTGTGTGATCGGTCGATGGGCGATCTTATTATGTCTTTCGATTGAACTCTTTTAGGAAGTTTGATGATTATGAAATTTAGAGACCTACCTCGCTCTGTTTTTGATATGGATTGGGAGAGAGGCAGAGAGAGAAGTTTGTTTGTAAAATAGAAAATAATAGTAATAAATAATATCCAAAGTCGCGAACGATGGTTTAAAAAATCATTCCAATGCTATTACAAGTGCTGTAGTTTTGTACCTATCTTTAGTGCTATTTCTTCTTTTTATTTGTTCTTCTCGAGATTTTTGATGATCTTATTCCTAATCGCTGTCAACTCCTCGGTACCTTCGATTTTTGCGTAGTGTTTCAAGATCAACTCTAAACAGTTTGGCGGTAACGAATGTAAACCGGGCTTATCCTTTTGCTCTTGCGTCATGGTTTCAAAATTTCTGTTTGCTTGTAAGACGATACCCTTTTTTATGGTGATATCGTTCGGTACAGAACATCCGTAAATTCCTCCTCCGCCTCCCAAGAGCGACATGCGCCCGTTTCTATTACGTCTTCCAGGCGACATTATTGGCGAATGAAGATGTTTATACTTATCATAAATAATTCCCTTTTGAATTTTCTCAACGATGCGTTTCGATTTCCTCGCTTTACCTTCTGGGGGAGGGGGCGATAATTCTCTATCAGAATCTTCCGGTAAACCGGCTTCGCGTTGTAATCGTTCGGCTTCTCGACCTCTTTTTTGCTCTTTGCGTAACTCAGCCTCTTTCGCTTTCTTTTCTCTAACCGCTCTCGCGTCTTCCCAGCAAAATTCTTCGCCTTGCGGTTTTTGTTCTAAAGTTAACTTTTCAAATCTACTCAAAACTCTCTCTCGGCCTCCGGCTTTTTCTTCAACCCAACACTCGGGGATTTGGTCATCGCGCAAAGTCCCGCTCTCTTTTTCTTTTTCAACCTCCGTATCCGATTCGTCTTCGTCTGCTTGCGAATCGTACTCTTCATCTGAAGAATCCATTTGATGGCCATCTAATCTTAAATTTCGTAAATCTGGCGGTTTTCTCCTATGCCTCATCTCGCATAACAAAAACGTTTGCACGATCAACTTGAACGCTGGCGATTGATACGCGTGATGTTTATTCGGCGCCCAATCAAACCATTGACACTTTTTCGGTTTCGCCGCGTTCTTTGAAATAAAAAATTCTAACGAATCCGGCCCAGTAAACAACTCTGGATGGTCAAAAAATAACGCGCCTATATTCTTCACGACTTCATCCGTAGTCGTTTCTTGGTTCCTGAATTTAATCAACATCGTCAATAGAGCTCTATAGGGTCGTTCATCTTTACTATAAATCTCTCGAATTCGTTTCAACAAATTATATCCGCCATTGATTGTCGGCTGGTTCAATGGTTGCTCTTGTTTCGCCGAATCTTCCATCGGTTTACTGCTAAAACGTTGCTGTTGTTGTTGTGTTTGCTGCTTAAAAATTGTTTAAAAATTGTTTTGGTTTGTTAGATTTTTCTCTCTCAAAAACTCACTTTAAAATTCAATTAAAAAAGATTTGTTGTTGTTGTTGTTGATCAGTAAACGCGCGCGCGCACTAAAACAGAACACGCGTAGAAAATAAAATCACTCACCTGTGCACTCGGTATCGCGTGTCTCCCATATTTATAGGCCTACATCAGTGCGAGGAAGAGGAGAAAACGTGAATAAGAAGACCTGGTCCTGCGCCTGTTCAAATATCTTCTGCTTTTAAGTTTTGTGTGTACGCGAAGCGAAAAGAAAACCCAAAATCTCGGCTTTAGCAGCAAACAGAGAGAAGAGAGAAGGGACCAAAATGCTATCATCGATAAATGAAACAAAAACGTACATCGGGTAAGAAGCAATTAAACCCATCTAACAAATCATCGTGTCCATTTAACAATTTCCTAATCCTTACTACTACTGCACCTGTATCGAATCTGTTTTTTTGTTTTATTCATAGCAGAAGAAGAAGAAGAAGAAGAAGAAGAAGAAGAGAATGAGCCGTTTTCCAATCTTTTGAACTATACACGCTAAAAAGGAATCGTACAATCTGAACGAAAAGAATCGCGCGAACATACGTACTCACCGTCCAGATTTAAAGTCCCGCATGACGTTCAGGAAATCCTCGTAAATAGCAGGCTCTTGAGAGAACCTCACTTTGACCGTTCTGACGTATGCTAACGCGTCGTTCGTTTGCACTTGTGCCATTTTCTTTTGCGTGTTCACAAAATGCAGTGTTTCGTCCCCTTTTTTTGCTCCGATGGTTGGGATTTTTATATCTACTTTTTGTGTGTAGTGTGCTGACGAAAACGCGCGCTTATGACACACGCGCGCGCGATTAATGAACGAAGTATTCCTAAAAAATCGAAAAATCGATAGCAACGCTCACGTTTTCCTCGATCGTTTTCATTTCATATTCTTTCAATTCAGTGCGTGTGTATGTTTACGACCGACAAGACTGTAGATGTTTTGTAATAGATGTTTGTAATAGATGTTTTGTACGTGTGTATGTTTTCGACATCAGCAGCAAAAAAAAGACGACGCATAGATAAGTAAATAAGATATATGATAGATAATAGATAGATGGACAAAAAGGAAACGCGAGAAAGAAAATGAATAAACGAAACTCGTTCGACGCGGGGAAGAGTACTGGGAGGAACTCACCGTCCCTACTCGTCTCGCCTAGTACTACTATGAATACGAAAACGAAGAAACAGAAGATTTTTTCGATCGAATCTGTCCCGACGTCGTCGCCTTCGATTGAAGAGCTCGAAGAAGAAGAACAAGAAGAAAATGAGGAAGATTTAGGGAGGACTAAAACTTTCGATGCCGTTGTAAAAGTATACGCCGTGCATACGGAACCGAATTGGTCGCTCCCTTGGCAGAGGAAACGCCAAATGCCTTCCACGAGTACCGGCTTTGTGATCGAAGGGAACAGAGTTTTAACGAACGCGCATAGCGTTGAACATTCGACGCAAGTAAAGCTGAAGAAGAGAGGGAGTGATGTTAAATATTTAGCGAGAGTGCTAGCGATTGGGACAGAATGCGACTTGGCGTTATTAGCAGTTGATGATCCAAATTTTTTCGAGGATATAACTCCAGTCCGATTTGGACAACTGCCGAAGTTGCAAGATTCAGTCATCGTCGTCGGGTATCCTATCGGGGGTGTTGCAATCAGCGTCACTTCAGGGGTGGTGTCGAGAGTAGAAATCACGCATTATTCACACGGACAAACTGAGCTTCTGTCGTTACAAATCGATGCAGCCATTAATAGCGGGAACAGCGGAGGACCAGCGTTTTCTTCAAAAGGAGAAGCATGTGGAGTTGCATTCCAATCCCTAGGCGATGCGGAAAACATAGGCTACGTCATTCCAACTCCTGTTATTACACATTTCTTAGAAGATTACGAAAAGAATCAAAGGTACACAGGTTTTCCGAGCCTCGGATGCGACTTCCAAAAGCTCGAGAACAAAGATTTGAAAAAGGCGAAGAAGGTTCCTCAAAATGAATCAGGAGTACTGCTTCGAAAATTAGAACCCTTGTCGAATTCGGCTAAGGCTGGACTAAGAACTGGCGATGTTCTCGTTAAATTTGATGGCGTTTCTGTTGCTTCAGACGGTACGGTTCCATTCCGCGCAGGCGAACGGATTTCATTTTCTTTTTGCGTGTCAAGGAAATTCGTTGGGGAATTCGCAGAGCTTGCGATTTTACGCGATGGTGTGCCGATGACTTTCTCCGTCGAAATGAAAGCAAAGGACCGATTAGTTCCTGTTTCAATGGAGGGACGAACACCCGAGTATTTTATCATCGCCGGAATAGTGTTCACGGCGATCTCAATTCCTTATCTCAAATCTGAATATGGAAAAGACTATGAGTACGACGCTCCAGTGCAACTTTTAAGCAGAACGTACTTGAAAGATAAAATAGAGCCAGATCAAGAGCTCGTTATTTGCTCTCAAGTATTAGCGCACGAAGTAAACGTTGGGTACGAAGATTTCTCAAATTTGGCCGTTGAAAAGTTCAATGGTGTTCAAATCTCGAACTTGAAGCAACTAGTGAAGCTCGTCGAAGCTTGCGAGGACGAGTTCTTGACTTTCGAGCTCGACATGCGCACGCAAATCGTCCTCGATGCGAAAGAGGCTAAGAAATCGACGCAAGATATCTTAAATATACACGCCATTCCGTCTGACCGATCGAAGAATCTATTGTAGATTAGATAGTATACTAGCATATGCTTGTAGTAGGTACGCTTAGTTTTTACGCAGTATATGTAATAGCAGCGAGCAGGATTTCTAGAACATCGCATACTACCTTTACGCAAAACTTATTCTAACAATCATAGAAACAACTTTAAGAGCATCTTAACATAATTTAACTTTTTTAGTAGTGTGATAAAAAGTACGTACCGGTATATGAAATTGATTAATATTATTTGTTTAGTAAGTACGCGCGCTTCAGAACATGCACGCGGTAAACATAAATAAACGTAAACATAAATAAGCAAATAAATAAAATAAAAATGAGCTACACGACGAAGAATCCAAGACCTGAAGATGACCCAGAAAACGGCTCAAAAGATATCCCATCAATTTTACCATTAGCGCCTGGCGGTGTGTATGCCGTGAAATGGGAAACGCGCATGAAACGAGCGGAGAAGTTATCTATATCGATCCCGTATGAATACAAACCACCGTTCGAAATCAACAATGAAAACCCGAAAGTGTTCTTCGAAATAGTCGCCGGTGGGTACTATCTAGGTCGAGTCTTAATCGAAGTCAAACGAGATTTATTACCGATCACGGCTGAGAATTTCCTGAAACTCACAGAGTTCAAATGTTTCAGTGGGACGAAGATCAAAGTTTTCCCAGGGAATTGGTTAGTCGGGGGCGATTTCTCAGATCTCGACGAGGTGATTTATGATGCAAACGATCTAGAGTTTTTTAATTTTCAAGAGTTACTACCTGACGTGAGATCTGGAGGGCAGTCGATTTACGCGGGCGGATATTTCGCGGATGAGAATTTTTTGCTCTCGCACGATAAACCTGGAGTGTTGACGATGTATAACGAAGACGAAAGAGACGCGAATGGGAGCAGGTTTATGGTTACGTACGGTGATAAGAGTAAGGAGTTGAATGGGAAACACGTTGCGTTTGGGCAAGTCGTTGAGGGTTTTGATTTGTTATATAGCTTGCAGAGGCTCGGAGACGCTAGACAGGAGGGCGATACGTTTCAAAGAGTGACGATTGAGAAGTGCGGTATTGTTTCGGCGATGATGATGAGCAATGCTGAAGAATCTAGCAAGGCAACGGCGACTACTACTAGGACGACGACGGCACTTAATAATTCGTCATCGTCGAGTAAAAGAAAACATCGACAAAATCAAAGACTTACTGGTAAACGGCAGTTTTTTCGACGTACAGCTGCGCGTTCTTTGTCAGTAGCAGCGTCTTCTCTTTTAAGGGCGCTTTAATAATTGGTATCAATACATTAAAAATAGAGAGCGATACATACAGTAGAATATATGCACATTTAGAATTAGAGTAGCAGTATAGTAATATATAATGATGATGATACAAACAAAATTTAATTAGAGATAAAAGGCACGCGAAATATATTGAGCTGTGCGACTTATTGGCCCGCATCATCGTTTCAAAATCTCTCGCACTTGTTCAATCGCTTCCCAGCCTTGCGCTAATTTCGCGTTCACGACTTCTGGAAAGTCTTTTGGACACCCTTCGATGAGCTTCACGGCTGCTTCGGCCAACGCCCTCGCCTCGCCCACGTGTCCACAATATACCCCGTCTTTCCTCTTTCTATATAAACAATTCATTAAAACCTCAAATTCATGGTTTCTTCTCGGACTTTGCGTGAACAACGAACTCCAATTCGACTTCAACTCTCTCGCCGCTTGCTCGAAATTCCAAGGAGGTTGGTTCGTCGTCATATCTGCCCACATGTCTCCAAACTCGGCCCTTAACCCGCCCTCTAGAACGATCGGTAATATCTCCGTCAAAGTCTCGACCACTTTGTCGACGCATTCATGAACGTTCTCTTCTGATAATTGCGTCGTTCTCGAAAACTCCGTCCCGCCTTTCGCGTTATTCGTACCACCACTACCATCCTTACCATACCCGCCATCGTTATATCCAGTACTACTGCTCGCGCCAGTACCATGACTACTACCGAACCTGTTCTTCGTGCTCGGATGTTCGCCTAGACCATACTTCGGCTGCACGACGAACCCTATCATGTCATCCGCTACCCCGTTCTCTCTCGCATCTTGCACTAACATCACCGCGATTTCCCTCATTTTCCCTCCAAGGCCTTTACAGACCTTCATGTCGCTCTTGAAGTATCCAGCCGAGAACCAGCTTTGCATTGACGCGTAATCAAACGGGCCTTTCTCGTTCCCTTGCTGGTCGCGGTAGTAATACCCCATGTTTTCCTTTGTTTTGCTGCTCCTTGCTACTCGTGCTGTTTGTTGCGAGCCGAACTTAATCGTTCACGGAACAGTCGAGAGTTCCTTTAAAGAAGCGCGTATAATGCTGATGCTTTTTAGAATTTATTTAGGGTGTTAAACCCTATATTCTAAATGACTAAACCCTAAATGCATTTAGGGTTATTATTATTATTATTATTAACGAACCTCGTTCGTGCACGCGAAGAAGAAGAAGAAGAAGAAAAAGACGAAGAAGAAGAAGAAAAAGAAGAACGAGAGAGATAAAAGAGATAACACAGAGAGAGAGAGAGAGAGAAAAAGAAAGAAATGCGACGCGAGTGAAAGAAAATAAATGACTCCAGTGATAAGTTCGTTTTCCAATCACGGCGAAGACAGTAGTAATACCGTTATCGTTCGTACTACTCCTACTGCTGCTATGTCTACTCATGCTCATGCTGCCACTGCGACGGATAAGAACGACTGCGCAGACGATAGGAACGGCTCGTTCACTGATCGAGATAAACGTGCGATGATGAGGGCCTTAGAGCTCGCGGAACGAGCGATGGAAAAAAACGAGGTCCCGTGCGGTTGCGTGATCGTTCAAAAGCGCGGCGACGAAATAATCGCGGAAGGCTATAACAGGACGAACGAGACGAGGAACGCGACGAAGCACGCGGAGTTCGTGGCCCTGGAAGAGCTGATGATGAAAGCGGCCAGGGACGACGCGAACAACGCGAACGCGATCGATAGAGGAGTAGAGATGGAGTTATTCGTGACGTGCGAACCGTGCATAATGTGCGCTCAAATGCTTAAAGTACTACCGATCACTAGGGTCGTTTATGGCTGCGCGAACGATAAGTTCGGCGGATGCGGTACGTGTTTATCAGCGAACGATGATTCGCGAGACGGCGAGAGAGGGTGTTGCGGTATCGCCACAGGCGAACGTTTGCCAGAGTCGTACGAAGTTATAGGCGGCTTGTTCGCCGACGAAGCCGTCCAGTTGTTCCAAAGATTTTACGTTCGAGGGAACCCGAAGGCTCCAGTGCCGCACAGGAAAGTTCTCCTCGATCGCTAGCGTAGTTCAAGTAGTCATCGCAGTCTTTGGACTTTAGCTATCGAGCGCCTTCGTTCGTTTTCGTTCATTTACTTCATCGCGAACTTTCCTCTATTCGTCGTTCCTCTCTACTAATCGTATTGAAACACAAAGGACTTCATTTCATAGGCGCTTTACGACATCACTACCAACGAATGTTTTACTCTCTCTCTCTCTCTTTAACACGCGCGCAATAAACGCGAATAAAAACGAAGAAGAAAACCTCGCCTAACAAATCATCATGCCTACGCAGAAGAAGAAGAAGAAGAAAACGCGGTCGCCATCTCTTGTTCAGTCTTTATCTGCAGAGCATGTTGGCGAAACGAAAACTGATGGAGCGAGTTTTGAGAAGAACGATATTTCGTTCCCAAGAAGGGCTTCAAAGAGAATTCCGAACACGATCGATCTAACGAGAGCGAAGATATCGACTGAATCGTTAGCGAGGTTATTCTGTTCAGAACGAGCGAGTGCGAAGAATGAGCCAGTAGTGATTGGAGAAAAAGCGAACGTTGGCGAAGACGTGATTTTGAGTTTTGATTTCATGAGGGAGAACGGGATCGCGAGAGGCGATTTCGTTGAAGTTTCTGTCGTTGCGAGTTGCGATGATGAAGACGATGAAGATGATGATGAGTGTTGTTCGGTTGGGTTTTCGATCGGTAGGTCTTCTTTTAGAGCGAACGATGGAGATTTTGGAAGAGCGGGGAAGGCTACGCTCGGGACGCCGATGAGCGCGGTAGGAAGAACCACTAGTTCTACTACGCCTAACAAGTTTGATAATATGAGGAAGAATAATGGAAATTCTATAGCTACGTCGATGTTGTTAGGCGTGAGTGAGGACGATAACGTGAGTGATAAGGTCTTGGATTTGAGATTTGCTGCTAACGCGATGCTCGATTTAGACGTTTTGGCGCCTTCTGCTGACGATGTCGATGTTGAAGCCTACGTATATGGGCGATTTTCAATTCCAGGAAGAGCTGTGGCAAAGACTACGCACGAAAAGTCGCAAGTATCGCTTTCGAGGAACTTTTGGCTTTCGTTAGGGTGTCCGCCCGCAGACGTAATCGTGAGCGTTCGTAAAGCGATTGTAAAGGTGAGAGAAGTTAAGAAAATTGTGTTGAAATTATACGCAATGGAATCTGCGTTTGCGAGTCGTCCAGAAGGCGCGTGGTTACGAGATGCTCTGAAAAGAAACGAATCATCGTCTTTAGCAAGTTTAGAAATGTTAGCATCACGAGCGTTGCGTGGACGCGGTTGCCGAGTCGGTCAGTTAGTGCGATTGCCGCTCTTAGGTGTTTCAGCGCTCTTTGAAGTTTTAGAGATGAGAGCTGTTGTTGATGATGATAATGATGACGATGATACGTTTTTAAAACAAATTGAAATCGGTGAAATATGCGACGAGACTGTTTGTGAGTTACTCGCCCGAGACGCAACGTTTAAATCTTTTTCTAAAGCTACTGCAAGTAATAGTAAATCAATATTTCAGGACGCCTTTGACGAGGAAAGAAATGATGTCGAAGACGACGATGATCATATTGGAAGTGCAGTTCGACGTGCTCGTGTTGCCGGCGCCGCGCTCAAAGCCGAGTCATCGTCCGGCATGGAGAAGAAAGTTTCGAACGTACTCGCCGGATGCAAATCTCACATCGAAGCGCTGAGAGATATAGTAACGTTGCCGCTAATCAACGCCGATCTTTTCAAAAAATGTGGCGTTACTCCTCCTAGAGGCGCTTTACTATGGGGTCCTCCCGGTACGGGCAAAACGCTCCTAGCGCGTCACGCGGCTGAAAATTCTAACGCGACGCTTTTCGTTGTCGATGGACCTGAACTCGTCGGCGCCGTCGTTGGTGAAACCGAAGAAGCCATTCGCGAAGTATTTCGTGCTGCTGAAAAATCAAAACCGGCGATTGTTTTGATCGACGAGCTCGACGCCTTGTGCCCATCGAGAAGTGAGAACGCGGATAACTCAGGCAACGGAGGAGAAAGCGGTGAGGAATCAAATTTGAATACGAGGGCAGTCGTGGCATTGACGGAAATTTTTGATGGAAATGTCGTCAATCTCGATGGCATCGTCGTTTTAGCGACAACAAATAGACCCGACGCCGTTGATGTAGGGTTGCGAAGACCGGGCAGATTTGATAGAGAACTCGAAGTTAGTGCGCCAGATCCACAACAGAGATTGGAAATATTAAAGGCACATTTAGGAACAGTCCGACATGAATTAACGGAAGATATTGTTCGAGAAACTGCGTGGACGACGCATGGATTTGTTGGGGCAGATATTGCACAGCTCGTTCGAGACGCCGCATCGAATGCCATGAGAAGAATAATTGAAAATGAAACCACCATGTTAGTGTTAGCTGATGATCATACCGATGACGATGACATTTCAGGAGCGTTGTCAAACCTTCATCTAGAGACATCTTCAATGAAAGAGGAGGAGAAGAAGAAGAAGAAGAATGAGAATTTTATTACAATAGAAGACTTCATCATTGCAAAGAATCGCGCGCGGCCTTCTGCCATGCGAGATATTAATGTCGAAATTCCGAACGTAAGTTGGGACGACGTTGGAGGTCAAGATTCTGTGAAGAACTCGCTGAAAGAACTCGTAGAGTGGGCCGAGGCTCATCCGGACGCTTTGAAAAAGATTGGCGCGAAACCTCCGAACGGTATATTGTTATATGGTCCACCCGGTTGCTCTAAAACAACATTAGCGCGAGCCGTTGCATCTAAATCGAAAAGGAACTTTTTAGCCGTAAAAGGACCGGAACTTTTCTCGAAATACGTAGGCGAGTCCGAGAAAGCGGTCAAGACGCTCTTCAAACGCGCGCGAAGCGTTGCGCCTTCGATAATCTTCATTGATGAAATCGATGGTTTAGCATCTTCAAGAGGCGGTGGAGGTACACAATCGGATGGAAGTTCAGTTTATGATCGGGTCGTCACGCAGTTATTGATTGAAATGGACGGTTTGAATTCGATGAGTGACAGAAATGAAAAAATTGCCGTGATTGCCGCGACAAATCGCCCGGACTTGGTCGATATGGCTCTGCTTCGCCCGGGTCGCTTTGATAGACTTTTATTCGTCAAGGCACCTGATTCGAGTAAAGAACGCGCGGAGATTCTCGCGTGCGCGTTTCGAAAAACGCCTCTTCATTCTGATGTCGACTTAATAGCAATTGGAGAAAAGACAGAGAAATTTACCGGTGCAGATTTAGCTAATTTAGCGAGAGAGGCGGCCTTATGCGCTATCGAAGAAGAGGACGAGAGCGAAAAAAATGGCTCTTCTAAGCCTATTGAAGCAGTATGTATGAGGCATATCGAGAAAGCGATCGAAAG
>Ga0302126_10001322_pt1 | contig 14758 bp, 9 predicted proteins | sample CB4_20m_MG_FD_203108 | JGI IMG/M metagenome (GOLD analysis project Ga0302126, IMG submission 203108) | Marine microbial communities from Western Arctic Ocean, Canada - CB4_20m | ecosystem: Environmental > Aquatic > Marine > Oceanic | place: Canada: Western Arctic Ocean | collected 2017-09-24 | reverse complement strand
TTGTGATTCCGAGGGCGGATGCGACGAATTCTCATATCGTACGTGTACTCTCAAATCTTTCCCACTCGATGCGATCGATGGTACGCTAGACTCTCCAGCTGCTTTTGCGAGAGGTCCTGATGTTAACTGGACTTCTGGTATCGTCACATCGCGAATTAATGTCGGTGATTTACCCGAGCCAACGAGCGAAAGCTGCGAGATTGAACAAAGTGCAAATTACAAAGGTACTCCTCTTAACGTCGGGTCGGACTTGGTTTTAGATTCCGCAGAATCCTGTTGCGTCGAGTGCAAGAAACGATCAGATTGCAGCGTTTACGTATTCTGTGGGAGCGAAAATGGCTGCTCAAATCCTTATTTTGAATACTTCTTCGGCGAATGTTGGCTCAAAAAAGCACCGGCTGAGTATTTGATCGAGGACGAATTTCCTGCGTGGGAACGCGGTGAAGGCGTTCCTTGGATTTCCGGTCGTGTTTCTCCAAAACTTGTTGGACCGTTTCAAATTCCGAAATCTTGCGCTTCGAAGACAAACGCGTTGCGAGACGCGTGTGCACCTTTGCTTGCAGAACCGGATGCAAAGTCTGGCGATACGACAAAGTGTTGCGCGTTATTAGAGGCAGCCAATACGGACAAATGTTTGTGTGAAGCCGATGCTCTGGCAGAGCTTGGTGATAGAGAAGATATTCTTTTGGTCGCAGAAGCGATATGCAATTTAAAAGAAGCACTTTTAATTGGTGAAAAATGTTTGCCAGTGCAGGAAGTGATCATTCCAGTTTTGTCGCCGCCGCCGACATCTTCACTACCTCCTCCGTCTACGGTTACAGAATCATCTCCTCCTCCACCATTGCCACGAGCACCGTTTGCAGTGCTCTCGATCGATTCACCACCACCACCGCCACCTCCACCGCCAATATTTCCTGCAGAGGAAGTGATTGTTCCAGTGTCGCCGCCACCTCCAACGGTATTTCAAGAATTATCCCCTCCGCCACCCTTGGTTATTGAATCACCACCTCCGGCTTCACCAATAATCGCGGTTGCTTCGCCTCCACCATTACCTCCACCTCTGCAGCCGTCGGCGCCAAACCCACCGCCGCCGACACCAGATCCACCACCACCGAGTCCACCACCGAGCCCACCACCACAATCTCCAAAACCTCCCCCACCAGTTCCAAGTCCACCACCGCCACTCAGTCCGAGTCCTCCATCACCTCCTCCTCTGTCACCACCGCCGTTTCCAAGTCCACCACCGCCACTCAGTCCGAGTCCACCACCGCCTCCTCCGCCGTCACCACCTCCGTTTCCAAGTCCACCACCTCCGCTCAGTCCGAGTCCACCGCCTCCATCTCCACCGTCACCACCTCCACCAACTCCTTCTTCTCCTCCACCTCCACCGCCAGTACCGGCTTCGCCATGCATGATTCTTACCGGAGTGATAGAGACTGATTGTAGCGCTATGTTCGTTGATAATGGACAACAAGGCACAATATCGCAAACGTGCTGCAGTGTTCTGAATACTGCGAACAGCGACAAATGCTTTTGTGACTCAGAAGTGAAAAATTATTTGGGTCCGTCAAAAATTGAGACTATTCGATTAGTTGGACCATTTCTATGTGGTACAGATTTGGCAATTGCATCGACACCGGAAGAATGTGCTGGACCTGTGGTGATCTCATCACCACCGCCAGGACCAGTTACTCCGTCGCCACCGCCGCCACTTGCCGAGATTATTGAGGCTTCGCCACCACCACCACCAGATTCACCATTGATTTTACAATCGCCCGAAAGTCCATCGCCGCCACCTCCTGAAGCACCCGTGGGAATCATTCTTCTTTCTCCTCCGCCACCTGTACTTCTTTATCCAGGACCGGCACCGCCACCACCAGAAGTACCCGTTGTAGTTGTGGAACCAACATCACCATCTCCACCGCCTCCAACTGAAGCACCCGTTGTAGTTGTGGAAGCACCACCACCGTCTCCACCGCCCCCAACTGAAATACCTGTTGTGGTTACAGAATCACCACCACCATCTCCACCGCCTCCAACTGAAGCACCCGTTGTAGTTGTGGAAGCACCACCACCGTCTCCACCGCCCCCAACTGAAATACCCGTTGTAGTTGTGGAAGCACCACCACCGTCTCCACCGCCTCCAACTGAAACACCCGTTGTGGTTGTGGAACCACCGCCAACATCTCCACCGCCGCCACAACCAAGTCCTCCACCAAAGGCACCACCACCATTAATTCCACCACCAGTACCACTCGATGAGTTCACTGATTATGATTACGTTGGAGAAGTTATTGTTGTGGAAGAATCCCCGCCTCCACCGGCACAAGCTCCAGCGCAAGCTCCAGTATTGCCAGTATTACCATCACCACCACCACCAGAGTTGCCGGTCCAAGTTATCTTATCTCCACCACCAGAATTACCGTCACCTCCTCCTCCGATTCCTACAGCTCCATCACCTCCACCGCCACGTCCATCACCTCCGCCACCGCGTCCTTTACCTCCACCGCCGCGTCCATCACCTCCACCGCCGCGTCCATCACCTCCACCAAGTCCATCACCTCCTCCTCCAAATGTTTGTCCAATACTCACCGTTATCGGCGGTTCTGCCGCGACGCAAAACGAAATCTTGCGTTTTGGTGTTTATGTTGAACAAGGCGCAGATGCATTTGATGAAGAAGATGGCGATATCACTTCTGAAGTTGAAATCGATAATACTGCTGTTGATACATCGACTCCGGGCGTTTATCCAGTATCCTATCGAGTTGTCGACTCAAATGGGTGCGAAGCTTCTGCGACTCGATTTGTTCGAGTGATTGCATTGGTTCCAACATCCGATGCCGCCGATATTCTCGTTGCTTGCAGACGACGCGTTAACCGCGTTAACCAACTCTGCGACGTTGGAAACGAAAATCCAAATCCGGCAAGTTTCCCAGGATGTTGTTTGGCAGTCTCTGATATGGACAGCGCAGCATGCTTTTGTGACGACAAGGTGCTCGATACGTTTAAGAAACGTGACGAGCAGTTCGTAGAACGATTAGTTGATTTTGCACCTTTGGCTTGTGGCTTTAGAATAAAATACGGCGCTGAAATCTGTGAAGATCGCGACGCGCTATCCGCGTTTTTGCAACTTCCAGCTGAACGAGACGTGCGCGATAAATCAAACGCTTGGAAGCGAGTTATCGACGAAGATACTGGTCGCTTAAAAGAAGACTTGACTTGTGGTGAAACCGTACAAGCGACTCGCTACATCTGTCGTAAAGTAACGACGAGTGAGAGCATTACTCCTTCTATTGCAGATATTACGCCTTGTTGCGACGCTGCATTTGCGTTGAACCGATCGAACTGTCTTTGCGATGCGCTTGAAGATGTTCGTTTAGGAAAAGAACTGTTTGAAGATACAGCGGGTGCAAAACCATTCTTGCGTAAACTTACTGGATTTACACCTTTAGGTTGTGGCTTTGATATCACTGAACGTTGTCCAGAGATTCGTCAGAGAATTGGTATCCCTATAACTGAGTCGGTACGGAACGTAACGCGCTTTATCAATGAAACTCGTTTGATCCCAATTGCAGTTGGAGTCCCACTCCTTGTAAGCGCAGGCGAAGCCACAAGTAATATCGAAGAAGGTGTCTTAGAGCAACTCAGTGGAGGTATTTCTGCAATCGATCAAACAGGGAATCAACTACGCGACAGAATATCCGAGGAGTTCTTCTCTAAGGCAAACTACAGAAATTGTCTAAATTACACGGATGCTGTCGCAAAGACGTGTGCAAGAGTTGTCGTTACTGATACAGAAAGTGGTGATATTGATACTACTACGTTCGATGTCACTGCGTGTTGCGGTGTGTTGTATTCGCTCTGGACGCGCGGGTGTCTCTGTCCACCGTTTGGAGAGAATATGCTTTCAAACGCTTACTTGTCGTTGTTCAGGATTGCACCTGAATCGTGTGGCTTTTCAATTGATGATTTTCCAAACGATAACGAAGATAGTTGTATTGCTGATTTATCAGAAACTTTTGAAGATTACGTTGAGGGAGAGACCTACGGTGAATTCGATTGGCGCATAATCGAAGACGCAGAATCATGGGTCGCAGAGAAATATGGAAATACAAAACCAAGTGATTTTCAAAACAGATTTTTAGTTGAAGGAGACTTAGCCGCCGGTGGCTTTGGATCTATTTTCGATTTTGATGCGTTTGCAAGTTCAACCGCGTGGTGGCTATCATCATCCTCAGCTTTAACGAACGTGTCGGTGGCTATACCTTCTGCGTCCACTTGCTACGCCGCAGTTAGGGCTGCTGAAGATTCGTGTGTACCTAACCTTGCAGGTGCGTCGGAAATATTCTACCAAGACATTGACTGGCAATTCTGTTGCAAACGTCTTCGAGTTGTAGAAAGTGCGCGTTGCTTTTGTGATGGTTTCGTTTCTCTTCTTCTTACGTCGACAAACGCGAGCGCTACTGAATCCGATATCGTATCAAAAATTCACGCCGCCGTACTTTCAGAAGCTCCATCAGCGTGCGGCTTCACACCAACTTATGGAAGCACCTGTCCAGCGGCAGAATTCACTGAACCATCTGAGGTAGTTACAACGGAAGCGCGAGAACTTATTGATGTGGAGACTTTTTTCGCGAAAAAGACGGACACCTATTTTTCACCACTGGCATATGTTTCAGCTCGAACGTTTTATGGTGGCGAAGATCCAATTACGAAAGTCAGAGGAGTTATGCTCGCAAATGGTGGCTTAATTCTTTCTGAACTTAAGATCATCGACAAAGATACTCGCGAGGCAAGTTTGATAATCGTCTCTCCACCAAGATTGAAAAACCAAGGAGTTACTGTTATTCGTAACGCCTCTGACGACGGTAAAGTTTCACTCGAATACACTACTTACAACGCTTCGAGCAGTTATCGTATCCTGGTCGAACTTAGCGGCGAATCGGGAACGTTCTTCATAGATTCAACATCGCAGCTTGTTAGAATCGGTGATGGTACTCTTGCGTTCGATGCTGGACTGTTTAGTGGTGTAACGAGTAGTACGATTGGAAGTGGTGAGTCCGCGCTCACGATCTCGTCGAATGGTAAACTTTTATTACGAACGTCCGAGTCTCCGGATGGTATTGAAATAGATGGAGACGAGGTCACACTTCCAGATGGAACGATAGCGAAAATCATTCGTATTGAACCATTTGACGAATCGATGTTGATACCCTTCATACGCACATCTCAAATTCTCATTAGTGATGGGAACGAATCTACTACTTCACCTACTACTACTACTACTACTACTACAACGTCACCAGTCGATATACGTCGCGGAATCGTCAGGAAAGCTGGTGTCCTTGTTCCGAAAAGTGAAGACGGTGGCATCTGTCAAGATGTACGATCTGTGAAAAATTTTCTCGCAATTGCACTCGAAAGTCCGACGTTATCAAAGAAGTATTCTGTCGTAGGTGCTTTGACCGTCGCCGACGACGCTGGTAAAGAAACTATAGACGTGCCAGAAATTAAAATTCCAATTTATTACGTCCCAAGAGGCGGTGAAGTTGGAACCACTTCTATCAATGATTTCTACGACGAATCTTCGTTTGTCGATCCATTGACTCCGGGCGTTGGAACGTGTCTTGGACTTCAAATAATCGATGGTTTTGGCAGGAAATATTCCGACGAAGACCTGTGCATTCGAACATCAAGCGAATCCACTGAATTCGGCGTTTTATTCACAATATCTGACGTAACAATGTGCCAGGGGTGCGCTATTACGGGAAGAGATTCAGATGGAGCCATGTTTGAAGTTTCTCACGGAGATAGTGAAGATTCTAACGCTCTAGCACTTTCCGAACCTTTCATTCGTCGTCCGTTCTGCGAGCTTGATGATTTTGAAGCAGTCGCAGCACAAGAATCAGTGAGTCGAAGAAATTTACTTCAATTCTTTGGCGGTGTTCCATTTTTTCAGTCTCCGAGAGTAATTAATCCATCGAATCAAATGGCTGGACAAATGCCAGGAGGTGCAGATAATCAATTTGCATCTGGAGCTTCTGGTGGTGCAAACGATCAAGAGATCCTCTTTACGAGTGAGGTAAACAAAAACGCAAGCGCTAATAGTAGTGACCCGGAGTTTTGCTCAGAGGACACTTTGCAAGATATTGAAAGTACCATTTTTTGGAAAGATAATATTGGTGCGCTTTCTACAACGAACGGAGAATTTAACGACTTCACGGATCAGTATGAATCATACTCGTTTGCTGGAGAGATTCAAAACGCAAATTCGAACGGGGACGTGAGCTTGAAGAACGCTTTGACCCTTATCGCACTCTCACCATGGCTCCGTGAAAATCTTGGCGATGGTACATACGGTGCGTGGCGACGTGTAACAGATCCAACACGAGAGCTTAAAATAACATGTCACGGTTATCAGATCGTCTCGTTCGACGATAAAGGTAATGAAGTTTTACGTTCCTCGAACCCTCGTTGTGAGGACGTGCAATTTTTTGCATCATTAAGTGCACCTGTATCTTTATCTGGATCATCAGAGACTGAGTCAACACAGCAAGAAGATGGAGATTTACCTCCCGCGTACGTTGTTTTAATTGAAATTGACTTTGGAGTCAGTTTGTGCGAAAAATGCTATCTCAAACCGTTATATACTGACGGAGAAGATGATATTCTTTTTAGCGTTTTTCCGAATAACCAAGCTATATCCGATGTCATCCTTGACAATGGAAATGAAAGCATCGCGACTAACTCTTACTTTACATTCGATTTCATTGGACCGACGTTGGCCGAACGACTTGAATGTACTGCTCCTAAAGGTGCATTGATTCCAACTGTCAACTTAATTGTTACTACTCCGGATGAAACTGACTACGATGAAAGTGGTAGTATCGTCGGTAGAAACCTTCCGAATCGATACTCCTGTAACGCACAACCGAATACAAATTTCAAAGGCATTTTACTCAAAGATGGAAACAAAAACATCCTTTCTTCTGCAGCTGCATGCTGCGATGACTGCGCAAATACAGAGAATTGCGATATTTGGGTCTATTGCGTTGGGGATTGTATCGACTTTGCCTTTCATTCGTGCTGGTTGAAGAGATCTATGGAGGGAGGGTTTAACTCCACGGCATCGCCTTCAAAAATTTCTGCATGGGATCGTGGTAAAGGGGTTCCATGGACATCTGGCTATCTCGTCACAGTAGAAGATGATTCTGATGCCAGCACAGAAGAAACTGGTGTCGCGGGTGAGGTTACGGATACGGCGAGATATTTCACACTTGTCCCCGGTGAAGCCACAGAAATTCCTGCTTCAACGATTACGATAAGAACGATTCCTACATTGGCAATCCCTGTGACTCCGAGCTTGAACGCATCAGATGATGCTCTTCTTGATTCTTCACCTCCTGTTGTCTCTGAAGAAACAACCGCTGGTGACTTGGTTGACTCGACTCCGCCTCCAACCGGATTTGGTACAATTGCTCCTACTCGTGCCGTAGAAGTGCCTACGTCTGCGACGACAGAAGTACCTGGCGCAATAATACCTCCTGCGGTAACGACGCCCGTACCAGCACCGGCGGCCATAGCAGCTGTTGTTCCGAATGTCGTTGAGAAGAAGATTACTACTTCAAAGTGCACGAGCACGGATGTCCCTGCGTGCCCAGTGTCGCAGTCGCTCGTCGATCTTGATATTCGCGCAAACTTCCGAGCGTCCACGACGAATCCATCAAGTGCTAGTCTTCGAAGTCCAACTTCTTCTACTCCTGTACAGCCAAGGCAACTCTCCGTCTCTGGTACGGCAGTAAACTTTGGTTCAATTGGAACCGTTTGTCTCGCCGGCGTAACGTTTCGCATTCCGTTTGATTTCACAGTCCTCGCAGAAGACGGTTCAAATACGCGCAGTGTTCGCCCCTCGAGCGAGTTTCTCTTCGACTGCGCGTTCATAGGCGTTCGCTCTCGAGCTGGGCCAATCGCAGATAACGACGGTCGACAATGCACAGACATTCTAAAACTCTCGCTCGAAGATCCAACTCCAGACGGCGTCACTTCTACAGGAAATATCGTGTTCACTTTGGCCGATATCGCGCTCTGCCCAGACTGCTGGCTCGTCGGCGGTCGCGGCGGAGTCTTCTTCACCTTGCGACACGTCGCTAACCTACAGTTTGCAAGTGCACCGGAACCGATTGGTACCGAAAGTACTTGCGAGGCTGCTTTCTAATAAGTATTAAACGACAACGTAACAGAGCTTCGAGAGCTTCGAGAGAGAGAGAGAGGACGTAAAAAAACTCTCTCTCTGTCTCTGCCTCTCTGTCTCTCTCTTTCTTTCTTTTCTACTTTGGTCCGTTTTCGGTCGGCGCTTGGCGCAGGAAAACATGCATACATACACAAACATACACACAATACACATCAATCGTTGATACTCTCTCTTTCGATGCAGTAGCTTTTGATATTCATCTTTTACATACACACAGGCATACACAGTACGCGAAGCCGCTTTTTTCTCGTTAGAACTCTAAAACGTGCCCTTCAAAACTAACCACGATTATTCCTTTAAAATGGAAAATGGCGCGCCGCAAGTAATAAACACGTGAGACATCGTAAATGGGTCTATGCGTTTCCAAGGCAGCACTGGATCACTCAAAAACCCGAGCGATTTCATCGCTCACGAAAGAGGGAGGATGTGCGGCGTCGAAGACTGCGACTGCGACGACTCGAAAAGATTCTTCTCATTCGCAGGTTACGGAGACCTCTGACGATGATGTTGTGGCAACGGCGAGAACTACTGCGACTGCGACTGCGACTGACGAAGAGGTCACGCGCGTGCGCAGTGGCGAACAAACATCGACTTCTGTGAACGATCGATCGAGCGTAAGAGAGGAACGAGGGGATAGGAATGATTCCGATTTCGAAATCGCGAAAGTGTTATTCGAGGAAGAACTGAAAGAGCGGGAGAAGAAAAAGGGTCAAGTAGAGACGGATCGTTTGATAGCGAAATCGATGCAGGAGGACGGGAGTGGTGGTGGTAGTGTTAGGGCTGGTGATTCTACGTACGAAGAGGTGTTAGAGCGATGGAAGAAAAGAGTCGGTGAAGATGAGTTATTGAGTTGGTCCAGGAAGCTCGACGACGTCGTGAGAGAGGCGGTGTTTGAAACTCCGTATAAAGTGAAGAGACAGTTATCGGTACCGATTACGCCGAAGAGGAACGATGATGAGGATTTGAGGATAGCGTTAGCTTTATCGAAGGAAGATGCAGATAAGGTTGAGAGGGATCACGACGTATTAATTGCGAGGTTGGATGCGTTTGGGTTGAGAGAGAAAAAAGTTTCGGGAGACGGTAATTGCCAATTTCGCGCACTAAGTGATCAATTGTTCCGGACGCCAGAGCATTACGGAGAGGTGAGGAAGAAAATCGTCCAGCAATTGCGAAAACACGCGTCGAGATATGCTGCATACGTTGTCAGAGATGATGATGTGTCCTCCTCTAGTTCTGAACTCGATGTTTCGGATGATAAGAATATACCGTCGGCAAATAAAAAAGAATCGAAATCTGCGTTCTTTATGATGCAAACGGCATACTCGAATTATTGCGACGATATGGCTGCAGGCGGTACATGGGGTGATCACGTAACTTTGCAAGCTGCTGCCGACGTGTATGGTGCACAAATAACCGTCGTGACTTCGTATTTGGACAACGGCGTCTTGGAGATCACTCCAAATGTGTCCGATTCAAACGGTGACATTGCACCGCGGAATTTATGGTTAAGCTTTTGGGCCGAAGTGCATTATAATAGTGTGTACCCAAAGATGGATTTCAAACATTCACCACCAGATAAAAATAAGGACAAAGAAGACGTACGAAATGATAATTCAAATAGCAGCGGCGGCGGCAATAGACAAAAAGATACTAACAACAAGAATAGAAAAGATAGTGATGATGGTGGAAAAGACGGAAATGACGACAACAGCATCAACAGTGCCGATATTCAATTGGCGCTCAAGCAAGCAAAAAGTGAAAATGATGCCGCATTTCGCATCCAAATGTCTTTCCGAGGCGCGCAAGCGCGTAAAAAGACTGTAAGCAAGCCTCAACTTTTAGAACGTTCACAATCGATATTGAAAATTCACGAGGCCGCGAGTGTCATACAGCGCGCTTTCAGAGTCTATCGTATAGATCGAATCGAAAAAGAAAGATATGAGAGTATCATGACTAGAATCAAGAATAACACGCCCGAAAAAGCATTTTATTCTTCACCTTTGCGGAACTTAGGAAACCTTGGTGGAATTAGGATGGAGTTGTTCAAATCGTCGCCACCACGAACGCCCGAAGATAGAAAACGAGAATTTTTCGAAAATCAAAGAGCTTTTGAGAAAAAAGCGGCTGCGATTAAAATTCAGGCAGCTTTTAGAGGTTTAATGGAGAGGAAGAACATGCTCGTAGGTAAATCTGAATCGGAGATGAAGAAGCTTTTAGCGTTTTTGAAGATGCAACAAGCGAAGATCGAATACGAAGGATTGAGAGCGAGACAAAACAATTCGGCGATTTTGATTCAATCGTTAGCGAGAGGCTCTTTAGCAAGAAAACAGTTCCACGATATCAAAGCTGCAAAGCAAGTAGAATTGAAAGCGAAACAAAACAATGCGGCGTTGTTGATCCAATCGTTAGCGAGAGGTGCGTTAGCGAGAAAACAATTCAACGAGATCAAAGCAGCATCAGCGAAGCAAGAAGAATTGAATGCGAGGCAACTTGAAGCCGCTTTATTGATTCAATCGTTACTGAGAGGCGCTTTAGCAAGAAAGCAATTCAACGAGATCAAAGCAGCAGCAGCGAGGCAAGAAGAATTGAATGCGAGGCAACTTGAAGCCGCTTTATTGATTCAATCGTTAGTGAGAGGCGCTTTAGCAAGAAAACAATTCAACAAAATCAAAGCAACAGCAAAGCAAGAAGAACTGAAAGCGAAGCAACTTGAAGCGGCGATTAAATTTCAAGCTATGTTCAGAGGCGTCATAGCGCGTAAACGAATGACAGAAGCGAATGAAGCGGCTGTTAAAATCCAAGCTATGGTGAAAATGCAAAAAGCAAAACGCGAGTATCAAAATTTACAGGAGAAGCGTAGGTGTTCGGCTGTAAAGCTTCAATCGTTCGCGCGCGGTGTATCAGCCCGAAAAAAGTTCAACGAGACAAAATCTGCCGCAATAAAAATCCAATCGGTGATAAAAATGGCACAGGAGCGCAAAAGATTCTTCCTGACGCGTCAAGCGGTGATTATCATTCAAACCCGAGTCCGCGCTTCTATAGAAGGAAGACGAGAACGCGAGCGTTTCGAGCAAAAGTGCAACGCTGTAAAAAAAATGCAATCGTTATTTCGCATGGCTATCGAGAAGAGGCGCTTTGCTGAAACTCGAAATGCCGTTGTGAAAATCCAATCAATTGCGAGAATGAAAATAGCAAAGCAACAGTTGGAATTTTTGAAGAATCGAAACGAGAGCGCAAAGAGGTTACAGGCGGTTTATCGCGGTCAGTTGGTCCGAAAACGGCAAAATGAGCTTCGAAAGCACGCTGTTTCCATTCAATCCGCATTTAGAGGGTATGCAACTCGTAAAAAGTACAATCTGGCGTCGTATTATGTTGGATGGGATATTGCGAATTCGGCAACGTGGTTAGGCAATTCTTCGTCTGATGAAGAAGATACGGATTGGACGACGGAGTATTATTTACGCTCTCCACAATCGGCTATTAAAGAGCATTACGAAAACATGGTAAAAAATGGTATCATTGCGCCAGCAACTAGCGAGCCATTTTCGCCGCGAACGATTTTTGAGATTGATTTGGAGAGTCATCCAGCGATTTCTCCCAATAATCAAAATAATAAGAACAAATCGAAGAAGAAGAAGAAGAAGAAAGGACGTCATTCGTTCCCGGCGTGGGGATTTGCAAAGAGCGATTATTCAGAAGAATCCGATCAAGAGTATAATGAGCACCATCAAGCGGAACCGAATTCTGTTTTGATTAAATCAATATCGCAAACGAGCGGCGCGACTGTTCTTGTTCGTAAGCAAATCAACACAGACGCGCTCGAAGAATCTTTAGCGATGAAGAGGAAAATTCAAATGGATTTTGAACAACTCGAGAGAGAGAAGATGCAGAAAGAAAAGAGTGCAGAGGAAAAAAGAGAGAGGGAAAGAAATCGTTCATCTTCTGCTGGATTTTATGTGCAAACGAAAAGAAAGCTGAAAAGCGTTCTCATCGATAAACCAGTCGCTTGCGTTAAAAAAGTCTCGGAATTTGTGACGTCGAAACAAATGGTTGAACTCGTTCTAAAATGTACGATTTCCTTTTTCGCGTTTGATGCTTACAAAACGGTTTCATCGAACGTAGCGAATAAGAAACGAACGCACGCGTTCGGTCGCACGCAAAAACCTTTGCTAATCATCGAACCAAAAACGAACAAAGGAGGCCGAGCAGCAGGAGCAATCATTCGCGCGAATTTAAAAGAGTGAGAGTGATGAATACCAAAGCGCTCTCACCTTCGGACGTCCTGTTCCCCGTACATCAAAAGAAGACGAAAGTTAACATAACACACACACACACACGCACACACACATTTATATCGATTCAATTGTATATCATATCATACTATTACACGCACGCGCTCGCGCTATCTATACACTCGTCGCGCTCACTTCTTCTTATTAAAGAACGACTGGTCTCTTTCTTTCATTTGACTCTGCGCTTCAGAGCCGGGCTTAAGCCCGAACGTGGTCAAAGCGAAGAAGCCTAAACCAATTAAAAACGCGAGCAGGACAACGACCGCAATAGGTGCCTCTACATCCCCAGGTCTCTGCGTAGCTAATTCATTGAAGACCTGATTGGCCGTAGTCGTGATCACATCCGCCCTTGCATCAGTGGCTTTCACTGTTCGATTGATTTCGCATTCTCGTCGCAAAAGCGGCAGCTTCGGACGAGTTAAGACGACAGATTTCGTCGCGCGCGTGCGAACAAAAGCGCTTTTTCTCATCGTAATCGCGTTCATCGACGCTTGTTTGATCATCTCTCTCGGATTCGATCGTATGTATATATTTGATTGATTATTTAATTCGTATTTAGAATGTGGATACTAAAACGAGTTAGTTAGGGCATTTTTGTAATGCGTTTTTGCTCTCAATGAAAACGTAAAGTTTGACCCGTAACGAGTAGCGGCGAAGATCACTCTGCGATGATTTTTATGGAGCAAGCGCTCGTAAGGAACACGTTTCATTCAAAGGTGCGTGCGTTTTAAACATCGCACTCGCTCGTTCTCGTAAACATTTGAAACACTGAACGCATAGAAAGACAAAGAGAGCTGATCGAGAGTGGGAGTTATTGAGCGGCGAAAGCACCATTTTTTGTGCGCGCATTAAACTCTCTCTCTCTCTCCGAATGATATCGGAAGAAGTGAAACGAGAGGAAGGAGATCGAGATGCGCGAGCTAGTGCTGAATTCTCATCGAGCAATATCGAGAGCTTCTTAGTGCATTCGATGCCAATAATAGTATACGATGAAGATGGAGATGAAGATGAAGATGAAGATGATGATGAAGATGAAGATGAAGATGTTGATGTTGGGGAAAACGATGTTGATTTTAGATTGGGCGATGTATGGAACAGTTTTGCGGAAACGAGCGCTTTTGGATGCGAAGTACCTTTAGAGTTCCAAGGGAAGGTTATTGCGCAGTACTATTCACCTTTCGTATCTGCGTTTCAGATATTCGAGAACGATGAAGATGAAGATGATGAAGTAGACAAGGATAATAAGAAAAGCGCGACGGCACAATATTTCGAGAGCGTAGCCCCGTATTCCAGAGCACCGATGATGGACGTTATAGAGAAATTAACGAACGAGAACGAGAAAGTATCGAGCTTGCGCGTATCCGAAATAGACTTGAACAAATCGTGGATATCGTTCGCGTGGTACCCTATATATCGAATACCTCAAGGAACGTCGAGGACGGATATACAAGGGTGCTTTTTAACCTATCACGGGTTTAATCACTTGAACGTTCGTCGTCGTCGTCGTCGTCGTCGTCGTCGTACTACTACTAGCAAAAATACTACGACGACTAGCAAAAATAGCAACGAAGAAGAGAATAACATTGATATCAACAACAACAACAACAACAACAACAACAACGACAATAAGACGAACACGCGTCAGCTTCAGCAGAAAACACCAACATCAATACCACCACCGAGACCAGCATCTTTAACTTTACTAGGCGAACTCAGACTACTGCGCAGAATAGAGGACTGCAAAAAACAACGAAGCGATGACAAAAAACTCTCGCGAGCGCTCGCGTTGAAACCGTTCGGCTTATGTTGCTACAAAACCGACCCTGAAATATTCTTCGCCGCCGAAAACGAAAACGAATCCGAGCGCACTGCTGCAATGATCGACGGTGCTTACGCGTTCTTACGCGGCATTAAAGTCATTCATCCCGATTACGAGTTCTTCTCGCATCACGGGTAGTAGTCGTTTTTTCCAAGTCTGTCGGTCTCAAGGAGTTGGTGGAGAGCGTGAACAACGCGACGGAGAAACTCCACCCCGACTCTCATGTCTCAATGTTAATCAATGGCGCTGCTGATATGACGAGTTCTTACCACACGTTGGCCGTTTTGAGATTGTCCAAAAAAACCAGACCGCGTATATATTGTCTGGAAAGTTTCCAGTGGCGCAACATCTGGTGGGTTTGATAGAATCTGGTTTTTTGGACAATCTCAAAACGCG
>Ga0302126_10001318_pt1 | contig 14785 bp, 16 predicted proteins | sample CB4_20m_MG_FD_203108 | JGI IMG/M metagenome (GOLD analysis project Ga0302126, IMG submission 203108) | Marine microbial communities from Western Arctic Ocean, Canada - CB4_20m | ecosystem: Environmental > Aquatic > Marine > Oceanic | place: Canada: Western Arctic Ocean | collected 2017-09-24 | reverse complement strand
GTTTTACTCCTTGTTTTAGATTTCTTTTTAATACTGGGCATAATTGTTTATACTATATAAATATATATATATTTTTACATTATTAAAAAAATATATATTTATATAGTATAAATAAAGATATGGATTTGTATTATACTGACAGCCGTCCAGACGTGGATTTGCCGTATACCGACAAAAATATTAAGAAATTAAAAGGATGGGTTGGTGAAAAGGGGCTTCGATTGAAGCGCCTAAACATTACCGACCCGGCGCGCGTTGACAGAGACATCGTCCTTGCCGCTGTGAAGCAGAATGGTCATGCGCTACAGTACGCCTTCATCGGGCTCCCACGCAGACCCGAAGATTTTAGTTTAGAAGAAGACCTCCGGGATGACCGCGAAGTCGTCCTTGCCGCTGTTATGCAGAATGGTCTCGCACTAACGCACGCCCACGACACGTTCCTGAAAGACCGCGAAGTCGTCCTTGCCGCTGTTATGCAGAATGGTCTCGCACTAGAGCATGTCCACAGCACGTTCCGGAAAGACCGCGAAGTCGTCCTTGCCGCTGTTATACAGAATAGTCTAGCGATAAAGTTTGCCTCCCCAAAGCTCCAGAATGACATCGAAGTCATCGCCCGTGCCTTCCGCACCCGTCTATCCAGAAGCAGCAATACCAGGTCAAAGAAGACCAAGTCGAAGAAGACCAAGTCGAAGAAGACCAAGTCGAAGAAGACCAAGTCGAAGAAGGTCAAATCGAAGAAGACCAAGTCGAAGAAGACCAAGTCGAAGAAGGTCAAATCGAAGAAGACCAAGTCGAAGAAGACCAAGTCGAAGAAGACCAAGTCGAAGCGTAAACGAAGAGGAAAGAATAATGTATAGATATAGTGTCTCGCAGCAGTTCGACTCCATCACTCAATCCATTGTGAGAAGGTTCGACTTCACACCCTTGAAAGTTTAAAATGGGACAAAATTTTTATTAAACAGATCTGGATTAAGTTCCAACCCACCTTTTATTTTTTTCTATGTAATTTAGTTTTTTCTTCAAAATTACTCATTATTTTATAAAATATAATATTATTATTTTTTTACATATTAAAGGTATATAAATATTATAATATTATTATTTTTTTACATATTAAAGGTATATAAATATTATATATAATATAGTATATTATGAATGTTGTATCATCCATAACCAATCGTGTAACTCAATTATCTCCTCTACTTTTTATATATTCTTTACTCTATTATAAAGGCTCATCATTTACAAAAAATCCTTCCTATATCAATTCATTTGTTCATACTATTGTATTGTTGTCCTGGTTATCATTATCGTATGATAATATAAAATATGTAATACCTTGGAGTCAGTCTTATTATATAGTTGATAGTATGGTGTCTACATATGTATTAACAAAACCATTACTACTAAATGGGTACAATACAATAACAAACAAATTACCCAAATCAGATAGACATATTGTACCAACGGGTCATATTGGATTTCTGTTACACCATTTTGTAGTACTTTATTTATTACATACGATACAAATACGCTCTCATATTTTAATGCCCTTTACAACTGTGTATTATCCTATCGAATGTTCCAATGTATTTTTACAAATAAGTTATTTTGTGTTTCAAAAATATGGATCATTACACCCTATCTCTAAAACAATGTTAGGTATTGAAATTATGGGGTATGGTTACATCCGTTTGGTTACTTTATTGAAACTATTATTACAATACTGGAGTATATTACCTTTTTCATTACGATTATGTGCGGTATTTATTTATAGTTTAGGCGTATTTTGGACGTCAAAGTTATGCTTACAATTTAAAAAAAATATTTGTAAAAAAAAGATGTAATTCAATTAATTTTTGATATAATTGATATAAAAATATAATCTTTGTAGTATATATATATTTATATATTTATAAAATGCGTAAGACATTTTTAGTAAGTATTGTAGTTGTAAATGTATTATTATGGGTTTCCTATGTGTATTTTTTAAAAGGTGAAACAAATATGCTAGATTCAGCACTTTGGAACAATATACAAAAAAATGACCGATATCCTTTGTTACTTATGGCAGCGGCGGCATATATACTTAATGTAGTATTAGCAGTATGTTTAGCATATTCGAAACATTTGCGAAAAGAACAATTACGTATTGTATTGTATGCGTATGTAGCCTATTATGTATTACAATTATTGTTTGTGCCATTATTACTGGTATATACAAACACAACATTAGTTAAAAAACAAAACAATATATATAAAATACTTATTCAACTTTTACTTATGATTGTTGTCGTTCCCATGTTTATTATTATGATATATGGTCTTAAAGAAACGTTTTCTACCTATACAAAAAATAAAAAATATACCGCACTTATGTTAGGATTATCTTCTGTCTTACCTTTTCTACATGTTCTTATTAACGATGCTTACACATTTGGTTTTACTTTTTAATATTTATGTTTATTTTTATTTTTTACTATACTTATTTTATTTATTATAATTGTACTACACATTTATAACAAACATTTGCGTGCTTACAACCACTAAATAATATTTTAGGATTATTTTCCGTACATATAACACACGGAGAATCGGTAAATAGTTTAAGATGTATATCAACATTGGAACTTTCTCTACACATAGGGCACTGTTTATATATAAGACTTATTGAAACTGTACTATTTTGAATAGCTTCTATATTTTGAGTATCGGGCATTTTTGAAGCACTCCCCGAAGCACTTCCTGAAAGATCGACATAATTATTTATATTTTCTTGATAAATAGGATCAGAACTACTGGCACCACCACTTCGTTCATTATGGCGATTGTTAATATGATTTACAGGGCAGGTTGGGGCAGAATGTGTACCCCGATCTCCACATACAAAACAATGATGTGATTCAGAAGCATGGGACCAGGGATAGGTACAATTTGCGAATTCACATCGACGATAGGGAGGCATTGTATCTTCTAAATATTGTATTAAATTCTGTTTTTTTTGTACACTGTTACACTCCATCTGACCATGACCATATTGATTACATAATCCACATCGGTGAGCCACGGTTGTATGGAAATGTGCAAATCGACAACCTTTTACTTTACAGAATATACTTGGATGCGCCATTATACTGTATACGTTTTATTAATTAGATAAATGTATGTACATCAAATATATCAAATTAATATATCATTAATAATAATTAATAATAATTAATAATAATTACATATTTTTTTTCCTGAAATATAATTGTTTAAAACTTTCTATATCATGAGCGGCAATATAAGACATTATATTCATGACCCAATTCCAACTATGTCCCGTATATACAAACGGATTGTCTTGATTATTTTCAATTAATTTAAAATTGGGATGATTATTAAACATACAGGCTCTATGTTTGGATTCATTATATTTTTGTAACCATGACCACAAATTGAGTTCGGTTATCGCTTCATGCGTTTGTTCTAACATAGAACGGGATTCGTAATTATTAATAAACTCAAAGGACATCGTTTTATGGTAAGTTATATAAAGTATACTTAAAATGTTATAGGTTATATATCCATCAAATTATATTTTTATGTTAACGTGTCTACCATATAAAACCATTCATTCGAACAAATATGTTCTATGTCTCGCATGTGTGTAAATAATTGTGATGATTTTTTTTGAACGTGGCTAATATCTATATTATCTATACGTATCCAATCAAATATTAATTTTCTAATATCTTTAATATACTTATTTTGTGAAGATTTATCAATTACACCATAATGTTCAATAAATTGTTGTATATTATCATGTAAAATATCATTCGTAGTTGTATTCGTAGTTGTATTCGTAGTTGTATTCGTAGCAGTATTCGTAGCGATATTCGTTGGCGATTGTGTACATTCATTTTCGTGTTGTAATATAGGATAGTCTAATTGTGGGTTACACAACCATTCAATTGAATCATTACTCTCATATGTATCTTCTTTTTGATAATTCATGGTAAATATATAATAGTGAGTATAATTAAATTTATTATTTTAAATTTATTTATAATTAAATGTATTATTTTAAATATATTATTATATTATATTCATGAGTTCATTACAATCAAAAATGGACACAAGTATTTTACACTCATTAATTAAAATTAAGTCCCCTTCTAATTTTGAAACAAACATGAGAGAATACATTAAATCGATCATACCCAGTCATCCCAAAGTATCTATCATATCCGATAAAAATACATCATTAGCGTTTTATTTAAATAAAGGAATGAAAAAAACTATTTTAATAGATGCTCATATGGATGAAATCTCTGGTCAAATTATAAGCATAACCGGCGATGGGTTTTTAACAGTTACAATGACAGGGCCTTTATTAGAATATATGCATGGCCGACCTGTTGTCTTATTTTCATCGAAAACAAAAACTGAAATAAAAGGAACTATGATGATTCAACAAGCACATCTTAAAAATTTTCGAGAAGATAACGAAGACTATTATAATAAAAATATATTATACATAGATGTTGGATCATCATCTAAATCTGAAACGGCTAAACAATTTGAAATAGGTGATCCCTTTGTATTAGATTATTCTTACTATTATTTAAAAAAAAATATAATTACTTCAAGAGGATTAGACAATAAATTCGGTGTATATGTTTTGATTCATTTATTACACTATTTTTTAAAACATACAAAAGATTTACAATATAATGTTATTTTTAATTTTACAGGGGATGAAGAAACGGGTAAATCATCCGTTAGTCATTTTAAAGATATAGATCTTGAATCAATTATAGTCATTGATACGGATTGGTCGTCGGATATGCCTTTTTTAGATGAAAGTATCTATGGAGAAGTCGGTATTGGACAGGGACCGGTTATTACGCGTTCCGATGAAGATGACGGTTTATTTGAAGTATTTAAACGACTCTCTACTACACATAATATACCATTACAGGTAATGGTTCCCTTAGCAGGTGGTTCTATGTTATCACATTATATAAAAAGTTATACTGCTAATACACAATTTGTAGGTATTCCGTTGCGAAATATACATTCACCAGTAGAAACAGGGCATTTGCGTGATTGCTTACAAGTATATCAATTAATGATTTTATTTCTAAATCATTCATTACATAAGAAAAAAAATACAGCTAAAAAAAGTAAAGCAGCAAGAAAAAGTAAAACTCGATCGGTTAAAAAAAGTAAAACTCGATCGGCTAAAAAAAATAAAAAAGTAAACAGTAAAAAAAGTAAAAAAGTAAAAAGTAAAAAAAGTAAAAAAGGTATTAAAAATAAAAAATAAACACTCTATACCACATCTTCACTCTCTATACATACGCGATATGATATATGTATGCCTGTGGATTTACTATTTCGTGTAATTTTAATTACATCACCTTGTTTAAAATTAAAATATCTGGCAACGGGGTCATATTTTAATATAGCTGGTAATTTATATATATTTTTTATTCGTAATGTTTTTTTTAATTGATATACTTCGGTTATCGAGATTTTTTCATGTGTGGGAACAATAAAATGTTTTGTTATATTAGTCATTAAGCGCTTAATATCAAATACCTCTACATTTTTATTCATTCGTATATTAATTATTTTATTATTTTCTTCTATATTTTCATTTTCCGTATCACAAATTACATATAAAATTTGATCGTTAAATAAAATATCATTCATATGTAGTACTTTTTCATGTAGTTTTTTAAAGTTAATATATGTCGTATTTTTTTTTGTTTTTTTCTTTATATGTTCGCGAATATATTTAATATATATTCTGTCACCGGTATCATTTTCACATTCAAAATCAAATACAGGCGCACCGATTGTATCATTGCTATCATTCGTAAATGATTCCCACATTTTTAAAAATATTTTTTGAGGTATATGAGATACTATATGTTCAATAGTATAGCCTCTGTCTTCTAACATTTCGATAATAACATTTCTACTTATTTTGATTTGTTCTTCTAGTGTATTCATTTACAATTATTTAATATATTATATAATTATAAATTAATAAAATATATACAATATTTAAATTTGATAATATAAAAATAAATATTTATGTAGATTATATATTTTAATGAATAAAAAATCGATTACAATAAATAAAATTATACCGTATGATGTAAACATACTTGATTTGAAAAAAAAAGATAGTATCGTTACGGTATCGAGGGGGTATAATTATAAAAAATTATGTATTATAGTATTTGTAATAGTATTTGTACTATTTTTAATGATAAGTGCTCTACTAAGTATTGTTGGTATAGTCGTTATGTATCATATAGAAAACGAACCCATACCAGCTCAATTAATTACCCCTACGCCTTTACCCACAATGATGACAAATATATCTACATTTAATTATTCTGTATACCCTACGCCTTTGCCAACTCACGTACCTTCGGCTTATCCGAGTGTATTACCAACAACAGTGCCCAGCCAATTGCCAACAGTTGCTCCAAGTATATCACCTACTGTTACCCCAACGAATGTCCCCACCTCTATGTCACCTAGTCAAGCCCCATCATATTTCCCGAGTACATCGCCGTCTATGTTACCCACGACCGTACCTAGTCAAGCCCCATCATATTTCCCGAGTACATCGCCGTCTATGTTACCCACGACCGTACCTAGTCAAGCCCCATCATATTTCCCGAGTACATCACCCAGTGTATCACCCAGTGTATCGCCCAGTTCTACACCCAGCTCTAGTCCCATCACCACATCGAGTATGTCGCCAACAAATGAACCTAGTTATCCACCTATAAATCAACCAAATATCACCTACACAGCTGCTCCTACTCCCTTATTAAATAAGTATACACATGATACTATAGCCTCTATTTATAATACTACTGTATTTAATTCAAACCAATTTTCAATTATAGTAGAATTATTATCTATTATATGTCCTATATGCTTGTGTTGTGTATGTATTCATATACCACTTGCGTTTGTTCCGTTATGCTTAGCAAATAAAAAAGATAAATTTAACACCACAGATAAGGATTCTCGGTATTATAAAGGTTCACTTAAACAAACATTAGATACTATACATCACTTAATAATATCCTCACATACAGACAAAATAAAAAGTAAACATAAAAATAACAATAAAAAAATACATCCGGTTAAACATACATAATTACATTAATACATATTAAGTATATTAAGTATAATATTATTTAAACAGTATGACTTATTAATTATTAATACATTTTTATTATGTCAGAAGGCCATTCCAGTATACACAACAATGTCCAAACCTCTCTACAATTACAATTACATAATACTATTCATAAATATTACAAACATATTGGTATTTTTTATAAAATTATTCTTACCACAATACTCGCATCAATGACGACTAAAATATTTGACCAAACAGATACCGTATATAATAAAATGTATATGTTATACTCGTATATGCGTAAATTATTATTTTATAAAAAAAAAAATACGATTTCACTTGTTAGTAAAAAAATATGGACTAAATATGGTCGTTATAAAAATATGATTTCGGAAGAAAAATTAGGAATATTATATTATGTTAGTAAACACTTAAATAAATTTAAAGATTTATATGGGTTAGCACAGGATTGTCGAGCATATAGAGATCATTTGTATTATGACGAAGGGAGTAAAAATATTGATATGGATTCATATTATACCATATCGCAAGACAAACCCGTTGAAATTTATAAGGATAACCATAATTATATTACATTAGAATTAATTGAAAATATTTCAACTAATAATCAAGAAGGCTCTTCATCAAATACAATGGAAAAAATTATTACCGATAACTTAATGTTGTGTTCTAATTTATCCTTACAGGAAATGAGTACTTTTATTGATAACGCTAAACAAGAACGTTTGGCAGATTTACAAAATGATATTAATCGATATATTTATACATATTTAGGTGAAGATGATGAAAAAAATCCTATATTTGAAAAAGAATTATTTCGACCTTATTGTGATTTTGATAAATTGGTAGGATCTGTTCCTAAAAAAATTGAACATTCCTTTGATTTTTTTACTGGCGATAAGGGTCAAGCATGGTATAAAAAACGTAATTTACCGTATCAAATGACTGTTTTATTATATGGAATTCCCGGAACGGGAAAAAGTTGTATTGCTTCGGCCGTAGCAAATAAATTTAACTTACATATCGTTAGAATAAAACTATCGTTAATTAAAACTAATTATCAATTTATCAAGGCTTTTAAAAATAAAGTGTTTTGCGATACTAAAATAGAATATAAAAATATTTTATATTTATTTGATGAGTTAGATACGGAGCAAAATAGTGTATTAAAAAATAGAACAATGCCTAAATCTTCTAAAAAAACTACATTTAAAAAAGATGATACACAGACAACGGAACAGAAAAAAGAATTAATTAATAAATATAGTATAAAGGAGGACGATTTAAATAATTTGCTAGATAACATTTTTACTGGTCCCAGAGAAACAAATCATGATTCATTAACACTTGGTACTATTTTAGAAGAATTAAATGGTATTAATCAAATGTATGGGAGAAAAATGTTTATTATTAGTAATCACCCCGAAAAGTTGGACCCGGCTCTCTTACGTCCGGGTAGGATTGATTTAAAATATAAATTAGACTATCTTTCCTATTGTGACATTTTGGAATTGATTGATCTTTTTTTCCCTAACAGCGATTATACACAATATGAAACAGACACATTACACGCAAAAAAAATAACAGCAGCAAAATTAACAAATATATGTAAAATATCGAAAACAAAGGATAAGGTGATGACACATATTTATACAATTACTTAATTAAACATTAATTATTATTTTTTTAATAAAATAAAATATAAGTATATAGTATAAAAACATATGGTTGCGAGAGTGAATAGAAGACGAAGACGTTCAAGTAAACGCAGAAAACAATCTGGAGGCAAAAGAAAAGTATCAAGACGCAGAAGGCGTTCGTCTAGACGCAAAATAAAAGTATCGAGACGCAGAAGGCGTTCGTCTAGACGCAAAAAACAAGCTGGTGGAGACAAAAATCTCAAAGAATTAAAAAAAAAGCTTGATGACTGCCAGCGGAAAGTGGATTCGTCGCAGCAGGAGAGTGATAAGCGTGAAGAGGACCTGTACGGCTATCGGCGAAGTGACGCTCGCGGCGGCGGCACACCAGAACTCCACGCAAACAATTTGCGTCGTCTTGAAGTCCTCGCCAACATTGCGCTCGACAAGTTAACTGAAAACAAAAAGAAACTGTTGGACGCGGAGGAGGCCTACCAAACGGCGGCGGCCCGTATATAATAGACATCTATATTTACACAAACTCAATCGTAGACGGGTGATTATACGAAGTCGCCGCAATAAAGGGATACATATTTTCAGCATCAATTTCTGCTGGTATAGTACATAATAATGTTTCATTGATATAATACTGAATAGTATGATCATATGAATGATAGATTATTTTTACAAGGGTATGGGGATTGTTTGCAATCACAATAGGATTGGCGGCGTCTTCTCCATACCGGTCTTTAATTTTATGTAGGGGTTTTTTTTTATCGCGATTAAAAATATCATAGGTAATCGTATCATTTGTAGCTAATTTTTTACTCACTTGTAAGGATCGATTTGTAAACGTAATCGTACGTGTATCGTTATTATGTATAGTATGTAAATTTATCCATAGATATTGTGTTTGTCTAGATAAATAATAATATGAATAATTGTCCCAATCATTTTTAGGTATTTTTTTATTAGATAGACCTATTACAAAAGAATTTATTTCATAGGTATGTATGTTTGCTTCTAATGTAAAGATTCCTTTTTCATATTCCCGAGGCGTAATGGGATTTTTAATGTATGTTTGCCATTGCGGTATGTTAGATAGTTGAATACCATTTCCAATAGTGTTTATATGATCGGATTTTAAATAAGATCTCATATATTTTATATTATATGTATTAATTAAACAATTACCTATTCTCCTAAGATTAGGAATAGTATATTTCAATCCAAGTACACCTTTGTATAATTCTACGTTTTTTTCATTCCGGTGGATACCGTTCTCTATAGTAGGATTATGGGTGTTTTGTAAGTGTTGTAAGCATAATAATAATTTAGTTAATTGTAGTCGTTTGTTATTCATTGTCGTTACTTTTGATATATAATACATATAAGTAATATATCAAATTTAAACTTATTTTATTTCAAGGTATTTAAAAATAATTATTTATTTTTTTTGTTTTTTATAACGAACTAATTTTTTTTTTTTCAATACCCCTATACATTCTCCCACATCTTCATCATCTAAAATAGTATATACTTCATTCGAACTAGATATATAATAGTTTTTTCGACCAATTTTTTTTATTTCAAATTCTTCTTCTTCTTCTTCTTCTGACTCTGACACTGGTTCTTGTACTGGTTCGGGTTCGGGTTCGGGTTCGGGTTCGGGTTCGGGTTCGGGTTCTGGTTCGGGTTCTGGTTCGGGTTCTGGTTCGGGTTCTGGTTCTTGTACGGGTTCGGGTTCTGGTTCATTTTTTTTCTTTTTCTTTTTGCGCGTTGTTTCCTTTTTGTTTCCTTTTTCTTTTTCTTTGGATTTTTTAGTTTTTAGTTTTTTGTTTTTTTTAGCGTCTTCTTTCGATTGCTTAATACTTAAACGTGTTAGCCGTCTTTCTAATGTAGAAATTTTTTTATCTTGCGACTTAATGATAGATACTTTATTAAAATTTTTAATGTCATCTTCCTTCTGTGTTAATAATTCTTCACGTTGTGTTAAGTTTTCTTCTAATAATTGTATTTGTTTTATTCGTTCTTCTAAATTATTATATAACTCTAAGACATGTTTATGTATTTCATTATTATGATGTTGTATAATATTTAAATTATTATTAAAATTCATTTTATAATAATAGATTGTATGTTATCTTTAAGTATTATTTATTAGGACACGTAGCCTTTTCAGGTTCTGTAGCTGGATCGTCGCCAAATATTTGTTTTATAAAGGAGGGTATGGGTAATAAATCACCTATTGTTTCAAAGGGAACATTTAAAAATTTAACAATAAACTCTACCCCCCCTAATGTTTTATTTATAGGATGATCGGGACAGGACAGATTTGTCTTTATATTTTTAAAAAGTTCTTTTAATTCTTTTAAATCAAATTTTTCTAAAAGTGATAGTAAGGCAAAGGTAGACACCATACCTAATAAGTTAATGATATTATGTAAAAATAAGTTTATAATAATATTTTTCAATTTATTTAATATAACCGTTATATCTGGAACTTCCATAGATTTTTTTCCAGTATTGTCTTCAAACAGTTCATCAATGTTGATACTTTTTGATTGTTGGGCCATTTTATAAAATTCTTCTAATTTTGTATCTAATATTTGTTTTACTTGATCATCAATAGGAAAATTTATAAGTTGACACAAATTATCTGTATTTACAACTTTATATATAGAAGCCACAAATAAACTAAAGATATTAAATATAGTCAATAGTGGTGGAATATTCTCTAAAAGATATTTACCTGCTTCTTTATCTTGATTAATAGATGTCAAAAATGAAAAATAAGCGATAGGTCCCACGAATTCGCCTGACATTTTTAAAAGAGGAATTAAAGTAGGCAAGCCTAGCGCACTTACACCAGCAGAGGATGCGGCAAAAGGGGCACCGGCGCCTGTACAAATGGCTACAATACTAACAACTAGACCAATGAGTTCTTTTATAGATCCCGCGGCAGATATACCTTTTGTACTAGTATTTATAGATGATTGTATACTTTCATATGTACTTTTAACTGTATTTAATATAATTAATAGAGGACTTCCTTTATAATTGTTAATAGCATTTTCCCATCGAACAGGGCTTAATAATTCACGAATAATTTGTAGATATTGTGGGTTAAAGGCTATATTAAGTAAAATCTGTAATGGTTTTTTTTCACCCTTGTTTAATTCTTCTATATATTGAGTAAAATCTACTTTATAAAAATCATACACTTTTTTATAAGGTTCTGTGGTAATTAACTCTAATAAATTATTTGTAGATTCAGTGTCTGATTTAAAAATAGTCTGTAACGATAAGTCATTTAATTCATCGCCTATTACATTAATTTTTGTTTCTAATTGAGTATATAAAGGGGAACCTTCTCCACATGTTGACGGATTACAAGTGGGGTCTTGCGTTTCTTCTTCGGGGACTGCTGTTTCTGCGGGTGCTGCTGCTGCTGCTGCTGCTGCTGCTGCTGCTGCTGCTGCTGCTGGGGATGTTGGTGCTGCTGCTGCTGCTGGTGCCGCTGGTGGTGCTGGTGCTGCTGGTGGTGCTGGTGTTGGTGCTGATGGTGGTGCTGCACCGCCTTTTTGTATATCGTCCGTCTCTATAAGTTGTTTTAATTCCTTAACAAAAGATTCATACGTTAGGTCTTTATCTATGTGTACAGGTTTAAAGTTTTCATAGGAATCTGTGTTCAAGTTAGTAATAACATTTTTTACATAGTCTTTAATATCTATGTTAATAATATTTTTATATACTTTAAGCATTTCAGCAAAATTTGGGAACATATTTAGTAATCTCAATAAGCGTAATTTTTTTCGTTCGGATATTGTCTTATCTAATGAGATATCTAAAAATGTTTTCGATTTATTAATAATACGCATACCTCTAAATACGATATCATTTATATTAAATTCGTCTATATCGGCTGGCATTTAAAATGAATACTAATATATAATTATATTATTATAAATGACTAAAAAAAACTTATTTATTTAAAAATAATAATAATTATTAAAAATAATAGTAATTATTAACTATATCTATGGAAATTATAATTGATCAGCGAGAGCCGTCCAAATTAAAACAATATTTTTTATCTACATCATATACAGTACACTTACAAAATTTACAATTAGGTGATATTATTATTAAAACCCCTGAATTGGAATTAATTATTGAACGAAAAACAATTGATGATTTAGCAAGTTCTATACGTGATGGTCGGCTACGAGAACAAAAAATACGATTAATCAAAAATTATCCTCGTAAAAATATTATTTACATTATCGAAGGTGATATAGCAAAAAATAATTCGAGTATGAAATTTAATAAAATAAATAAATATACAATCTATTCTTCTGTTATTAATATGTTAGTCCGTGATAATATTAATTTATTTATGTCTTCTACAATAGATACAACAATTGAATTTATTGAAATGTTAATTAAAAAAATAAACAAAAAAACATTAAAAATAATTAAATGCAATGATATACCAGCACACGACGTTCATCATAACCAAATATATACTGAACATGTTATTGGCAATATCAGTCAATCCATATCTATTAATAAAGCTAAAAATATCACACCAAATATGATATATACTTCGCAATTAGGTTGTATACCGGGTATATCTTATATAACGGCATCGGCAATTGTTAAAGAATATCCTACTATGATAATACTTATACAAAAATTATCGTTATTATCTGAAAAGGAGCGAATACAAATCGTACAAAACATTAAAACGCTAAAATCAAGAAGGTTAGGTATAAAAGTCGCAAAAAATATTAATATGTACTTATTTAATACTAATGATTAGTTATATAGTGTTAGTTATATATTGTTAGTTATATATTGTTAGTATGATAATTATATTACATTTATATTACATTTATATTACATTTATAATATATTTAAAACTAATCATTATATGTATAATTATATACATGCACTCACCATCAATAGAACTATCTACCTCTCCTATTCATAATACAGAAGACACTATTATAGCAAATGTTATTACCACCAATGATGTGAAACATAGCATCAGCATTGCTACAATAGCAACACCCGAAGATATACATACTTATTCTTTAGAAATATTAGATACGGAACATGCTACTGAACATGCTACTGAACCTCATGTCGAACCTCCTACTGAAATTGAGTTAGATAATGTCATTTATCAAATAATACATAATAAACAAGTACGTATAAATGTCGAAAATAGTATACCTATACATACTTTTTTACATATGCGATCACGATTATTTGAATATTATACTGTATTGTTTATTATAAATTTAACGTATAATATATGTAATATATTTAACATAGTATTATTTATACCTTTATTTTATTATTTATTTGTTCTTACATATCCTAAAATGATACATTTATTAATAGTTCCTTATTGTATAATTATAAGTATAATTATAAATGTGTGTATAAATATAGGCATTACCCTTAATATATACATAGTAGGACTCCACTATATTAAATATATAACTCCTGTGATCCATAGTTCTATAATTTTCTATATTACGTTATTATATTTATGTTCGTTAACAAATATCTTACTTCAATGTATTTTTCTTAGAGATATTGTTTATTTTAAAAAAATTTATATAAAACTTAAAACGTATATATTACATGAGCAAAGGATACATACTACTATCATACGAAATACATAGCCCAACATCCAATACAACATGCCTAATTATTTTTAATTAATATTTATTAATATTTAATAATATTTATTAATAGTATTTAAAGAATATTATATAATTAATATACATATATTATATAAGTAAAATGTTTATAAGTTCAAGTAGTTTAGATGTTTTAGTATTGGTTAATTATTTTTTAATTATATATAGTGTAGCGATAGCAATAACGTATGCTTCATATAAATATGATAAATATACTACTTTGAATACTTATGATTGTAGCAAGTGTA
>Ga0302126_10001304_pt1 | contig 14853 bp, 18 predicted proteins | sample CB4_20m_MG_FD_203108 | JGI IMG/M metagenome (GOLD analysis project Ga0302126, IMG submission 203108) | Marine microbial communities from Western Arctic Ocean, Canada - CB4_20m | ecosystem: Environmental > Aquatic > Marine > Oceanic | place: Canada: Western Arctic Ocean | collected 2017-09-24 | reverse complement strand
GAGTTCATGTGTACCTGCGATCCTGCCAGGTGTATTGCTCCACCGGCTCCATGCAGTTGTGTTCCTGGCGTAAATGATGTAAGACCGTCCCTTGCAAAATCCCTTATTGATCCTGCCTGTGAACTGTTGAATATTCCCTTGTCTCCCATGTTGAACATGGCCGAGGCCGACTGTATCATGTCCGTCTCCGCACCCATCCTTATGGATCCCGCGGCGTGCATGTTTATGTTGGCATCACTGTGTAGGTTGAAGTCACCCTGTGTCCTGATGTTTATCCCACCCACTCCCGAGTAGAGATCTATCTTGCCGTCCCGGTTCATCTCTATCCATGCGTTACCCGAACCATTAGCAATGTAAACTATGCCGTCCGTGTCATGCATCAGCAACTGGTGTCCAGAGGCCGTCCTCAATCTTGTCAGTTGGTTCGTGCCATTTTCCGCACCATCGTCCATTGTGAATGTGTGTCCTGGTGTCCTGACAACATAGTCAGTCGCACCCGAATCCTTTGCACCTACCTGTTCTTTGGTTGTGCCTGTGTTTTTACGACCTGGTGTGCTTATCCCAAAAACTTGGCTTGGAGATTCTCTACGTGCCGAACTTGAAGTGTTACCACGTATGTCATCTGCTCCCAATCCTTGTTTTACAAGCACATCAGCGAAAGGGTGTATGGGTTTTGGAATTGCATCATAGTTGTTGTTCGGTAAGGCATTCGGAGATGTCCTGTTCAGTTCTCCTGCAGGAACATTAGTCGATCCGTATGTTGATTCCTTATCTGCTTGGAACCCGGCATCTGCACCTTCAAATGTTCCGTCCAGACTGTCATATGTGTTGGTGCTGGAGGCTATGCCTGGTGTCATGTGATTAGTGAAAGGATCCTGTACACAACCTATCCAGAAGGCCTGGTTCATTTTTCCCTCTGCGAATATGACCAATACACTGGTCTCTAGATCAGGCGGGACTGCCCAGAATCCGTATGAGTGTTGACTGTGTTCGTATTCCGTTGATCCTGGAATGCTGTGTCTCGTTCCCTTGGCTCCATAGAATGGAGAAAGGTAGTCACACGTGATCAGTTGTTGTTCCGTCCCGTTACCGGTCTGTGCAAGTGCTGGTATCAGCACCCTCAACCTACCCATCCTCGTGGGATCCACGTTGCCTTTTACTATGCCTATGTACGGTCCCGGGGATTCTTTTGACCAACTCTGGTCCTTTCCCGGGGCTTTGGCGTTTGATGCATCACCTTTTAAATAGTTGTGTAGACTCATTATCCAAAATATCCTTTTATTTTACTCTTTGCTTTTGCATAGAGAGTTTGTATCTTTGTTCCAATGTTAATTACGTCTGAGATATCACCACCCTCAGTTTCTAGGAATGCCTGATACTGTTTTTTGTCCAGTATCGTGCTTTCTCCTTTGTATGTGCTTTGTATGTAATCCGCCGCCGGACTGGATATGTACACTCCCTGGTTGTTGAACCTGGTTAAGTGCAGAACGTTGGTGTACTTTCCACTGTCAAAGCCGTGTTCCACCTGTATTACCCTGTACAGTCCAGAGAACATGGCCTGCTGGTTTGATCCCATCTCGTATACGCCACGCTTGTCATCCACGTCAGTCGGCATCTTGAAATTCAACATCACGATCGGTTCCGCCAGGTCTGAGTTGTAGCACCTACGTTTCGAATCCCATATGGACTCCAGGTTGCTCCTCCAGTACCCTATGTCCTTGTCACTGCTGACACCTGGTGCCTGCTTCTCGGGGTTTGCTGGTATGAACTGTGACTGTCCCAGCCATGCTGGATCTCCCAGTATCTCCATCCTGATGTTGACCATGTCCGCCATGGGGTGCGTCAGCTCGTCTATGAACTGGTCCACCAGTGTGAAAGATTTTCCCGTTTTCCCTGTGCCACTTGACTTGGTAATTGTTACCTCACTCTTCAAGGTAAGGTTGTCGTCATAGACCGGTTGGGGATTTGATATTGACCCTGTTTGATCTGTTGTTTTTTCTTCCAGCTTGTTCTGCCTGCCATCCGATGCATCCACGTCCTTAAGTTTGCTCTGGAAGTACGCATACTTGTAGTTTATATTAACATCCAAGACATCCACGTTGTCTCCAGTGAACATGTAGTTGTAGGTCTTGTAAACGAAACTTTTGAAATTCTGTCCTGTGCTGACACCTGGTATGGCCAGTGAATAGGCATGCACCAAGTATGGCTCTATCACGAACTTGATCAACTTGGCGTGGGTCTGTCTCTTGTTGTCGAACTGCGCCAGCGGTATCAAGCTAGACCTGATCCTGAAGTATTCGAAGTGCATGTTGGGCCGACTTTTGGCGGTCTCGTACACACCTTCGGCACCTGCTCTATTCTGTGCCGCTACAAACTGATCTGCCACCTTGGTCTTCCATTGTTCGAACTTGTTTTCAGAGAACATGGGGTGTGATTTCATTACCTCTTCCAGTATCTTCGTTATTGAATTACCTGTATTGATTTTCATGAAGTCCACCGGTACATCTCCTGTGTCCACTGCCTGTGATGACATTCCCACAGATTCTAAACTTGTATTATCCAATTGTGTAGTGTCAGGTTTAAATGATTTGTCAATGGATATCTCGTACTGGTCTGGTATTTCTATTTTTCCTATATCGTCCTTGTTCTGTTGGTTCAGCAGATCCTGTAGTTCCACCGCTACTGTGTTCAGTGTCGTGCCGTAAAGTGATCCTGATGTCTTGACCCAGTTGTATCTGTCCACGTATGCGAATTCGTTGTAGGGTATTGCCTTGACCGTGTACACAGTCCCTCCCGTGTTGACATCCATCTCCACCTGTGTCAGCTTTATGGGTATCACCCTCTTCATGCTTTTCTTTTGCTCCGTTGACAACACCTTCCCTAATTCGTCAAATCCTGTGAACTCCACCGTCAGCAGGTATGGTGCGTCAATGTGGTCAAGATAGTTGTTGTTGGCCGCGGCCGCCCTCAGTCTCTCGAACAGGGTTATGCCTGCCGGTTCTATAATGGTCATGTCTATCTGTGTCACCGAAGTTAATCTTCTCTTCTCGTTGAGTCCGGGTATGGCATTCATGTTCACCGTCTGGAAGTACATGTCCCGGTCCTTCTTGTATGTCTTCCTGCTCTTATCAAGTGTCGCGGCCATCCTTGCGTTGCCGTCTGTCTGGACATTGCCGTATAGTGTCCTTTTGTTTTCAGCATTCAGTGGTTGCCCTGTGTTGCCTGCATTGCCATCTGCTATGCCTGAACTCCTGAGTATGATGTCATGCGGCCTGCCGTCGAGTGTCCTGGTGTCTTGTATCTCAGCCTGGCTCAGTGCCGACAGTGTGAACAAAGTGTTGTAGGAAGCGTACTGGTGCAGTTGGTTGGGGTCAGAGACGTTTTCTACGTATGTCTTGGTTGTTTTCTTATTTAAATTACCATCACCGTGTATGTTGAAATAATTGCCGGATGGTGCATTATAGGTTCCCATGGATTATATCCCTAGGTCGTTGAGAAGATTTTCCTTCTTGGGCAACTTTATGGTCACACCCGGTTTGAAATCGTATATTGGATCCTCTATTTGATCTGGATTTCTCTGTGCAAATGCCCACCATAATCTCGGTGAGCCGTAAAGATCGTATGCTAGTAGATCAGGCCTGTAGGCGTATGTTCTCTCGATCGTGTAACTCTGGTCGTCCTGTTCCGCAGTTATTGTTCTTGGGTTCAGCACATCCAGGTAGTCTCCTGTTTCGCCTGTGTCTGCGTATGGTGATGTGTTTGAGTAATCAGCCATTATATGAACCCTACCTCGTTGTCACCCTTGCCATTTAATTCTCCACGCACAAATTTCTTCATTGAAAATTTCTTGACAGAATCCCTAGAATAGATCGGCGTCACCAGCACTGATATGTTTGACAGTGTAGGTGCCCATGTATGCTCCTCTGTGGAGTTCACATCAAAGTGTACATTTTGTGGTGTAGTCTGAAAAGGAGTTGCTTCCTGTTTTGTAGAAATATAATCTATACCTGACCTAAGTTCAACGTTGAAAGAATTCAGTACCACAGGTACTTTCTGGAACATGTGAGATCCATATCCAGACAAATGAAGTATCGGTGGTGGGTTGCCTTTCAGTCCTGTTTGATCGTCTAGTCCAAAGAACATCTTTGTAGCTGTCCTTAGAAAATTAACTGTTGCTACCCAATGTTTGGCGTCCTGCTGATTCTGTACAGGAAACTCTCCAATTATGTTCAGGGAGTCCACTTGTGAATTTTGGTAGGCCTGGTGTGGGTAGTTGCTGTGTGTCATGTCCATGGCATTGTAGTTGGCCGAGTGCTGTATCACCATTGATGGTGTCAATGGCCAGAATATACCATTAATGCCTGCCAACGGTGACATCAATGGATTGTTGTCAAAATCAAAAAATCTCCTTAAATCAGCTCCGTTTGTCGGCACTGTCAGTTTCACACGCCAGTCTTGGTTGTCGGCCCTGCCGCTCCAACGAGCAGTCGCCCGTTTTATGTGATTGTTGCCGGCCGAAATGCCGGAACCAAACAACCTGCCCAGTGTCCTGTTGAATATGCCTGATCCCACATCCTTTACTATCTTACCAATTTGTTTTCCTGTTTGTCCGTATGCCATCTTAATGGTTGCTTTCCTTTGTAAAATTTTGTATACTTAAACTATATTTATAGGCACAATTATAGGCACACTTAATTACCCGTACGACACACATCAACAGACCTGTTTGTGGTCATTTTACATTAACATTACTGGAGAAACAATGAAGAGAGTAAAGTACCTAAACAACCGTGATCTGCTGTTACAGATACATGCCAGCAAGAACACGTACTGTTCATATGTTGCTGTCGAAGATTCACAGTTTGATCTGATAGTTCCTAATCTCAAGAAGATCAATGCCAATGCGATAGCAATGGCCAGGAAGGCCAAAGCCAAGAGGCTCACGCAGGAAGCATGGGAGGTGGCAAAAGAATCAGGACTGAAAAAAATTAAACTGGTAGACTACACCGTGTCACCAAGGAAGATAGACAAGACGGATCTTGTGTTCAGGGTAATGATGTTTGATCATGTGCCACTGGACAGCGAGAGAAAGAAAAATCCCAAGCAGACATCAGATCACCACAGCAAGGTGAACTTCCCACCGTTCCAGCACTACAGACTTGACGGGAAAAATAAGCCACAGTGCGTAGGAAAATCACACTGGATTGGTGGAATGGATAACGGCCACTTCTCATGTGACCACGGCAAGATGACCAACACACTGGCCATGATGTACATGAAGTTGTGTGAGAGATATGGCACAAGATCAAACTGGAGAGGCTACACATACAATGACGAGATGCAGTCACAGGCCTTGATGCAACTGTCACAGATCGGTCTGCAGTTTGACGAGTCAAAGTCTGACAATCCTTTTGCATACTACACAGCGGCCATCACGAACAGTTTCACAAGGATACTGAACATTGAAAAGAAGAACCAAGCAATACGAGATGACCTGTTGGAATACAACAACATGATGCCAAGTTTCACAAGACAGAACGAGAACTCCACCAGTGCACCTTCATACAAGAAAATGATGGAGACCGCACACGGCGATGTACACGAGGTCAACAAGACCGGGCTCGCGAAACTGAACAAGAAATTCAAGAAGAAGGGCGAAAATCTAGATCTCAAGGATGACTTCAAGGACATCCAGTTCAAGAACAAAGTGGACATGACCAATCACAAACCAACTGTAAAGAAGAAGTGGTAACACATGGCATTCTTTAAAAAAGTCGCCTGTTTCACGGACATACACTTTGGGTTGAAGGGCAACTCTAGGATACACAACGACGACTGTGAAGACTTCGTACGATGGTTCATAGAGCAGGCCAAGGCCGAAGGCTGTGAGACCTGCATATTCCTGGGCGACTGGCACCATCACAGATCAGCGACCAACGTTTCCACAATGAACTACACAGTGTCCAACATGGAACGTCTGGGTGCGGCATTTGAAAAGGTCTATGTTATCATGGGCAACCATGATCTGTATTACAGGGAGAAAAGAGAGATCAATTCTATGGAATACATCAGGAACATTCCCAACATACACATCGTCAACCAATGGCTGGTGGAGGATGACGTTGCCATAATCCCGTGGATCGTGGAAGACGAATATAAAAAAATTGAAAAAATGAAACAGAAGTACGTGTTTGGACATTTCGAACTGCCGTACTTCAAGATGAATGCAATGGTTGAGATGCCGGACGTTGGCACCATACAATCAGATCATTTCGCAGGTTGTGGTAAGGTGTTCTCGGGACACTTCCACAAGAGACAGTACATGAAGAACATCACATACATGGGCAACGCTTTCCCACACAACTACGCAGATGCCTGGGATGACGACAGGGGCATGATGACATTGGAATACGACGGTGAGCCCAAGTACATCAACTGGCCAGACATGCCCAGATACATCACCATAAAGATCAGTGAACTTTTGGCCGAACCGGAGAAATACCTCAAACCAAAGATGTACGTGAGGGTCACACTGGACATCAAGATCTCATACGAGGAAGCGAACTTCGTCAGGGAGACGTTCATAGACAAATACAAGTTGAGGGAACTGCAACTGATACCAGAACAGGTGGACAACGCACAACAACCACTGGTGGAGGTGCAGAAGTTTGACAGCGTGGACCAGATCGTCATCAAGCAGTTGCAGGGCGTGGATTCCGAGGTGTATGACAAGAACGTATTAACAGCAATTTACAACGATCTAGATGTCGCGAATTAGTAAGAAGAAATTGATAAGAGTTTTGAAAGGTGACCTCGAGGAGCCTATGACTAAACAATCACTCCTAGATCAACTTTCGAAACCTGTGACGCAGGAAGAATGGTTAAGAGGATACAAAGAATGGAAGAGGAAACAACTTGCTAACGATTAAAGAACTCACAGTAAAGAACTTCATGAGTGTGGGCAACCAGGTCCAGGCCATCAACTTCGCTGACAAAAGCCTGGTGCTTGTGATCGGTGAGAACATGGATCTAGGTGGCGATGACGCAGGTGCCAGGAATGGTACAGGCAAGACCACAATCATCAATGCACTATCTTACGTGTTCTTTGGCGAAGCGTTGACCAACATCAGGAGAGACAACCTCGTCAACAAGACCAACGAGAAAGGCATGGTTGTGAGTGTCAAATTCATAAAGAACGGAGTCACCTACACAATCGAGAGGGGAAGGAAGCCACAGATATTCAAATTCTACGCCAACGACATAGAACAGAATCTAGAGTCCAATGAAGCACAGGGCGAGAACCGGGAAACGCAACTAGAGATCAACAGGTTGATGGGCATGACCCATGCCATGTTTAAGAACATAATAGCATTGAACACCTACACGCAACCATTCCTGTCAACCAAACAGGCAGAGCAAAGGGAGATCATAGAGCAGTTGCTGGGTATAACTTTGCTGTCACAAAAAGCTGACCTTTTGAAAGAGAAACAGAAAGCGACCAAACAGTTGCTGACTGAAGAGAAATTAAAGATAGATGCCAGGGTTGCGGCCAATGAGAAGATACAGGAATCCATAGAAAGTCTGAAGATAAGATCCACTGCCTGGGCCAGCCAGAAAGAAGAAGACGTAAAAAGTTTCCAAGAAGCGATAGCAGAACTAGACAAGGTGGACATCGTGAAAGAACTGGATGCACACAAACGACTGTCCAAACACAATGAGATGCAGACTGCTCTCAGAAGTCTCGAGAAAGAGAAAGCGTATCATGAGGATTCGTTGACCAAGGCAGAAAGCACAGTTGGGAAGACAGAGAAGGATCTGGAGTTCGCGGAGGCGGCCAAGTGTCCCACGTGTGAACAGGAACTGCACGACGACAAACACGAGCATTTGGTTGGGAAACTTAAAACAACACTGACTGAATCTGTAGATTATGCATCAAAACTCACAGACGATCTTGCAAAGATACAACAGGACGTGGATGCAATAGGTGACCTGGGCAACATACCAGACACGTATTACGACACAATGGATGAAGCATACAACCACAAGGGTTCGTTGCAGGATCTGAAACGTCAGCTGGAGCAGACTGAGAAAAAAGAGGACGTGTATGCAGAACAGATCGAGGAAATGCAGAGCAAGGCAATACAGAAAGTTGACTTTGAAAAAGCAAACGAAATGGAAGACCTACACAGGCACCAAGAATTCCTATACAAATTGCTGACAGCGAAAGATTCATTCATCAGGACAAGGATCATAGAACAGAATTTATCTTATCTGAACCAACGTCTGGCATACTTCCTGGGCAAGGTCAAACTACCGCACACAGTGGTGTTCCAGAGTGACCTGTCTGTGCAGATCGAGGAACTGGGCAGGGAATTGGACTTTGACAACTTATCACGAGGTGAGAGAAACAGATTGATATTAAGTCTGAGTTGGGCATTCAGAGATGTTTGGGAAAGCCTTTATCAACAGATCAACCTGTTGTTCATTGATGAATTGATCGATGCCGGCATGGACATATCAGGAGTTGAGAGTTCTATGGCAGTGTTAAAAGACATGAGCAGGACGCAGAAAAAGAACATTTTCCTGATCTCTCACAAAGATGAGTTGGTAAGTAGGGTGAATTCTGTGCTGAAAGTGGTAAAAGAAAATGGCTTTACCAACTATGCCAACGATGTTGACATAATTGTTTAATTTTTATGTTGACAGAACCACATCTTACGTGCTTTAATAACACTAACGTTAATTAATGTTATCGTACGAACAACAAAGGAAGGACTAATATGTCACAAGAAACACACGACTCGATCATGACAGCAATTCAAACTTACTCAGAAGAGAATGGGAAGTTCGTTGACAAGGGAGTTAAGGCTTCGGCAACAAGAGCCAGAAAAGCATTAGCAGAACTATCAAAGCTGATCAAAGCAAGAAGAAAAGAAATTCAAGAAGTTAAGAACGCGGCCAAAACAGCGGCGTAATCTCGATATTTGGATTTTGCAAAAACCAATAACCTCCGGTTAGAAATAATCGGGGGTTTTTATTTGAAAAATTTATCTTTTATAAAGTCCATGGGCACTGATGGAAGTTCGTTTACTTTCTGCAACGCCTTGTCTTTCCAGTCGGTACGTATTAACACATCAAAATTATAGTCAATCACTGCTTTATTTTGTTCGTGAAGTGTATCGTTGTGTGCAACATCAAGTAGGTAGTTTTTATTGCTATCTAATAACATCTGCCATCTTTTTACAAAATCCTGTATGTTGTCCGACGAATAGTCAATGCCTACGTAGGATCTAAATCCTAGAAGTGTAATATTGGCATTGTCGTTCTTGTTGCCAAAAAAGAAGGGGATGGATTTTGCGGCCAAAACATGTGTGAACTTCTCATCATAGAATGCTTCTCTCCAATCAAAAAAAGGGTACTCGGCGACCATGCAGATTTTAGATCGTTGAAGGATCTCCACGTGTTTCTTGTTATAAGTCTCTTGATCACAATCGCCAAAAAATCTTCTTTCAACATTTTTGTAGTTGGATAAATCTTTCTCAGAAATCCTATGTAGTTGGTGTGAAAGAGACTCCATATCTCTTTTGGTCAATCGAGGTCTTCCAAAATCTATATCATGCTCCTGCAACCAGTGTGCTAGGAAATATCTCGTTAATCTCATTGTGCCTGCACTGTAATAAACATTGCTGTCTTTTATCCGCGGCTGGTGACTTTTCGCGATACCCTGTGCCTCGAGGAAAAACTGATAGGAACCCACAATAAGTAAATCAAAAAATTCTACCTCTACACCAAAGTTTGACTGTATATTTTTTTTCGTGTCATCACCTAGTAAGCCCTCACACACTATGATACGCAATTTATCTAATCGATTAATTTTTTCCATCTCGTAAAGCATCCATATTAACGGTTTCCATTCGAACTTCTTGCCGATTATACAACAGTCCGTGGAAGGTGTGCCGTCTCGAATAATCAAGTTTAACACCGTGGTGCCTGGATCGATCAAGGATCCATTTAAAGGATTCAAATCGATTTCGTCTAGAAAAATCACTTGCTCATTAATCATAATATATCTGTTCAACCCGTTGATCTAGATGTCCTCCCAACGCCCATGCCCGTTCCACGGCTTGCTGATATAATTCACGGTCGGACCCTGACGAAAATTTAATCTTTTTTATTAACAAAGTTTGCTCCTCTTCCAGTTGCCAGCTGATTTGTGCTAATTTTTCGTGTGCAGGAGGAATAAAAATATTTTTTATTTTTCCAATAGCATCATTTATCGATGAAAAACGCACATACTTGAACTTTTTGTTGGGTTCGTGAGCAATCTTGTGAATATAGCAATCATGGACATGATCCTTCCAATCAGACATAGTAACGTCAAACATTTTATAACCATACGTTCGTATCATCGATCTTTCAAAATTCCTTTGCCGTGTACCCTCACACGGATGTGCCCATTGTAGTAATCTTTGGTTTCCAACACCTTGCGTGAGAACTGCTCCCGTGCCTCCACGTATGACAGTTCTGATTTTGACTTGCAGTAGAACAGTATCTCCCTTGTGAAGTTTTCCGCTCCAATTCTCTTCATGTCCATGGTGAGGTCATCACTGGATCCGTAGTATTCCTGCCAGTCACTCTCTACCTTGTACCTACGCCTGTTGCGTCTGCCTTTTAGGGGTGCCTTGGACCTTTTGAATTTCGCGAGTTTCTTGCCTATGTACATCCTGTTGTTGGTTGTGTTTGTTATCAGATAAACGAAACCCACACAGTCCTCTGGTAATTCTACTATGTCTTTTCCTTGGTATGTCCAGTGCATATTGGTATTTAAACTCAAGAAGATAGGCCAGTTTTTTAATCTGTGTTATATAGTAGTGAAGGGCAACAGCATCCTTCCACCAGGCAAACAAATTTCCCCATAGGCAAACATAGCATCTTCTCAGTGAGCAGTGAAATGCACCGGATAACGGGATAAGTGAATCACTTGATGCACCATACAAAAATGATGAGGCTCTTAGAAAAAGATAATCCTCAGGTTTACCAGATACTATTATACAAGGATCTAGTAGGCTCGCGTTGTAATAGAATGAGCAAACGGGTACAGCACAACCGCCCGACGAAAGTAGCGATGTATAGTGACTGCGAACTCACCACAGGGTTCCCAATCAGTTCTGCTGGCAACAGCAGAATTGTGACTGCTCATCTACCACAGGGCACGCAATATGCGTGTACCGTTAATTTTTTGCTTTGCGTAAGCGTAAATCTAGAAAAGGAAACGAGCGTAAGCGAAGTTTCAGATGACTGTAAGTCATCTTTGGTATGACATTAAGTATATTACAATGCCGAAAAAAATTATAGTGTACGGAGACAGTTTCAGCAATCCCACATGTTGTAAGACAAAATGTGACAAAATGTGGTACAGGCACCTATCACCGGAACACGCCAAAGCAGATGTGATCAATCGGGCACGTGCAGGCAACAACACGGCACACATGTTCCTCGAGGCCACACACGACTGCGTCACCAATCAACAACCCATCCACATGTTAGTGGGTCTGGGCCCGTTACAGAGATTACCCAAGTATACCGACAAATGGTACCACGAGGAGCTCATCAAGCGAACCGAACAACCCGGACTTTCCGACTACCTGGAATACATGCAGAGCCACACCCCCAGTGACATAGAGCTGATGAACACTGAGAAGGGACGCACACTGGTCGACCCACTAGTAGACATGTACCATCCCACCCTGCTGTGGTCCAACCTTTACAAGAACATAATCGGCCTCGATTGCCTGGCCAAGAAACACGGACACCACTTGCTGGTCGTACACATGCACCACCCCGAATACGAGCATCACGCGGACCACCCCCTGGCGGCACCGCTGGAGAGAATGGCCAACCAGTGCAACTACGTGGACCAACAGCATAGCTGTAACAGGGTGTGCAAACAAGCTGACATCAGGCCATGGGACTTCGACATGTACGGCGCATATGGACACCATTCGACCGAGGGACAGGCTTTTTTCGGCACACACATAAAGCGACTGCTGGCGGGAGACGAATAATGGAACTACTCTTTGATCACACCCATGGCAAACAACAGGACCAGGACATCGTGATATGCCGACCCATGGCAGTAGTCGACGAGGATGAATCAACGGAGGCGCTGGACACCGGTTGGCTGGCCTTGGATCACCCCGTGGGCAATTTCAAGGAGGTGTGGTACCAGAGCCGTAGCACACGTATCAACATGCAGAAGTACCGTCCACGCTACAAACGGCACGAGTGGGAAGGCCGGGAGATAGGCATAAAAGTGATCGACGCAAGTGAGATGGTCAAGTTACTGGGACTGCCACACATCTATGCACAGTACATGGCCAGGAAAAAATTCTCGCAGGACTACGATCCCTTCGCACACTATCATAAACGTGACCAATTCATGCTGTTCTACACCGGCACTGCAGACAACATACTGGGATTCACCAAACAGAAGCGATACAGATATCAAGAGGACAACTACGCCAGCATGAACGACCATGACTACCCGGACCTGGCGGGACTGGAGAGTGTGATACATGCCAACACGGTCCCCATATCAGATCTCACGTTGGACCTGGAGCTGGCATGGGCGGCTGAGAACTACGTGGCCTACTTCTACATGGGGTCGGGCTATGAAACTAGCTCAGAGTACAAGGCCAATTACAGGGGCTTCGAGTGGTGGACGGGCACGGAGTGGAGCACCAATAAGAAGTTGTACAGGAGTTTGTGTAGGAGGGATTCTAGGGTCGAGACTTTACAGGATGTCGCCAAGTGCCAGTCACTGATTCCCGATAACCTTTAGACCAGTTTCGGTAGTAATCAGTTTTCTTTAATATATCTTCAAATCGCTTGAGTTTGGTTCTACGTTGCACCAATAATAAAGTGTACTTGCCCTGATTCAATTTCACGTCTTTGACCTTTTCCACCAACTTGGGATGGTCTTCCATGATCAAAAGATCCCGGTGTGCATATGTTCCGTTGAGTTGACCTGCCAACTTCTGTGTGTAGTGCGGAGTCCATCTCTTGGCGTCTGCTATGATCACCAAAACATCTTTCTTTCCAAAATCAAAATGATCTATGCTGGTCCATATGTTGGAATCAGGTTCCATGTCTGTGAGCTCAACGAAATCTACCTTGCCGTCCAGTCTGGCCTGCTTGGCGTAGGGACACGGCGGATAGTCCGCGAACATGGGGTGTGGCACTTCAACGAATTCCTTGACCCAACGGATAACTTCCTCCCTGGGATTACTCTTCGTCTTGTGTTTTGATATCTTCTGGTTCTGTTTTTTCTGTGCTGTCGTCATGTATGCCTTTTATTTTTTCCAGTGCTTCATCCAGCAGTTTATCTTTTGTGTCTAACTTGGCCTGGAGGTCTGCTATCTGCTTGTTCTGTTCACCTATCTTGTGTCCCACCGTCTGCACGTCCTGTGTGGCGTGTTCCAGTTTGATCAGAACCTGCTTCATTCGTGACTCCTTGCCCTTGACTTTGTTCAAGGCATCATCACGGTCTTTTGTGATTTCTACGATTTCAGCTTTGAGTTCTTTGACTAGGTCTTTTTCAGACATACAAGTAATAATTATCCTGATTGAATATATCCATTAAAGTATTATATATTGATTTAGAAGAAAGGTTGACCGCTTTTTTTAGTGGTATCCATGTTTTCTTTTACCAGCTGTGACACTATGGTACGTTCGTCTGGCGAAAGATTCAGTGCTTCTTGCCATGCCATTCCACCACGCATGAACCAGCATATTTTCATCAGTTCTAGTTTTAAATTCTTACAGGCACTGTCGAGATCCTTTAGATGCTTCATGATGTCAGAGTCCCCCATGGACAGCAACGTTATCCGAAAAAATTTGCAGTATCAAATGTCACCGGAACTTCGTATGTTGCCGGAGCACCCTTCTTGATCTGTTCTTCTGTTGACTTCATTGACAGTGGTTTCAATGAACACTGGGATCTTAGATCTCCCAACAACTGTTCTATCTCTCTAGTGGTCTTTGTATCCACGTTGGATATAAAGTCAAATATCTGCTTCGCATCTGTGACCACTGTTCCGTCTGGTGTGGTTATCTCTGCTATGGAGTCTATCAACAGCTCTACGTTTATGTTCTGCATTTTCTTGTAGCTTTCCGCGAATCTTTCAGACTTCTGCGATTCGGTCAGTCCGCTGTCTGCAACGTTTGAATATATCTTCTGCTGTTCGAATTGTGCAATTTGAATCTTGGTCAGTTTTTTGTAGGTAAGTGGGTCTATCTTGATCTTGAAACCTGATTTCGTTGTGGCGTAGTCCTGTGGATCTATGCCGGAGACCCCGTCCAGCAACGCTGGTAGGTTCACTGTTGTTGACAGTGATTCATTCATGACTGGTACCGTGTATGTTATGTCCATTGTTTCGCCGTACGTGGCAATCCTTATGGCCAAGAGCACCGTGTCTGTGTCATAGTTCACCATCTTCCATGGATCCTTGATGTCAGGCACACACGACTTGATCACGTCAACAGTGGCCTGTCCGTTCATCATGGCGTCTGGTGTCTTGAATGCCAACTCATCTTTTGCAGTCATGGGTAGCACTGGAATCTCACCCGTCTCTGTGGGCGTGAACACATCGGCCGTGTAGTACTTGCCTTTGCTGGGCAATTTGATGTATATCTGCGGCTGTCTGTAGTACTTGCCTAATGGGTTAGTATTTTCTGTCATTTTTATATCCTATAAATATACACTAGTTGCGTACATGTGTCAATATTTATGTGCGTACAAAATGACAGGAATTAAAACCGTATGGCAGACATTGATGACGATCTAAGAAAGAT
>Ga0302126_10001290_pt1 | contig 14942 bp, 14 predicted proteins | sample CB4_20m_MG_FD_203108 | JGI IMG/M metagenome (GOLD analysis project Ga0302126, IMG submission 203108) | Marine microbial communities from Western Arctic Ocean, Canada - CB4_20m | ecosystem: Environmental > Aquatic > Marine > Oceanic | place: Canada: Western Arctic Ocean | collected 2017-09-24 | reverse complement strand
TTAGAATTGGGCAAAAAACAGCGCACATTCCATCTAGTACAATGCCAAAGCTTGGTGCCAATACTCAAGATATTTTGTTTGAATTAAATAAAGCATCTGGAAATCATAAGAAAAAAAAATGAATTAGAACATCATCCAAATATTATTTGTACGCCCCATATTGGGTTTGTTACAGAAGATGAGTTTGAATTGCAGTTTTCAGATATTTTTGAGCAAGTTATTAAATTCAAAGAGGGTAAACCAATTAATGTGATTAATGCTATTTTGGTTGGTTGAATAATCGGGCAAATAACGGTGCACCAAGAATTACTATAAAAATACGAAAAATATGATGTGCAACTACAAATGTCATATCAGCACCCACAATAAGTGTAAGAACTACTAGTTCTGCTTGACCCCCTGGAGCTAGAGCTAGGATCGCTTCACGTGGGTCAGCGAGATCAAGAAATTGAATAAATCCTACAAATACAATGGTTAATACGACTAAAATCACACAGAAACCAAGACCTGCAGTTACGTCTCGACGTATTTCGGCTGATGTAATACCAGTGTATTTTACTCCAATAGTTATTCCAATAAAGAATTGTGCCATCCATATTGCCTCTGCAGGTGGGCGGTGATTTAAAACTCCTAGAAGGCTTGCTATAGCGGCTAAAATTAAGGGCCCCAAAATTGAAGCGCCTACCATGCCAAAATATTTTGCAATTTGCCATCCTAGAAGGCCGCAAAGTATCATTATAAATATTTCTGAAATTGGCAAATTATTTACTAATATTCCTGGAGGGTTATTCAGATCTGCATTCCAATAGAGTTTAAGTAGAACTGGTAGAGCTATGACTATCACAAGTACTCGTGTGGCATGTATTAATGACATTGTACGTACATTGCCGCCGGCCTCTTCTCCAAATACAAGCATATCTTGAAGTCCACCTGGCATTGCTGAATAGTAACTTGTTGCCCAGTCGTAACCCCATAGTTTTTGAAAATATGGGATACCAATTAGCCCAATTATAAAAACCATGATGGGAATTAATAACATTGTAGCCCAGAGGTCTGATAAATTATTTAAAAAGGCCACAGTAATTGTTGCTCCTACCGCAACACCTAAAATTGTACGCATTGCATCATTTATTGGTTTAATTGCCGATAATTTCATGCCCAGTAGAGCAACAAAAAGACATGCAAATAATGGTCCAAAAAGCCATGGAAGTGGTATGTTTAAAAGTAAAGATACGCCAACTCCAACAAGTGCTATTATGTGGGTTTTGACTTGATTAAGTAGCATTAGTTTAAGCCAAGTAAACGGTAGTCCAGGGATGTTTCCATATGTATTGTCATTTTAGTGTCCTTATCCTAACATTTACTTATGATCAGGCTAGTGTATCATTTTTAGATCTGCAACTTTTATGAGACTAGAAACATGCGTAAATTGCCCAAATTATCTTCGCGTCATACAGATCATCGCAGTTACCCTCCGGGCGTTGCCTATATGGATGGGCAGTACCTACCTATCCATGAGGCGAAATTGTCCGTTTTGGATTATGGGTTTCTTCATTCAGACGCGACTTATGACGTTGCTCATGTATCGGGCGGCGCATTTTTTAGGCTAGGTGATCATTTGGATCGATTTTTCCGTGGAATGGACGCTTTGCATATGTCAATTCCTTACAACAAATTGCAAATCATGGAAATTCTTCATAATTGCGTGGCTTTGTCCAAGCTCAAAAACGCATATGTTGAGTTCATCTGCACAAGAGGAACGTCACCCAACTTCAGCCGAGATCCAAGAGATGCGGAAAACTGCTTCATAACTTTTGCCATTCCGTTCGGTTCAGTGGCCAGCAAAGAACAGTTAGAGTGTGGTTTGCATCTGGCGATCACGGATGTCGTTCGCATTCCGCCAAGCTCTGTTGATCCTACCATCAAGAATTACCATTGGTTGGATATGGTCAAAGGGCTTTATGCTGCATACGAACGAGGAGCGGACACAGCCATTCTGATTGACGTCAACGGCAACGTGTCCGAAGGGCCGGGCTTCAATATTTTCTCGATCAACAATGGTGTGGTTTCAACGCCCGACGTAAGTGTCTTGTTGGGAATTACGCGGCAAACCATTTTTGACATTTGCGAAGAATTGGAAGTTAGATGTCATGCACTAGACGTTACTGTCGACAAGCTTAAAACCGCTGACGAGGTCTTCATAACCTCGACTGCCGGGGGCGTCATGCCTGTTACAAGAATAGACGAACGACCAATTGCTTCCGGCAATATCGGGCCTTTGTCGAAACGGATAATGGATGCCTATTGGCAGATGCACAATGAAGGCAAACATCGTGATCCAGTCAAATATTAAGCAAGAACAAAATTCTAAAGATAGTATGAAGATGAAACGGTGTCGACTGACTGAGTAGAAAGCGGATCATAAATTTCATTAAATAGTATATATTTACTTAGTTTCGTTTCAAAAAAAATAAAGCAATTTAATTTACGACTTTTAATAGTGTTTCAGCAGCTAGCCTACCAAGTTTGTTAGAAGCGTATGGACTAGCACCTGTTATAAGGTTTCTATCAATGTGACAGATATCATCAGCTTTCTTGTTAATAATATGCATACCAAGTTCTTTCAACTTCTCACCTAATTCAAAAGTCATATGTCCAGGTAAATAACCAATCATTGGAGTTTGTTTGTCAACCGAGTCAGGAAACAAAGCAATTTCATAACCATTGAAAATAAATTCATTATCAATTTTCGCAGATATCAATGTTCCTGGGCCATGACAAAGTGTAATTATATGTATATTTTTTTTCTGCGCCCAACGTAAAATTTTTCCAAGATTTGGATCATTTGGCAAGCCAAGCATCGCACCATGGCCACCTGGAATAAACACACCAATATATGGTGAGTCATCTATTAATGAGTTGTTCGCAAAATCAATAAGGCTATTAGGCTTAGCCAGTGCATCATCATATTTAGCGAACAACTTAGCGACTGATTTATCATTATTAGGCATTGCCCACTGTTCAATAATTGCTGGAGCACCAGTAGGTGTAACAAGATCTAATTCAAAACCTGCATTAATAAGATGTAGCATTGGTAACGCCATCTCAACAGGATGGTTTCCAGTTGAAAATTTCCTACCGTTTGCCATCATCATATTACGTTCTTCTGTAAGGACCACAAGTACACGAGCTTTTCCGCCCGTGTAAGGATTTTTGTAAGCTCCTCCATCATAATTCGTTTTGGCAGATGTCGCCAATTTCAAAGAAAGCCGTGAAGGGCTAAATGCGCCGTCTTCAGTTTGATTTGGTGCGATACCTAATAGTTTCTTAAACATAATATTTTCATTCCTATAAAATTCATTAGCAAATTTATGTAAAATTTTTGTTATTATATAATGTAAACTTTTTATTTTATTGTAATAACGATTTTACCTTTAGCTCGTCCCTTTGCTAATACCTCAAAGGCTTTTGGTGCCTGCTTCATCGGGTATGTGCTATCAATAACAGTTTTAACAATGCCCTGACTGATTAATGTGGCAAGTTCTGTTAACATGTCTCCATCAGGAGACATGAAAAACCATTCAAAATTTACACCGTAATCTTTAGCAAGGTTTTCAGTATCCTGCCCTTTAATAGAAATTAATCTCCCACCTTTTTTTAAAACTTTAAAAGACTTGGTTAATGTATCACCACCAATCGTATCTATAACTAAATCATAGTCAGACAACTCATCTTCAAATGACTGAGTTGTATAATCGATTACTAGGTCAGCTCCCAAACTTTTTACTAAATTGGTATTTTTTGAACTTGTAGTTGTGGTCACCATTGCTCCAAAATACTTAGCAATCTGGATTGCAAACGTACCTACTCCACCAGAACCTGCATGGATCAAAACTTTATCACCTCTTTTAATCTCACCTTTTGTGATCAATGCCTGCCATGCCGTAAGTCCGGCAAGTGGGACAGAAGCTGCATCTATATGGCTCATATTTTTTGGCTTAATTGCAAGATCATTTTCATGGACACGCGCAAACTCAGCAATTGAGCCAGCGTCTTCTTGATTTGGCCGAGCAAATACCTCATCACCAACTTTGACACCTCGAACGCTCTTACCAACTTCAACCACAATACCTGATACATCATAGCCCATAATATGTGGAAAGCTGAGCTCCAACATTTGATGCAAATACCCTGCATGTAGAATATTATCGATTGGATTAATGCTTGCAGCATGCACTTCAATTAGGACAGATCTATCTTTAAGTTCTGGCTTTGCGACTTCAATAATTTCAATATTTGAGTTATAATTTTGATAAGCTATGGCTTTCATCAGGCTTTCCTAGAATTTTGATAATTGTTATACAAACATAAAACTATACATAAACATGGACAATATATCATTTTTTAATAATACTATTGCCATATAGACAATAATAAAAGCTTTGCATTATGGATCAACTGCGCGCACTTCGCTACTTTTCAAAATTAACAGAAACACTAAGTTTTAGTGAAACTGCTGACTATTTCCGCGTACCTTCATCCTCAGTATCGCGACGGATTAAAGATTTAGAAGAGACCCTTGGAGTTGAACTATTTTTGCGCACCACACGATCTGTGAGCCTAACTGATCTAGGAATACTTTATTTAGCTGAAATAAAAACTGCACTTCAAACTATCGAGATTGCTGACGAAATGTGTAAAGCACAGTCTGTATCACCATCTGGTACTGTTAGAATTACTGCAATGCCAGGCTATGCTGAGCTTTATGTACTTCCCGCAATAGATCGAATGAGATCTCTATATCCAGATTTGGAATTTGATTTAAACGTTACAGATCAGTTGCTAAACCTATCTAACAACGATGCAGACATAGCAATCAGAGCTACATCAGATTTGCCTGACCAAGTCGTTGCTCGCCAATTAAGTAAACACAACTTCATTTTGGTAGCTGCACCTGATTTTATAAATCAAAATGGAAGTCCACAAACGTCTAATGATCTAAACAAGTTCCCTGTTTTTATGTACCGTACGCCTCGCGGTGTATTAAATTGGCAGGCACAAAAAAACCAAATATGGAAAGATATAGAGCTGGTACCAAAATATGTTACTAATCATGGGCCATCACTTTTGGAAAGCGTTATCGAGGGACGAGGCATAGCTCTTCTACCGAGCTGGGGGGTTGCAAAAGAAATAGCAGCGGGAGAATTGCAAAAAATTGCGCTTAAAGATGGTAAGCTATCAACTAATGGAGATGTAGAGATGAGCATATATCTCCTTTATCACCCACCAAAATTTCAGTTAAAAAAAATAAAAATAACTGTTGATTTCCTTTATAGAGAATTAAATCTGCTACAAAAAATTACTGCCTAATTAGACCGCACTTCGTTTGAATATCTCAATCTTTGAAATCTTTTTGATTAATGATCTGCTCATTAACATCATCAGAAATTTTCCTAATCATCAACTGTAGATTTTGAGAACTTTCACTACAATCACGACCAGATATCATTTGAAAAGCTTTCTCAGATTTTAGATTTCCTGAAAGGTAAAAGCATTGTTTTTTAAAGCTGTTAATGCCAATATAGTTACCACTAATTTTTGCAGACCCATCATAATCTAATGAGAGATTAACTTCATTTAATCCGAGTGAATTATATGATAAGTTATTTTCATCAAATTTTGGCTGACCACGACTTAACGAAAATGTTATTGAGCCTAAGCCTTGATCAATGGCTCCATTTGAGCTGTTGCGTTTCAAACTTAAGTAAACATTATAAAGGCCATCATATGAAAATAACATTTCCCGCTTTCGTAACCGCTCAGCTTTCTGTTGCTTGCGTTCTTTTTCTTTCTGTTGCTTGCGTTTTTCTTCTTTTATTCTGCGCTTTTCTTCGTAATTACCTAAGGCTAATTGTAAAAGGTAAGGGTTTATGCCCAACCAATCTCCTCCAGATACAGTTTGCCATACTGCTCTACCTTGCCTTACCTTAGATATATCAAGTGCTTCCCACTCTTTAGGAAGTTCTTGGCTTGCGAGTATTGGTGATGACAGAAGAAAGTCCTCATAACTAAAACCATTCCAAAAATCTTGGTAACTGCTTGGATCTTTTTTTAATTGCGAAACCATCATAGCCTGGTTTTTACCATTTCTGCTACAATTCATTTGATCATTATTATTCCAATATTTAACAACCGTCTCAAGTGGGTCATGAGCTATTTTCCAAAGTTTCAAATAAGCTTGAGCTGGTGTGATACCATTAATATTTGTAGTGTTTATAAAGTCTATTCCATAAGCTTTTGAAAATGCATAGTGTATTAATTCAATGTGTGGTGGAAACTGCTTCATGTAACCTAGCGCACAAATTCCACGCTGAGCTTGTGCGGCAAATACCGCTTCTTTGTTAAAAGTTGCAAGCATTACCTCTAGGTGTCTGACGCCTGTATCAAATGCAAATTGGCTATTAAATTCTAACCCAAAATATATACCACCAGTCGCCATTCTGAAAGTATAGGAGCCACAGTGATCGTTAGTTCCAGGGACTACTTTTAGCTGGCTCTTCAAATTACAAAGCTTTTTTGTAAATTCTCTACCATTCCCCCTTGTTAATAGTGGAAAATAATCCCACTGCGTATAAAAAGCTTCTCCCATTTTTACTATACGTTCATGAGTAAATTGGTCAAAACTATAAAGTTTATGATACAATGCATAATGAGTAAGTATATTAGGGACATTACTACTTATAGCGTAAGGCCATTCATTCATCAGTTTTTCTGGTAATTTTTTTCCAAATAGATTTGGGTTTTCGATAATTCCGCCATTTAACCAACCTATGATAATTTTACGATAAAGGTTTATTCCATCTTTTGGGTTATTTAAAAACCTCTGGGAAATCATATTACCACAGTATGCGGTAACATTGTGTGTTCCTTTTGAAGGGTTAGCTTTTTTAGTTGTTGTATTAATAAAGTCTTGAACACAGAAATCAAAATTAAAACCTTGACTAGCACGAAAACTAAACATTCCCGAGCTATCTGGCAATTTTCCTTTGAGATATTTTTTATGTAATCCCATAAAAGACCCAAAATCATCAATCAGAGTAAAATTTTCACTAACCTTTAGATCACGAAACGGTGTTGCAATATGTTTTGAATATCTTGCGTGTTGAATATGCCTCGATTTTTTAAGCTTAGGCTTTAAGTTCACAGAATTCTTTAAAGTTATTTTAAGATCTATGATTTCATTTTGACCTAAATTGCCATCAAACTTATTTTTTTGAGAAGCATAATAGCTTTCAAGTGCACGCTTAGTCTTTTCTCCGTAGCTTCCATCAATTGGGCCAGGTGAATAGCCAAGTTTTGTTAATAGTTCCTGCGCTATAAAAACATCATTTGCAGCTATAGGTTTTGCAAATGCACTGATTGTTAGAAATAATAATACTAAAATCCTTAAGCCATAACCAAACATAAATACTGATCCCAAATGAATTTATATCATAATGGTATCATTTGTTAAATATTGTAAATCAAAATTGCATAGGATGTAATATTATAACCTTTACATGACACTGACGCGCAGGCGCGTGCGCATTTCTAAATATATCATCTGTTACATCATTGTGGGTAGTGTTGTGGGTAAGCATATGAAAATTATATTTTATTTATATAAAACAATCACTTAATGTCAGTAAGTGGCGGACAGACAGGGGATTCATCTCCTGTGACATGCTTAACCAATCAGCTAATAATCAATCTTTTAGCATGGCATTTATTATACCCATTTGAGTACCGACCAAAATGCCTTTAGGGTGATGTGATGGGTCCCAACTAAAGGGACCCATCGCTTATTGCTAAGTTTTGGAAATTTTATAACTTGCTCTCATATGGTGTCTGTCCACCAGTTAAAGCCAAATCGAGCTTCATGACGTTATTGTTTAATGCAACAAGTCCAAAGTTCACTCCATCTGGCCCATCAATGAAATCTTGAAATTCAGAATCCGAAATGCCCTCTTTGGCCTCCCAAACACAGTAAATAGGACCTTCAGCTGCTATTGGCATGAAAGAGTGATTGAAAAAACCTTTGTCCATAGTGGACTTAACATTTTCTGCGAAAGCGGCATCGTCACCCATATGCGCGCCAAGTTTTCCCCACCACTCAGCTGCCATTCCTGGCTTTAAGTGATGATTAACAATGTAGAATGATGATGCCATTTTTAGTTCTTTCTTATTATTTCAATTATTAATTTCATCCCAATCATATTGAGACTTTTAGTTAGACTTATTATTCTGAGCCAAAATATAAAAATAACAATCAAAAAAGAATAGGATTAAACATGACGTAAAGTAACTTAAACTAAAAATGCCACGTGGTGAGAAGAGCTGCCTATTTTTTGAGCATCACCTTATGGCTCAATATATTGAATTGACTTTCGAACCAATACACCTGAACTTCTGCAATGATACACACCGACAAAGGCATTACGGACATTTAAACCATACTCAGACTGCGCAAAATTGATGACAGCCTTTAGATAAGAGAAGTCGCGGATAATACGTGAGCCACTTAACCAACGAGCAACAAGCCAATCACAAAGTTACAAGATTGCTCAGCCCCCAAACCGAAGTGAATGTGGTGGAGAACTCACTACCGCCTTCAGGAGCGCGCATATGAGGCTGAGTAACGTTCTGATGCTGGGTTTATTGTGGCGGCTAGGCAGTTAGTGAAGTTGGAGTGATTGCAGTCTTGAAATACTTGAAGGGGTTTTGTGTTGTCATTCAGAAAAATCAGGAGGCAACCAATGGGACATCAAGTTTGTCTGACAGTACCATAGACTTAGCTATTAGTAGGTAAAGTTTCGATTTCAACAGCTTCATTTAAGAACATAGATTTGGCGCATGATGCATCTAATTTAATTGTTGTTTTAACATTCTGAGTTTCCAAATTAGCTTCAGTATCGACACTTGAGAAGATACCCAAACAAATTTTTCCATTTATACGACTTACATTTACTGGGTTTCCTATTATAACACCTGTAGATGCGGTATCAACAAGTTGGTCGACAAAAATAAACGTTTCGACATTTTTTGCATCAGAAGTGTAAATTTCTGCAGCCAAGGTCCCCTGTGAAACACAATTACCAATATTTGGGTCAAAATTTAGCAAAACTCCATTAAAAGGTGATCTTACGTTCAACGCATCAAGGTCTAGTTTGCGTGCCTCCAACTCTAACTGGCCAATCTCTAATGCTATACTAGCTCGAGATCTTGAGGACTTTGTGATTTCGAGGGCCTCTTGCGTCCGATCAACAGAAAAAGTTGCGTCCAGTTTGCGACGTTCGGCGGCTTCTAATGTTGTCTCGTTTACAAGCCCTCGTTGGAACAATATTTGTGTGCGTTCAAATTCACGGTCAACAAAATCTCGCTCCTCTTTAACGCGCGAAAGATCTGCTTTGGCCACTTTAATAGCAAAATCTCGTTCATAAACTGCTGCTTCAAGATCACTTACACGAGCTTTTGCTGACCGAATGGCTAAATTTGCTGCACGGTCGTCTAATTCAACTAGTATTTGACCAGCTGTTGCTTTGCCAGATTTTAATGCATCTTGAGATATACTTTTTATGCATCCTCGGGCCTCATATGATAATCCCGTTTTGTTAGCAGCAACTACAGTGCCAGCAAGTTTGATAGGTTTGAAATTGTCTTGAGTAAGTGCAGGGGAAGCCAAAGTAGTGATGGCTAGGCCATACTTTAAGGATTTCATAAATAAACTCATGATACTTCTCCACATTGATTACCATGATGGTGATGTGTTTGAGAGGAGAGTCAAGTTTATTACTTAAATTCAGTTTAAACCTAACTTAAATAAGTGCTGTCAGACAAAGTCTAACACGTCTCAAAAGACCACGATCAAACAAATCTAATAGTAAAGCCAGAGACCTAAGTCGCAGAAATCGCGAAGTCGCAAGCGGTAACCTAAGTTTCAAATTTTCAACAGATACCTCAAAACAGTCGGCACAATTCCAAGAAGTTGTAATTTTTATTGGGGGAACAAAGATCTGATGCTGAGTTTATTATAACCGCCAAGCGGATGATTTTGGGCGAAGTCTTGAAATATTTTAAGGTGTTTTGTGTTGTCATTCATCAAAATTAGGGACCAAACAATGGGACGTTAAATTTGTATGACAATGCCTCTGACAGCACCAAAAATTTCATTACTGCATCAATATTGTTATCATTAAATGCATCACCTACTGCATCAAAAAATTCACAGGTAACATTCATATCATTCATCCTTTTAAACCTAACATGATACAAGTTTTTTGGTAAAATAGACTTTCCGTATCAACAAGCACATTTAGTTCATCAAAATGATCAACACCTGGCACTACATACATATCGATCTGTCTTTTGGAACTAGTATATCTGTTAACATACATTTGTGATTGGCGGTGAAACTCAAATGTTTCAGCACCACCTACAGCGACCAATTGCGGTGCATTAGTAAACGGAGGGTGATTGGTCATTGGGCTTTCAAGATCTGCTTCTTCAGCATCCATTTGAAGGTTCGCGTTAAGAGCCAAAGTTAACCGAACCGGTTCCAAATAACTAAGTGGCGACACAGAAATACCAGCTTTTATAATATCTACTGGAAATGCAGGATCGCGAGATGGCCAGTCAGTCGCCATCATCATTTGCGTTAAATGCCCACCAGCAGAATGCCCCATGACACATATCTTATCACGATTAATATTCAGTAACTTATTATTGCGCCAGATGAAACCGATCGCCTCTCGAATCTCTTCTGATATTCGTGTCATACTAACATTGGGGCAAAGATCATAGCCTACTACAAGAACATTCACACCACTATTAACAAACGGTGTTGCCAAAAAGCTATAGATTGATTTATCACCACGTTGCCAGTAGCCACCATGTATCCATATTAACGTAGGTGCTTTATTATCACCACACCGAAAAACGTCTAGTTTTTGCTTATCCCCATCTGCGTATCGTACGTCTAAAGTACAATCCAAATTATCACGAGCTCTTTGACTATCAGCTATCCAGTTTGGGATTACAGTTTTTTCATAGTCAGGTCGACCTACTCGCAAATTGTATTCTGCATCAAACCATTCAGGTGAATTTCCTTCATGAAATTTTAAGGGATTAGTCATGATCAGGCCTTTACTAAAGATTCGTTAAAAAAGTATATGAAGCAATTGTATTGCGTAAGGGTGATAGCTTTTCATATCCATCAATGATCGCGCATCGCTTTCGCAATAGAACTTCAAAAGAAGCGACTATGGTCTGGGCCATGTCCCCAGTAAGGATCAGCTGGTGATATGATAGTATCCAATATACATACTCCACATGTTACTGAACAATCTAAACACCCAAATATTTATCAGCAATCTTATCATTAAGATTACTTGGAATTCCATCCCAAACAGTTTGTCCACGCTCTAAGATAAAACAATTATCTGACAAAGCTAATAACTCCTTCAAAGTTTTATCTACAATTAAAATTGATATGCCATCATCTTTTAATTTGTGGATTGCTTTCCAAATTTCTTGACGAATTACAGGAGCCAAACCTTCTGTTGCTTCATCTAATATTAACAGTTTAGGATTAGTCATTAATGCGCGACCAATAACTAACATTTGTTGTTCTCCACCCGAAAGGGTTGAAGCAGATTGCTTTGTTCGTTCTTCTAATTTAGGGAATAAATTATACACTTGCTGAAGCCCCCAAGGTCCAACAGTTGAAGCGGCTATTAAATTTTCAAGAACACTTAAATTTGGAAAAACGCGACGCCCTTCAGGGACTAAGCCTATGCCTTGGCGAGCAATGTTATGCGATGGGCTTGTAATTATAGAAGTTCCTGCAAATTCAATTTTTCCCTCAATACGGGTCATCATTCCAAGTATTGAAGAAATAGTGCTCGATTTGCCCATACCATTCCTCCCCATAAGTGAAATCACTTGTCCCTCTTCAACACTCAAATCTACATCAAACAAAACTTGAGTATTTCCGTACCATGCCTTCAAACCTTCAACATTTAAGAGCTTTCTCATAAGTCATCACTCCCAAGGTATGCATGTCTAACATCTGCATTACTTCGAATTTCATCCACAGTTCCACTTGCAATAACACGACCATAAACCAATACTGAAATTCGATCTGCTAAGGCAAAAATAGCATCCATATCATGTTCAATAAGCAATATTGGCGCCCTACTCTTTAATTTTGCCAATTGTTTCGTCATAACTTTTGAACCTGCGGCTCCCAATCCAGCCATTGGCTCATCAAGCAAAAATACTTTTGGCTTCAAAGCCAACGCCATTGAAATTTCTAACTTACGTCTTTCACCATGACTCAATTCTGATGCAAGAACAGACATACGCATTTTTAAATCTACTTGATCCAAGTATCCATGTGCAGCATCAATTAATTCTTGATTTTTGGATACTGGTTTCCAAAATCTAAAAGTCTGCCCAAGATTTCCCTGAATAGCCAATATTATATTTTCGAGAACAGTGAAGTTTGGAATTATAGAAGAAACTTGAAAACTGCGCGCTAATCCCATCTTAGCGCGTGCAAATACTGGATGATTTGAGATTTCAACTTCTCCAAGAAAAATTTTTCCACTGTCTTGCTTAAGTTCACCAGAGATTTGCTTTATTAACGTTGATTTTCCAGCGCCATTGGGACCTATAAGTCCATGTATTTCGCCTTGATACAAGTTAATTGACACATCTTCGCTTGCAATTACTGCACCAAATTTTTTTGATATTTTTTGCATAGAAAGAATTGGGCTAACCATTATGCCGCTCCTTAGTAATCATTCCAATAATACCACCTTTTGCAAACAAGACTACAATGATCAAAATAAACCCTAACCAAAACTGCCAATTTTCTGTCACACCTCCAAGGAATTGTTCAAGAATAATAAATAATGCTGCTCCAACTAAAGGCCCAAATAATCTAGCAGTTCCTCCCAAGATTACAAAAACCATTATCTCACCAGATGTATGCCAACTTAGTACTGAAGGACTAACGAAGCGATTGAGGTCTGTATAAAGAGCACCGGCAAGTCCCGTGATTGCTCCAGAAATTACAAAGGCGATTAACTGAACTTTAATGGGTTCTATTCCAACTGCAGCAACTCTTTCAGGATTTTGTTTTGCTGATTGTAATGCCAGTCCAAAATTAGAATTTACTATTCGGGCATTTATAAAAAGAACGATAATTAGCAATACAAAACAAATACTAAAAAAGCTAATACCATTCATTGTATTTAGGCCTGGGAAATTATTTCTTAAATAAACTGATAATCCATCTTCACCCCCATATGCAGGCCAACTAATTGCAAAATAATATACCATTTGCGCAAATGCCAATGTAATCATTATGAAGTAAACCCCACTAGTACGCAAACATAGCATTCCAATTATTAACGCAAATCCTCCAGAGACTAACATTGCAAGTGGTAAAATAATAAGCATCTGAGTTGTACCTTCTATTATAAAAGGCCATTCAATAATTGGATAATAATTCAGAGCGTGGCTAGCCAGTATGCCCGAAACATATCCCCCAATACCAAAAAAAGCAGCATGGCCAAAAGAAACGAACCCTCCATAACCCAACACTAAGTTTAATCCTGCACCAGCAATTGCTAAAATCACTACTTTAGTTGCAAGAGTAATATAGTAAGGCTCATCCAGGATAAGTCCTAAAAAAGGAACACTTAGAAGGAGTAGAATACAGATTGTATTAAAGTAATTCTCTTTAATCATTTTGCACTATTCCCAAACAAGCCAGATGGCTTCCAAATCAGCACTGCTGCCATCAGAATATAAATCATCATTGATGCTAAAGCTGAACCTATATCAGTCGCTGAAGATGGACTTAGAAAGATCTTAAAAAATGATGGCAGTAGGAAACGACCCATCGTGTCAGTTAGCCCTACTAGAATAGCACCGACTAAAGCCCCTTTAATAGACCCAATTCCACCAATCACAATTACAACAAATGCCAATATGAGCACTGGCTCCCCCATACCGACTTCAACTGACTGTATTGCTCCAACCATTGCACCAGCAAGACCAGCTAATGCGGCGCCCAATGCAAAAACCAAAGTATATAATTTAGAGATATCAACACCAAGCGCTGCAATCATTTCACGATCACTTTCACCTGCTCGTATACGAACTCCCAATTTAGTTTTACTAATGAGTGCAAATAATCCGATCGCTGTAAGAATCCCAACTACAATGATCATCATGCGATATTTAGAATATTCAATTCCTAAAGGTAGGCTGAGAGTGCCAGATAAAATATCTGGAACATCAAGAAATAATGGAAACGCACCAAAAATCCAGCGCATTGCTTCGGAGAAAAGCAAAATTAATGCAAATGTAGCTAAAACTTGATCCAAATGATCGCGTTTATACAATCTTCGAATAATAACAATTTCTACAATCACACCAGCTATGGCCGCTGCAATTAAGCTTGCAACCAAGCCCAACCAAAAAGATCCAGTCCATGATGCAATTGCAGCCGCAGAAAAAGCACCAATCATATACAAAGAGCCATGTGCCAGATTGATTAGCCCCATAACGCCAAAAACAAGAGTCAATCCAGCTGACATCAAAAATAACATCACCCCAAACTGAAGCCCATTTAAGACTTGTTCTAAAAATAAGCTAATGCTCATAGGAAAATACCCATTAAATCAAGTGGGCTAGAATAGCCCACTTGAAGTCAATTACATTTTACATTCGTCAACATATGCGTTTGAACGATTTTTCAATGCAGTAGCTACGATTTTATTGGTGAAAACATCGCCCTCTTTGATAACCTCACGAACATAAATATCCTGAATTGGATGATTATTCGTATCAAAGCTAAAATTGCCTCGCGTAGAAGCAAAATCAGCTTTTTT
>Ga0302126_10001284_pt1 | contig 14968 bp, 11 predicted proteins | sample CB4_20m_MG_FD_203108 | JGI IMG/M metagenome (GOLD analysis project Ga0302126, IMG submission 203108) | Marine microbial communities from Western Arctic Ocean, Canada - CB4_20m | ecosystem: Environmental > Aquatic > Marine > Oceanic | place: Canada: Western Arctic Ocean | collected 2017-09-24 | reverse complement strand
CTGTTCAGAGCGTTTCAATTAATATGCACGAACGCGCGTGATTCGGCAGGTTTGTGACGTCGTCTGGATATTTTCTCTCTCTCTCTCTGTCATCCATATATGCGTTTTTTTCAAATCAGCAAATTCAGTCCAAATCAGCACACAAAAGATATTGCCCTACTACTTCACATATGACAAATATCTTGATATAATTCACTATATTTTGACCTCTATATATCATCTTCGTGCGTGTTTACGAACGAACGAACGAACGAGATGGAGACTAGCAGAACGCGGACAAGTGCTGCCGCTGCCGCTGCTGCGAAGCCTCTTCCCAAAGCCTTACTCGAACGATTAAAAAAGAAGGGAATTATTCATATCAATAATAACGAACGTAATACTCTTACTTTTACTACTACTACTACTACTACTAATAAAGAAGAAGAAGAAGGAGATGAAGAACTTCCTGAAGGATGGAGAATGGGTAAAGCTGAAGAATATGATAATTATTGTTATTATTATAACAATAAACTAAGAAAATCGCAATGGAAAAAACCAACTAATAAAGGAAATAAGACGAATAATAAGAAAATAATCATCGAACCACCGCAGAACTGGAAAGAAGCTATTGATGAGAAGAATACGAAGAGGAAATATTTTTATAACACGATAACGAAAGAATCTTGTTGGCAATGTCCGGAATGTCCAGCAAAGAAAGCGAAAATGCTACGATGTCTTAATTGCGGAGGATTTGGGTTTGGGCTATTAACCGAAGCACGTGATGGATTTTGCGCGCATTGCTTTCGCTCGATGAAGAGAAATACAACGCAACAACAAGAACGACAACGAAGAAAGACTGGGGGTAAAAAGCGATCGTTAGTTCTATAGAATTAATAAAAAAGAAAGTCAGCAACAATATTAATTATATATAGTAGTAGTAGTAGTAGTAGTAGTAGTAGTATAAATGAGGAATGATATTTTTATAGAATATTATTTTTAATGTTCCTCTGAATTGTCATCGTCATCTTCAAATTCACAGTCATCATCGTCTTCGTTTGGATAGAATACGAATTCAATGTTCAAAAGTTGGGAAACGAGCTCTACACTTTCCTTCTCATTTAATTTACCCATAAATTCGAGCTCTGAACTATTCGCTAAAGTATATGCTATCGCTTTACCTTCATCCGTTTTCATCGTCCAAGACATGCCACCGGCGAAGAACAACACAACATTTTCCTCTATTGAATCATCATTGACGCTATCGATAAAAGCAAATCGAACGCCGTCATTTCTTTGCAGAAAACCAACCTCTTCCCACGATTTGTAATCAATCTCTTTTTTTTTATCACTCTTCCCGAGTTGTTCTTCTAAATATCCTTTCTCGTCGAATAAAGCTATTGATTCGCCGAAACGTTTCGCTGTTGCATGTTTTCCCATCCAAAGTGCAACATCCTTCTCGCATTTAGGTTCTGCTTTCTTTAATATATCCCACGCGTGCGAAACTGCATTTTTATCTATTTCTCCCGATTTGCCCTCCTCTGCCGCGGTCATCCATGGATCGCGCCATCGAACATCTTTATATTTACTCGACTCTTGTTGAGCGTACGACCAAATCATCTCTTCATGCATTGGTGCTAAGAATCCGAGACTTAAAGTTACAGAGCATTCTTTTTTTTTAATGGGCTTACCTAGGCCGTAATGTGCTATTTTTGGAGGAAGGTATAGGATATCGCCCGGTTTTAACAAAAAGCTATCGTCGGCGATGAATTCTTTCAAAATGCGAACGTCTTGATTTGGAACGAACGACTCGTCCTTATCTGGCCAATACTTTTCGTTATCTGCAACTGACCAAAGTTTATCACCAATTGCTTGAATTAAGAACACGTCGAAATTATCTGAATGCGCTCCCACTCCACCATCTTCGGGCGAGACCGACGCTTGAATATCCGATATCCTCCAACGCGGGAATTGCGGGAAGAAATCTGTAATTATGTCGTTCATCGAAGGGATTTTCGCATCTAATTCGTTAATTACTAAGCTCCATGGTTTGTTATCGGGTAAGTTTGTTAACGTCTCCTCTGAAAACGGTCCAATTTCTAACGTCCATTTATTATTATTATTATTATTAATACTACTCGTGTTGTTGTTATTTTTCTTCTTTTTTTTCTTTGAAGAAGAGTCATCTCCTTCATCACCATCTTTTCCTATTAAAACTCTCATCAACCTGCTCGAAAATTCATCTTCACACGCTAATCCAGCTAATTCGTTCGCATCGAGAGGACATTGAAAATTCGGAATTGCATTTCGCAATAATAAAGGTTTCTTCTGCCAGAATTCGTCGAAGAATTTCTTCGAACTCTTCTCGTCAAAAGGGAGCGTAACAGTTTCCCATTGTTCAACTAGGCTAGAACTAACGTTCTTTCTTCTTCTTCTTTGAATATTATTTGACAAACCACCAATGATGTATTTTGTTCTAAAACTTAACGAGGACGATAAAGAAGGAGACATGGTAGTAGTAATGTAGTAATATGATAATATGAGAGAATTTTTCTTTATCGACGTGATGCCAAGCTGCCGTGAGATGGATGCTTGTCCGTGCTTGCTGCTTGCTGCTGCTGCTTGCTTGTTTTTTTTTCAGGCGATGTGCCCGCGTGGTTTTTTTGTTGCACTGCTTAGGGAACATTCCAGGGACTATAGCCGATGGCAGAAGTTTTTTAGATATTTTTTTTCCTCTTTCGGACAAACGGACGTGGTTCTCCGATATAAATAATAATAATAATAATAATAATGTTAGAGAACCACGTCCGTTTGTTATGTTATAAAAAAAATAGCAATAAAGAGTGCGGCGAGCGAGAGTGCTGGTGGATCGCTATGAATGATGTAGGAGGAGATATAGTTGTGAGCGAGAGAGCGCTCGAGTGCGGCACGAGCAAAACTTGCGGAAACTGCTTTGAGCTGAACGAAGAGTTGACTTTGAACAAGAACGACTGGCGAGTGAACAATAGATATTCGGAGATAAACGTCACTAGGGCAACGAATGCTACACGCGTTCGACCCGAAGACTATTCAACGGATGTCTTTTGAAGAACCGGCAGCAGTGCAAGAGAAACAAAAACAAGAGAGACAACAACAAAAACAAGAGAGACAACAACAACAAGAGAAACAACAACAAGAGAAACCGAAGAAGAAAAAGTCCGCGAGAGAACAATTAGACACGACGTCCTCAAAGAAACCGACGAAAGGTAAGTATGAAGTCGGGATATCCGGAGATAAACGTCACTAGGGCAACGAATGCTACACGCGTTCGACCCGAAAACGATTCAACGGATGTCACGACGTCGTTAACGAAACCGACGAAAGGTAAGTTTGAAGTCGGGATAATTGACTTCAAGAGTTGACAGAATTGATATCAGAAACATCCACGCTCCAAAGTATTAAAGGAGTGTAACCCAAAACAGGTGGTGATATTGTGCTCACCTTCCAATAGGATTATCCGCTTGAGCATTAAGTTGTAAAATATATGACGAAGAAGAAATCCCTTGCGAAAGAAATTATTATTATTTAAATATTATTTTAAATATTACTTTCATCGTACTCTCATTTCATTTCCCGTCTATTTTATATATATTCCAACTTATAATTCAATTTTCGACTTTATTGATAACTTTGTTGCAAGAAATTATACAGGGAATAATTAATTATTTAATATTTAATTTTAAAATATTTAAAATAAAATAGGTTTATTTTAAAAATATTAATAAATTCTATATTCCTGTGAATTTTAATATCTAATGGAAACAGATTCAAGATTTCGATAAATTTCAATTGTCATCTATATATTTTTTGTTACTTTATTGGGAGATATATTGTCATTTAAATTATGCGAATTAAAATTAATTTTAAAAATTAATTTTTAAAGTACTTCTGATTTGCTAAAAAACCTTTCAAATTAATACATTCATATAAAAAATTGGATTTATATTTTATAAAATTGTCGGGATTATACTACTGCAATTATTAGAGTATAAAACGTTAAAAATCCATAAATTTAATAAATTTATCAAAAAAGTTTTTATTTTATTTCAAAGATGTTGTTCGATGCCTTATAATTTAATTTGATGTTACGATGACACTATTCACCACCACTTCTCCTTTTAATAACATCAGCAATAGTGGTGGAAGATTATCGAAGAACAAGAAGGACTGTTATCGCTTCGTTCAAAGACAACGCATCAGCAGCAGCAGGAGAAGAGGAAATGTGGTTTGTTCATCGTCATCGTCATCTTCACCATCAATTGATGACGATATTAATATAGATACAATGAAAAAGATAGTCATCGTAGGCGGTACAGGGAGAGTAGGATCGAGCGCTGCAACAGCAATACAAAAAGCTTTTTCAGATTTGAACAAGAAATGTTCGATAACAGTAGCCTCGAGAAATAGTTCATCAGCAGCAGCAGCAGCACCACTGATATTTTGCAAATGTGATGTGAATGATATCAAATCAATCGAAAGATGTATTGTTGGTGCGGATTTAGTGATTAATACTGCCGGTCCGTTCCAAACTGTGAAAACGTGCAACGTTCTCGAAGCTTGCATAAACGTTAAAGTACCTAATTATTTAGACGTATGCGATGATGGCTCGTATGCGCAAAACGCCAAAAAGCTGAACAACAAATGTAAACAAGCAAACGTCTCGGCAATAACGAGTTGCGGAATATACCCGGGCGTTTCAAACATCATAGCCGCGAAAGCGATAGAAAACCAATTAGCAGATGCTAAAATAGCGCGCGAACGACGCGAAGACGACGATGAAAGTTCTAATAACAATAATAATAAAGAAAACGTAGACGACGACTTCGACTCGATTGAATACGTTTTGTATAACTACTTCACTGCAGGTAGTGGAGGCGTTGGTACGACTATTCTCGCAACTAGCTTTCTTCTCTGCGGCGAAGATGTCATATTATACGAAAATGGGGAAAAAGTTAAAGCTGAACCGGCTTCAAATAGAAAAGTTGTTGATTTCGGCAAAGGCGTTGGAAAGAGAGAGGTTTTTCTTTATAATTTGCCCGAAGTTCAATCAACGCACGACGTATTCAACGTACCAACCGTGAAAGCTCGCTTTGGTACGAGTCCAGGCATATGGAACGCAGCAATGGTTGCAATGGCTCGCGCTTTACCAAAAGATGTATTAGAATCCAAGGAAACGATGCAAAATTTAGCGACGTTTACGATGCCTATCGTCAAACTCGTGGACTTAATTGTAGGCGAGAAAATGTCCATTAAAATTGATGTTAAATTGAAAAACGGAAAAGTTTCTACGAGTTTATTCACTCATCCAAAGTTAAGCGAGTGTGTTGGAACATCCGTGAGTGCGTTTGCGTTGGCCATGTTGTTTGATAGTAAAAATGATGGTGCCGCCGGTGTATACTACCCCGAAGAAGCGAAGTTCGTAGATACGGATAGATTATTAGAGAGATGTTCGAAAGGCTGCTCTACATTTGAGATTTCTCAAGCGCCTTGGAAATTAGAGAGTCAACCGATTAATATAGGCTTCGGTATTAGTTTTGAATAATAATTTATTTACTCGGTACACTGGTACGGTGTATGCTCTCTATCCATACATTTTTGTCTGTTTTTTTGTTGCTTATTACAAAATCTTCCTCCTCTCTCTCTTTGCTCCGAAAAAATGAAGAACAAAAATCGGACGCGATTGGAAAAAGTTCTGGAAATCCATCACAACTCTTCTTCGGCCTGCTCTGATAATAACACATATTGAACGGTACGTTTAATGCACTGGCACATGAACTCGACGCGGAGACTCTTTTTTCTTGTTGAGATATACCACTATTATACGTAATAAATATTTTTGTTCGTTTTCGATCTGATGAAGAGCCATGTGTGTTGATTTTGCCAAGGAAGGGTAGCGAAAAACAGACCTACTTAGAAAAGGTCAAAAGGTCACGGGAGGTTTACGAAGGAACTTGAGTACTGTGTATACGCAGTGTGTATACGCGAGACGCAGCGAGAAGAGATTTGATTCAGTTCGATCACGTACTGACTCATAATAATAATTAATTAATATACTGACATAACAAACTTACTCTCTCCTCTGCCTCCTTGTTATTCTATTCCTCTTCTTCTTCTTCTTCTCAGATTCCTCAATCTATTTTACGGTCCGTACAAAGCAATAAAAAAAGAGAACAACAAAAAAAAATAACAATACGTAAATAATAATAAATAATATGATTTCAGTAACGAGCTCGAGCGCTACGATCGCTAATTCAATCATGAATGGACAACAACAAAGAACTAATCAACGAAATATTATGAAGAAAACGAAGAACTGCGTCTTAATTAATCGCCGTAGAACTACTAACAACAATAACAATAACGATACGTATATTAGAGGAAGAAGAACTCAGATTATCACGGCGGTTTCAAATTCTGAAACGCCGGAGAATAATTGGGGTGAATCCACGCAAGCTGTTCATAATGGAGAAAGAGGTGGAAGACCGAGAATTTCTGATTCGTTAACTACGCCAATCGTGTGCACGTCGACGTATACGTTTAAAGATACGCAAGAATTGATTGACTATCAAGAAGGAAACTACGGAAGCTTTGAGTATGGGAGATACGGGAACCCGACGACGAGAGCGGCTGAAGAGAAAATCCGTCTCTTGGAAGGCGGTGAAGATTGCTTATTAGCCGCTTCCGGTATGTGCACTGCGGTTACGATGCTTCTTTCGCTCGTCCCAGCTGGTGGTCACATAATCACGACGACGGATTGCTACCGCCGAACGCGTCAATTTATACAAACGTTTCTTCCCAAAATGGGAATCTCTGCGACGGTTTTAGATCCTTCTGATTACGATGGGTTGCAAAAAGCCTTGAACGAACATACTTGTTCTTTGTATTTTTCCGAGTCTCCAACTAATCCGTATCTACGATGTGTCGATATCGGCCGAATTGCAGAGATGTGTAAACCAAAAGGATGTTTGGTCTGCATCGATGGAACGTTTGCGACTCCATGCAACTTAAAAGCACTCTCTCATGGTGCAGATTTGGTCATTCACTCTGTTTCTAAATACATGGGCGGACACAATGACGTTTTAGGTGGCGTCATCGTTGGACAGGGCGCAGCCGTAAGTAAAGTAAGAGCTTTCCATAATATCCTCGGAGGTGTCATGGATCCGCACGCGGCGTATTTAATTTTGAGAGGTTTAAAAACGTTGAGTTTAAGAGTCGAAAGACATAACTCAAATGCGCAACGAATAGCGGAATGGTTGGAAGCGCACCCCAAGATTGCGCGAGTTCATTACCCTGGTTTGAAATCTCACCCCGATCACGAAGTAGCGATAAAGTACATGAAAGGTTTTGGTGGGGTTGTTTCTTTCGAAGTCGACGGAGACTTGTGGCAAACGGCTAAGTTTATTGACAGTTGCAGATTACCATACATCGCCCCATCTTTGGGAGGAGTAGAGTCGTTGATTGAACAACCTACCGTCGTTTCGTATTGGGACCAAGGACCAGAGAAAAGAGCAGAAATTGGTATTAAAGATAATCTCGTAAGATTTGCGTGCGGGATCGAAGACTATGCCGACATCGAAGCCGACTTTAAACAAGCCCTCGAAAAGATTTGAGAAAATTTGTTCTCGCGTGTAGATGCATTGTATTGATGATTTATAGAAGTCATAACAAATTAATTTCGCTATATATATATATATATATAAAAGTACGACATAACATAACATACGCTTTTTTTGCTCCGGGCTCTCTATTATTTTATTCAAGCCATGACGGCGACTTTCTCCTTTGGTTCCACCCATCGATCGTGCTCTTTGATCAACTCGATCAACTCATCCGTGGCACCTTCCATTGGGATACCTCTTCTCACAACCTCCTTACCGACGTATAAGTCAATTTTACCCGGTGCACCTCCGACGTAGCCAAAATCGGCATCCGCCATCTCACCCGGACCGTTCACAATACAACCCATGACGGCAATCGCAACACCGGGCAAATGACCAGTCTTTTCAGCGATTTGAGCAGTGACTTCTTGCAAGTCAAACAAGGTACGACCGCACGATGGGCACGAAACGAATTCTGTTTTTGTGTTTCTCATGCGCGAACCTTGGAGCAAACCGAACGAAGTCGTTCTCAAAAAGCTGAGCGGAATCTTTTCTTTTCCAACGTATTCCAAGAGAACGCCATCTCCGTTACCGTCACACAATAAGCCACCAACTTGGGCACCGCACTGAATAACAACGTCAGATTTGTCACCATCAACGATATGCTTATGGTGAATGACTGGAGTCTTGATACCGTTAGTTTGCAAAACTTCAAAGATTCTTCTCGAAGAGTGAATTCTAGATCTACCCTTTTCGGTTTGGATCAAGAGCATGATGGCGTCGATGTTTTTCAACTTGGCTAAATCTTCGTTACTCTCTGATCCGTTCAACGTTACGGCAAATCTGTCGGAGCATTTCGGTAACGCTTCTTTTGCAATTGCTTGAGACAAAGTCACAATGGCAATAGCGTTTGGAACTGGATTCTTTTTCAATTCGCTTTCGGGGACGAGGACGCCGCAACCAATCTCTTGCAAACGACGAATGGATCTCATGGCCTTTTCTTGAGACGCTTGAGGAGCGTTCCTCAACAAGATGGAATCAGACGTCGCAATGTCTCTGAGCGGCATACCGACTGCGAGCATGCAACCCAAATCGGCGTAAAACTTATCTTCGGATTCTAATTGTTCCACCGTCACGGAGCTGATCACGGAACCGTCTCTGTGCAAGACATTTCTATAATCAATCGGGTCAGATTCTTTTTGTACTGGCAAATCACCGTTGAATCTTTCGAAAGATTGAAAGTCTCTCTTTGTTTCAACAAATTTATCTTCACCACCCAAGTTTTCAGCGCACGCCTTCATGCCGAGATTGGCCAATCTCGTACATGGTTCAATCTCTAACTCGGAAGCTTCCGTTAAAGAAACTCGAATGGTATCACCTAAACCATCGAGCAATAAGGCGCCAATACCAATAGATGATTTCATTCTACCATCTTCACCTTCACCGGCTTCAGTAACCCCCAAGTGCAACGGATAATCCCATCCAAGCTTGTACATTTCATATGATAACAAGCGATACGCTTGGACCATGACTAACGGGTTCGAGGCTTTCATTGAGAAGACAAAGTTGTGGTAATCGTGCTTGCGGCAAATTCTTGCAAACTCGAACGCAGACTCGACCATCCCAGCCGGAGTATCCCCGAATCGAGATAAAGTACGTGCAGACAAAGAGCCATGGTTAGTACCGATGCGCATCGCGACGTTATTAGCTTTACACTTCAAAACCAGAGGCGTAAACACTTCTTCAATCTCGTCGATCTCTGCTTGGTATTCTTCATCGGTTTCGTACAAGATGTTTTCAAACTTCTTGCGTCCATCAGCAAAGTTCCCAGGGTTGATGCGAATTTTGTCCAAGCAATCTGCAACGGTCATTGCAACTTTTGGCGCAAAATGTATATCGGCGATTATTGGCGTCGTATAGTTATTTTGTAGCAACTTGTTCTTAATCTCTTGGCACGCCTTCGCTTCTTGCATGCCTTGAACGGTGATTCTGACCATTTCTGCTCCGGCATCGGCGCATCGCATGATTTCATTCACGGTCGCCATGACATCTCTCGTATCCGAAGTCGTCATCGTTTGTTTCACGATTGGGTGATCTGAACCGACTGAGATGTTCCCGATTTGGATAGTCCTAGTCTTTCTACGAAACGTCTGCGTCGTGTCTGGACAGTATAACCCGGTTGGGAGCAATACACCACCTTTGGTCATTTCGTGTTCTTGCACTGCATGCGCACGAATAATAGTTTTAGTATTATTATTAGTATTATTATTATTATTACTATGAGTTCTTCTGCTCGATTTTGATGATGAACTTCGTCCAAGTCGTACAATTGACTTTCGTGTGGTCCTGAAAAATTGGTTACTACTGCTGTTCGTCGCCTTCGCAACAGACCCTTGAGTTGAGTTCATTTTAATGTTACGTTATATTATTACGTGTACTACGATCGTAAACAAGAACGCGCGTGCCCTATTCACTGTTTGTTATTACTAATAATATATAGTGAAGTTAGGGATGGATATGCCTGCTGCTTGCTGTGTGTGCCCTGCTGATGTGTGTGTGTGGTGGTTTTGATGGGATTTTCGAGTTTGTTTGTTCAGTTTACTGATTTAGGGTTTCAGTAAAAGAAAAAGAAAACGCGGCTACTTTTATTTTACCCTTTTCCTCAATCACGCACAATAAGCAGAGACGACAAAGATCTCTTTACTATTAAACGCGCGCGTAATAATAAGTTTACTGTATACGTAATAATAATAAAAATGGCAGGATTCATTGGAGGTATCAGTCAATTAACTATCAAAGCAGCGAACCACGTGAGACCGAAAGGGGCGAAGGAATCGGTCAAGAACAGGCCTATTAAACATCGTGCCAGTGATAAGAACAGGGCGCCGACGCAGTATAAAGAGATCGATATGAAGTTAGCCCCACCGGTGTACACGGTTTTATCCAACAATCAAACGAATTGAAAACCCTTATTATATATGGTTCTTATGTTTTAGTATAGCCTCTTTTGCTCATAATATTATTAATGTTATATATATATATATGTATATGTAATAGTTTCTTAAATATACGTACTACAATATATATGCATTATATATATATCTATCGTGATCGTCGTCAACTTTCTTCGTTTCATCAGGGTCATCAGTAAGGCCATCAAAAGTCGTCATGCAGTGGGAAGCATCAGCAGCAGCAGTCTGTCAGTGGGAAGCAATGAGAATGAGCAGCACAGACGACAGAAAAAGAAAAAGAGAAAGAAAAAGACAAAAAGTTCATCAGCATCAAAATCATCATCAGTTGCCAAAAAAAGAAACGCTTCTCACGCTATGTACTCTCGCTCGTGTCGAGAGTGCATCCACAGTGAATGATCGGGAGATCTTCTTCTCCTCCTCTTCCTCGATCTTCTTTCTCCGACGATGATGATGTTCAGAAGACGTAGTATCGGCGCGCTGAAACTGTCTTCAGTCAGTTCTTACGTTGAATGCTGTCAAAGTTGTTTTTCCTCCTCATCGGCACGGAGTACCCCTACTACACTCGTTCGAAGTTTTACTAGTAATCATCATCATCAATCAGTACAACCGTTATTAAGTTATAGAACAAAAAACGAGAGCCAACAAAGCAATCATAGAAGTAGTAGTAGTAGTAGAGGGTTTCATTCGAGTGCCCTATTCGAGGCCAGGCCTGGACAGAATCGATCGCCATCTGGTTCAGGGAAACCGAAGAAAAAGTTCCAATCGAAAAAGGGACCGATAACGACTGCAGAAGAAGTACAGACGACGACGACGACGACGACGACGACGACGACGACGTCAAAATATATTAATAATGCTAATGCTAATAACAACGACAGCACATCATCATCGTCATCGTCGTCAGAATCGCAACAAACAAAAGCACCGTTTCAATCAGTATATCGGAAAATTAAAGCCGTCGGAAAAGGAACGCAAAGGAAAAAGATCGAACGTAAAGTTGAGAAGATTACAGTGAAAGCAAAAGCGGCTATTGAACGAAGACACGTGAGAATTAACGAAGGATCAACCGTGAACGAAATAGCGAAAGCGTTTGGAATCGAGAGTGAACAGATTATAAAACTATTAGACGCTCTTGGTGATTCTACGTCACTTTCAGTGGAAGAAAGCGTCTCGGCGGATTCAATTGAATTAGTCGCGGCTGAACTCGATGTGGACGTTACGATCAAGCAAGTAGAGAATAAAGTAATAAGTAGCAAAGACAGTAGTAGTGGTGGGGGTGATAATAATAGTTTAATAAGACGGCGTAGACCGACGGTGTGCGTCATGGGACATGTAGATCACGGGAAGACGAGTTTACTCGACGCGTTGCGAAATGCTTCAGTCGCCGATGGGGAAGCTGGTGGTATTACGCAACACATAGGTGCGTTTGTCGTGGCGCTTCCAGATTTTCAGAATAACAATACTAAAAATATTAGCAGCAAAAGTAGTAGTAGTAGTACTAGTGATGGTAGTGGTTATGGTAGTTTAGGAGAATTGACGTTTTTAGATACACCCGGGCATGCAGCGTTTTCGGCAATGCGGCAAAGAGGTGCTTCGATTACAGATATTGTCGTTTTAGTCGTGGCCGCGGATGATGGTGTTATGCCGCAGACGAAAGAAGCGTGCGCACACGCTCGGGTGGCGAAAGTTCCAATTGTAGTTGCGTTGACAAAGTGTGATAAACATAACGCGGATCCGGACAGGATGGAAATGCAAGTTGCAAGCGATCTTGGATTAGAGCTCGAGAAGTTTGGTGGAAGCGTTCAAGTCGTTAGAGTTTCAGCACACACTGGCGAAGGTTTGAAAGAGCTCTCTGAAGCTTTAATTTTAGAATCAGAGCTTATAAACTTGGATACGAACATGGACAAAGCGCTCGTTCACGGTGCGGCGTTGGAGGCAAAGTTGGATAAAGGTAGAGGTCCAATAGTGAATGCGATTTTGAAGCGAGGAACGTTAGAGGTTGGAGACTTTGTACTTTGCGGATCGAGTTGGGGAAAAGTTCGCTCGTTAAGAAACGCAAAGGGAGAAGAACTTAAGTTTGTTTTACCTGGCGATCCGTTCGAGATGATGGGTCTAAAAACGGTTCCAAACGCGGGAGACGCGATACAATCGGTATCCTCTGAAGACCGTGCGAGGCGTCTAAGTGAAGCTCGAGAAGAACGTTTAGAAAGAATTAGGTTACAAGGAACAAGTGCGACTGGAACGTCTTCAATTTCATCTATTCTTTCTTCTAGTGGAAATTCATCATCATCGAAGGATGGCGATAGGGGCAGTGAAGAGAATGGAGTCCTCGATGACGGATATCAAGAGTTGAACTTGATTGTAAAAGCGGATGTTCAAGGAACGGCTGAGGCAGTCCGCGATTCAGTCGTAGCTCTTGGAACTGGGAAAGTTGGCGTTAAAGTTGTATACACAGGTGCAGGTCAAATAACAGAAGGAGACGTGCAACTGGCGGGCGCTATTAACGCGCCCATATTGGGATTCAACGTTCGCGAACCGAACAAGACTTTGTTAGCCTTGGCAAAATCGAGAGGCGTTCAAATTATTCGTCAAAATGTAATCTACAGATTGTTGGACGAAGTTGGTGCAATGCTTTCGTTAAGAGCTCCGATGGAAGAATACGAAGAAATCGTTGGCGAAGCCGATATTGTACAAATCTTTGACATGTCGGGAACGAAAAAGAACAACGCCTCTCTCGTCGCAGGTTGCGTAGTTTCCAGAGGTTCGATCAAATTGAGTGAAAAGTTTAGAATTTTACGTGATGGTATTCCAATTCACGAAGAAGATGTTTTAATAGATTGCTCCTCTATTCGTAGGCATCGATTAGAGGTTGAAAGCGTCGGTAAAGGTACAGATTGTGGCGTTTCTCTCGTAGATATTACCAATTTTCAGGTTGGTGATATAATTCAATGCATAACAATCGCTCGAAGACCTGTTAAGGCTATAAAGGTTGCTACTGGCGGATCGAAAGTTCAATAATAATAATAATAATAATAATAATAATAATGATAATACTTATGTAATATTACTCTCTCTATATTTATTCTTAATTATTGTTTATAAATACACGCACACACACACACGCTAACTACATTCGTCGTCGTCGTAGACTGATTAGAGGGGACATTCGTTCTCAAACTTTTGTTGTTCTTTTCGACACTTTTCGAACTGGTTAGATCTATAGTCCAAGCAAGCCGCGTATTCATTCATTGTTTCTGGACATTTCGCTCTTAAATCTTTCAGAACGTCCAACATGCACCCTGTTACCTTTGCTCCTTCTTTTAAACATTCTTCGGGGTCTTGGTTTCCTCTTTTACAGGACAAGTATTGAGCCGTTTGCTGAGCACATCGCTTCTGCAAGTGCTTATGCGAGGCGAACAAAACACTCGATGTTGGCGCTCTACTCTCTTCTTTGTCTTCTTCTTCTTCTTTCGTTTTACTCATTATTTATCAATTCTTCTTCTTCTTCTTCGTCTATATCAAAATATATATCGCGCGCGATTGGTTTTTATATTTCTTTATAATAACGTAATACGTACTATATGACTATACTCTATATCTGATCGATGTTAAAAGAGAATACTATCAATTAGTAATCGATCTCGTATGTATGTATGTATGTATGTATGTATCTTTTGATCCTAAGTGTTTCACACACACTACTACTACTACTACTGCGTCAAGCAAGTCGTTTTTACTTCTTCTATACTCTTTTATTTCCTCTCTTTTCGCTCTCCTCTGCTGCTTTGTTCGATTTTTCTTTCTTTTTTGTGCTGCAGCATAAAAAAAAACTGACTGATGATGTGCTGTCCATGCATGAAAATATGATGGAGCGATTTCAGGGTTTACCCTCTCTTACGTCCTCGTTGTTCATGATGGTTCAGGACGTCGTTACAAAAAATGGGGAAGTCAGCGGAGACGACTCAGACTCCACCTGCGTGCGATACAACAACTACTGCTGCCAAGAATACGAATAAGACAAAGAATAACAATCCAACGCAGACAAAAGTGAGGATAGAACCGATTCTAAAACCTCAAATTAAGTGGGACCCTTCAGAAGTCTCAGAAATTCCAGCAATAGAACGGTTTGAACTCGCGAAGGAACGCAGTGAGTAGGAACAAATTTGACCATCATCATATCACCATCTAGTCCTACTTCTTCTTCTTTCTTCTTCTTCTTCTTCTTCTGTTATTATTAATAAAACTACTACTAATTATTAATAATAATAGCAGTAATAATAATAATGACGAAACCAGAATCATACTATACTACTCATAAAATCGATGGATTTGAGGACGAGTTTGAAATCCATCTCATGTTATTCGAGGAAGTTAAAAATGCGA
>Ga0302126_10001281_pt1 | contig 14992 bp, 8 predicted proteins | sample CB4_20m_MG_FD_203108 | JGI IMG/M metagenome (GOLD analysis project Ga0302126, IMG submission 203108) | Marine microbial communities from Western Arctic Ocean, Canada - CB4_20m | ecosystem: Environmental > Aquatic > Marine > Oceanic | place: Canada: Western Arctic Ocean | collected 2017-09-24 | reverse complement strand
ACGATTGTCTCAACGTGATGAGGCGCTTGCGCGGACCCATGACCGCACCCTTGATCATGATGTAATCGTTCTTCACGATACCATAGTGACCAAAGCCGCCCATTGGGGTAATACCCTTTTCGGAGACATCGTGGTCAGTGCTCGCGGTGTGCGAAGCTTCGTCCATCTTGCCAATCTTGTAAATCTTCTTGTTGATTTCCGTTCTGTGGTGATATCCGTGTTGACCTGGACGCGCAACCGTAGACGCAACTCTGGCCGGGTGCCAAGAACCAATACAGGCAACCTTACGTAAACCTCTGTGAGTCTTACGCGGCAAACGAGTAACACCCCAACGAGTGACGACGCCTTCGAAACCCTTACCCTTTGTGACGGCGATCGTATCAATCATTTCGTCTTGCTGAAAGACGGCATCAACTGGGACAGCCTTTTCAAAGAACTTGAAGCCAAAATCAACCTTGTCCGCGACGGAACCACCGTTGATTTGGATTTCCATCATGTGCGCCTTCTTTTGCTTCAAGTTTTTCACTTTTCTAACTTGCGTGTGCGCGATCACTCTCACGACGTCGCACGACTTCTTCAATGCTTCAATGTCTTGTTCAATGGAACCGTTTGAGTACTTCTTCGCGTACTTCGTGAATGCCTTCTTTTTCGATTTAAACCAATTCTTGTAGAATCTACGCTTGATTTCATCGGACAAGTGTTCGGCCCAAACCGTCTTCACACCTCTCAAGCCTTGCGGCGTTCGTCTGTATCCGACTAAGCCGACGACAATCATTTGCGGGCATTCAATAATCGTGACAGCTTCGCAAGTTTCCTTCTTGTGCAACTTCGATCCTGGCTTGTCGACATCTCTGACAATGTGCGTCATACCGGCTTTGAAGCCCATGAAGGCGGTCAAGTGTGGCGGCTTCGACGCGTCATCCTTCGGGAAGGACTTTACCTTTCCTCTAGATCTTTGAGATCTTTTCTTTGGTAAAAAACCCAAGTGACCAAGACGGGGATCTGTGTATTTATGTATAATAGCGTGCGTGTAAGAGAGAAAGTATACGTGGTTAGTTTAGAAGAAGAAGAAGAAGTAAATGTTACGCTTTGTCGCAAAAAAACGAACACAAAACTGAATTGAAAAGCCCTTCCTCCTCTCTCTCTCTTTCATCACCATCATCCATCGTCTCAGTTTATGACTAAAAAAAACATCGTAGCACGCATAAGCAAACAAATATATCCAATTCAAACGTAAAATACACTCTCAAAATACATTGAAAAGTGTTTCATTCACGCATTTATTGATATTCGAGGAGATTTATCACTTCGCGACGCATATTTTCATTCGGTCTCTCTCCGTTTTCTATTTGCGCGCGCAAACGTGTTCATTAAAGCCCTTCTTTTTTTTGCGCATCGCAGCCGTTCTTACAAAACACTTAACGAGCGCGCGCGAAGTACAAAAGAACCGATTAAAGAACTATTCGTATCGAAGGAGTACTATTTTTACTTACGTTCGAACTTTCGATGACTCATAATTAATTGATTACGATATTAATACGATTTTTTTTGTTATGAAGAACTGGAGAAGGCACTAAAAATCAATATCAGCATTTATTATAGCAGCTAGCTCCTAAGCAGCAGGGCACAAAAACGGGAGGAAGAGCATCACATGCGTCAAAATCACATCAGTGCCTCCGTGAGCGATACGAACGAAGTAATAAAAATAATACTAGAATGGAGGATTTCGAGCAATCATCATCATCATCATCGTCATCGTCAGACTTTGATGATGGTAGCAACGAGAACGAGAACAGAAAGAGAACCAGTGTAAGGAATGGATTTAAGAAGAAGAAGAAGAACGAGGAGAAGAACAGGAACGGTTTGAAGACTTCGTCGATTTTGAACAAAACTGGAATGTCGTTCGATACCTCGAGATTCTTAGACGTCGAACGAGAGCGAGAAATTCGCGAACGCGGTTCAACTGAAGCCATTCAAGCGTGCTTGAAATTCCTTGAAGAGAATTTCCAACACAAACAATTAACTGTTGAAGAGAACTTGGATGTCATATGCTCAGTGGCCTTGGAGAACTTTTCAGAGCACATACTATGCTTAATAGATATGCAAATAGATGAAGCGACTGTTCAAGATTGTCAGAAGATGATCAAGAAGTTTAAGGAAAAATCGAAATCGTTCAAGGCGTTATCATCACAGCAAGCCCTGCTTGATTTGGTCAGAAGTAATCTTCAAGAACTGAGCAAGACTTTACTTAGCGGTTGGCGAGGGCAAAAACTAGACACGACGACGACTGATATCAATAATAATAACAATAAGAACGATATAGAAACGATTTTAGATTATTTAATAGAGACGACATGTCACGAGTGCATAGAAAATCTTTGCGCAAAATTAGACGAAGAAACGAATATTGACTGCGTCGTGTTTCCAAGACTAGTTCGATTCGCGAGGACTTCGGCGTTGAAATTGGGCAGAGAGACTAATCCGTCCTCGCACGTATTGAATTTATTTTCAAAAAAAGTAACGCAAGCCTTGAAGCGAGGCTTGGCAACGAGTGAAATAAGTGATGTGATTGAAAATGAACTTCCAGCCGTTTTGAGGGCGTATAATTTACGTTTTCTGAGAGACTTGAAAAAAAACGTGCACCAAAAACGATTTGATAATGGAGGAGATTACAATAATAAAGGTACTAGAACAAATAACGATACAGCGAGAGTTGAGCAACGAATAGGATCACTTTCGCTTCAAGATTTTGCTTTACCTTCGCAATCACCGGAGAGTAAAAAAACGCGGAACAAAAACGGCGCTGCGGCGGAGACGCGAGGCGTTGGTTTCTTTTTCGGTTTTGGCGGGACATCGTCATCATCAGCGAATAATAATAATAATAATAATAACAACATTAAAAACGAAAAACAACGCAAAGAAGAAAAACTATTTATGCGGAAGAAAGCATTTGAATGCGTAAGAACTCAAAAATCAGCGATTGATGCACAAGACGCCTTACTGATCTCTTGGATTCGTTCTGCGTTGGAAGTCGATGATGATTTCGGTGACGATGACGACGACGATGACGACGATGATGATGAAAATAATAATATCGACGCAAAAAAGAGCTCTTCGTCATCAATGCCGTCTTCTATAGCATACAGAAGCGGTTTAGTGCTCACCGGTTCGCAAGTCGTTAAAGACTGGCAACGCGAAGATGGATTTACGCTGAAACGAAGATGTAGACACTCGAAACCGGATTTTTTATCTAAAGATGGCGACCCAGTGGACGAAGATGATGATACGGACATTTGGGCTACGGAAGTGTTAGCAACTGGTCCGTTTCAAGCGCATTTTACGAGAGCTTTGTCGAGTCTAGAAAGCGCGTTAAGAAGGGCAAAGACTTGTAAGACAGAGGAATCTTCTGTGGCTTCGGCGGCGAGAGTGATTTTAGCCGCCTCGAGAACGGCTCGCGGGGGCGATGAGTTGGAGCTTTGTACTAATTTATTTGGTGATCCTCCCTATTTCGCCATTCTTGCTTTAAATTCGCGCGATTATGAAAGTAAATTAAATCTCGGAGGCCCGGCGGTGGAGATATTCGTCGAAGAACATCGAGTCGTCGTGAAATGCCGCTCGTTGTACGAAATCACGAGACATCCTATTGATGATTTTGATTTTGATAATAATAATCAAAATAACGATAACGCTTTTCCGCAGCCGTGGGCTATAATTGCCACGGTCTATTCAACTACTTTAAAGATCAATCAAAAAGATGGCTGCTTAAAAGTCACGAAAACGAGTTGCGGTTTAAGTAAAGAGTTGAATCAAAAACGTCTGTTTCGCTGGTGGCACTTAAGAAACAACAAAGACTTTGAAGGTACGGACGGCGCGAGGAATGATGGTTTAGTAATCGATAATGACAATGATGTTAATAATGATTGCGTTGATGATGATGATAGTAATATGAGTAGTAGTAGAAATAGTAATAAGACTGGTAGCTATTTTTTTAGTTGGTTGTTTTAATTTCAATGTACAACCAGTACACCATAACGATATTATTGCCCTTTTTTAGACCGCGTGATGTTTTTTTGTACGTTGACTTTTCGTTGCAAGCGCCTTCCGCAGTATATTTTTCATTATTTTTTTGGTCTCCTTTGACTAAACCCTAAACCCTCTAAAAAAGAAGAAGGCACGCGAGGTCTTTTTGAAAAAAAGGATTGATAAGAATTTGTCCGTAGTTTTCCTCGTCGTCGCCGCACAAACTATAAAGCATAACTCTAAATAAATTTCTTTACGTAATATACAAACGAGTGATCGAGCTGGATCGCTCTGTTCGCGCAGTATTTCTAAACATATTTCTATACATAATCATTCTCGATCCAATAACTCTTATTAAAATATATATCCGAAGAAAGGATTTTAAGGGAATAAACCTTCCCGCTCTAATAAATTGCCTCTTCTTTTTTACGTAAAGAGTACGTAAAAATTAAAAGGGCTGTTGATTGAGGCACTTTCCGGCAATTTCCCTCAAGCACATCAGAGAATAAAAACCGTAGATTTAATTAATTAATAAAAGAGCACAACGACGACGACGACTTTAATAGATTTTAATACTCATGCGTGGACAATTGGAAGATAATAACGAAAAGAACGACAAGGACAACGTTGTTGGTAAAAAAGCAGTACAAACGCCTTTTTCGCGCGAGTTACAATTAGATCTAATGAGTCTAGGAGTGAACAAACCGGCGAAAGATGAGAACGTCCAAAACGCGTTAGAGCTTCTTCGACAAAAAAGAGGACCATTGCAAAAATTAGAAGTCGTACAAGCATCGGACTCTCAACTTGAACAATCGAAAAACGAACGAATTGCGAAATGTGAGAACGAATTCATTACACATTTTCGTTGTGAAGACTTTTGGTTCGCTTTGAACGGAAAGGCGTATAACGGGCGAGATTTTTGGAAAGCCGTACCAATCGGGACGTTGTTCGAATACGCGAAAGACGGTTTAAGGACGGATACGTTTAAGATGTTAGAGAAGGAAAAGAAATTGAATAGCTTAGTGAGGAGAGTGCCGGATAAATGTAAAGATAAAGATAATTACGCAGAGTTCATTTTAATGCGATTGATCGCCGTGCACGACGTTGCGGAAGAAACGAATGAATGGGGCGAAAAAGGATGGGCACAATGTACGTTTGAGCTCTGTCCAACTTCGGACGTTCAACGCGTGAGTATTACCTTGAACGTATTAGTCGAGTGCGCATTTCATAGACTCATAGTTTCACAACTTGCACCAGCAGATTTGAGTAGAGGTTCGCGCTTGCGCTTCTTGCCATACAAACCTCCTCGGCGATCGTCGGATCTTTTTAGTAGCGGAAATGCTAATAATAAGGCCAGTCGAAAACAACTTGAACAATTAGCCCAAGGTATTTCAAAAAAGCAAGTTTCAAGTACTCCTTTTACTGATATAATTACGGAAAACGAAGTGAAAGGTTTCGTGATCAAATCTAGGTGGGGTGACGTTGCTCATAAATATGGTTGCGCGTGTCGAGCGTGTAACTTACAACGTTTAAAACTCAATCAACTCGAAGAAGGAGATCCTTTTTTATTATTAAAAACAACAACTAAGGACGGTCGAAACAATAATAGCGCGTTATTTACGACGAAGAAGCGAAAGAAAGTACTAAATGACGACGATTTAAAATTTACGCCGCTGCTGTTGCAAAAAAAACAGAAAAGTAAGAAAAGCACGAGGGCAAAGAGAAGTAGTCCTTTGTTAATCGCGAGCTCAGGTGACGCTCAAATTATGATCGAAGAAGATGAAGAGAATCATAAGAAGAATAGTATTACGAAATCGAAGCAGCAAAAATCTGAAGATTCTGCGGATACGCATGGTTTTGGGAACAGAATTCAGGCACCGTGCTTATCGGTACGAAAAGATGGTAAAGACAGTCCCTTTGCAGTTCGAACACCTGCATATACAATGCAGCTACCAGGGAAAAACAATAATAGAAAAGAAGATTGGAAAGATATCAGCTCTGCTCATCCGCAAAAAGAAAGTGCTGAGTTATCAAAATCTAGTTTATCGTCGAGAGATAAGTTATCTGTTGATAACTCTTCAGAAGATGAAGAGGAAGAAATAGAAGAAGAAGAAGAAGAAATTATCGAAACTGAAGATGAGAAAGACGACGATGAGCGTTTGAAGAAAGAATTAAAGCGTGATATTGATATTGACAGCTTGCAGAACGAAGCTCTTTGTGGCCGCGGTGCTATCAGAATTTTACCTTTGCAACAAGTTCAATATGGCTGGGATGGAACATTTCTACAAGACGGAACACCAACGCCGTTTAGACCTTTCGAGAAAAAGCCATTCATAGCATCGCGAGCAATAATGGTAACTGATTCGAGGAAAGCCGAGGTAATCACGCACAACAAACAGAAGGATTGCGAAGTTGAGAAAGAATCTGCAAAGCCGTTTCATAACAAGCCAAAGGGAAGAAATGCAGTCGGCGCCGTCACTGAAAAACCCGTCATTCCACAAGTGCTATCTCAGCAGCAGAAGATATTACCGTTATCGGCACCTGTATCGTTGAATAATAGCGATGCCATTCAGAAAACATTCTTCCGCCGCGACGGCCTCGCCGCCGCTGCGGAAACGCTTTTACTACTGAATCCCAAAGAAGAAGAAGACAAGAAAAAAAACAGAAAACAAAAACAGAAAAAGCTCGTCCGCAATTCGGATGATGATAATAAACTCAGAATTGAAAGTCCTGGTGGCGATGACGATTTTAGCGCAATTTTATTGTTTGAGCAGCGGAAAAAAAGTTTGATTGAGAAGGCGCGTTTGGCTTTTAAAATTCACAATGAGAATCTTTTGTTGGCCGATAAGTTAAGAAGTCTTGGATTTTCTTGTTCCATGAAAAATGGGCAAGGCAATTTTTTGAAATCGATGATAGATATTGAGAACGTGATGCGAGCGCACTTAGACTTTTACCGAGTTAATCTTTTATGGAGACGAAGGCTTCAAGAATTAAGATGTGATCAAAATGAACGTTTGAACGTGTATCATTACGTTTTAAAGAGAGCAAGGAAAGAGGTATGGTTAGATAAAGAATTTCGAATTTTTGATAGCTATGTGAGATATGGAGACGATCATTGGGCTCTGATCGGATCCAAGCAGGTTGAAAGCGACGCAGACATACTTTCATGGAATGCTTACAAATCTGTAAGGAATTTTCCTGAAGCACTTTTTGAAATGAAAGTTTTGCGTGCGCTCGTCATGGAGGTTGAGGGGAAAAGAGACGAAGAAAATCCACCACCATTGTCTTACGCTCCCGAACTTTACGGATTCATTCGATATGCTTACAATGTGAGCGTATTGAGGTTTATTGATCCCAGGCGTACAATCGTCCTTCTTTAAATAACAACAACATTAGAGTACTACTGTAATTATCACCACTTTCGATCGAGCAGAAGGCATATATTGTAAAATATACGTATTACACTGTACATATAAACACTGTGTAAAATATAATACATGCACACCTCTTCTTTGTTATCATTTAGCTAAATTCATCAACTGCGCCGTGCTCGGCGATTCTTTCATCGCAACTTGTAGCTGCGAATCCCACATCTTCCTGTACTTACCATTAACGTTGGCATACAACGTTTGATGATTGCCTCTTTCTACAATTTCCCCATCGCTCAAAACTAATATCACATCTGAGTCCATTATCGTCGATAATCTATGCGCGATGACCAAGTTAGTTCTTCCTTCGGCGGCGACGCGAATGGCGCCCATGATTTGATTTTCCGTATGTGTATCTAAACTCGACGTTGCCTCGTCGTAAACCATTATTGGAGGGTCTTTCAAAAGCGCTCTCGCAATGGCTACTCGTTGTTTCTCTCCTCCAGACAATCTTAAACCTCTCTCGCCGACTAAGGTATCATACCCTAAGGGAGTTTGCGTAACAAATTTCTCAAATTGTGCAGCTTTTGAGGCTTTTTCGACTTCCTCGCGCGTAGCGACTTCACCTTGTCCAAGTTTGCCGAACCCAATGTTATATTCAATCGTGTCATTAAATAATACACAATCTTGAGGGACGATGCCAATGTTCAAACGCACAGAACGTTGCGTACATTGCTTCACGTCTTGCCCGTTGATTAAAATCCTCCCGCCTTGAATATCATATAACCTATATAATAATTTTGCAATCGTAGATTTACCGGCTCCGGATTCACCGACTAGTGCAAGCTTTTGCCCAGGCTCGACGACGAACGATATGCCTTTTAAAATTTTCCGATCTTCTTTTGGATCGTATGAGAAGACTACGTTTTCAAATTCAATTCTTGCGTCGGTGGAATCGGTGAGGGCTAAATCTTTCGCCTCATCTACATCGGCAACTTCTTGATTTTCACTCATGAGTGTAAACATTGCCTCGACATCAACCATACATTGTTTAATCATCCTATAATACGTCCCTAAAAAGTTCAAAGGCACGTATAATTGAAGTATGAACGTATTCACTAGAACAAAATCACCAATTGTCATTCTACCGTCGACGACTTGCTCGGCGGCTAAACCCATTGAAGCGGTGATCCCAACCGTAATGATCAAAGCTTGTCCTAAATTCAAACCAGCTAAAGATTGCGTCGTTTTCAACGTCGCCTTTTGCGTTTGTTTCAACGCTTCGTCGTACGTATGCGCGATATGCGGCTCCGCGCAGAATAGTTTAATCGTTTCAAAATTCAACAAAGAATCAGTCGCTTTTTGATTAAATCTATCGTCGGCTTCGGTTTGTTCTCGTCTGAACTTGTTTCTCCATTCAGTGAACGGTACGGTAAACCCAATGTATGCGAAAATGACACAAAAAGTGATTATGCCAAAATACCAATCGTATTGGACCCACAAAAAACAGCATACCATCGCGACTTCGATGAAAATCGGCGCTATTTGAAACGAAATATATTTCAACAATAAAGCGAAGGACTCACTACCTCTAGCACATCCGCGAATGACCGCCCCAGTTTTCCTCGAAATATGAAACTTCAACGATAAATCCATGACGTGCGTGAACACTTTCAGGGATATCTTTCTCGACGAGTAAGCCGAGACGTACGCAAACGCGTTATCTTTCATCTCCCCGAAAAAGTTCGCCCCAAACCGTAAACCGCCGTATGCTAAAATGCACCATACAATGTCCGACCTATTCTCTGAAACTCGATCGACTGCGATCTTCAACGCTATTGGTGACGTGACGTTACATAACTTCGATAACAATAGGAAGAATATTGCATTTATGAACATGAACTTTATCCATAGTTGTCCTTTTGGCCATAGGTATGGTACTAACGATAGTAACTCTTGTTTATGTAACTTCCAAAACGATCGTTTTCGTTCCTTTTTTTCTAACGTCTTGAGCTTATTCTCTAACGCAGAAGACGAAGACGAGGTCGTTTTCGGTTCTGGATTTTCAACATCAGACGCAGACGATGCCTTGGCCGCAGTACGTCGTCGTTCTTGTTCTTGAACCGGTCGTGGTGTTGACATCGTCCTCTTTTTCTGATCAGAAGAAAATATAACAGTAATTAGTACAGTTTCTATATATTTATTATTACTATCGCGTATATACTATTATTATTTATTATTATTTATTATTAATATTATTATTTATTACTATCAAAAGTGAATGACGTGACGGAGGCGGGCATCTTCATCTTTCAATAGAGAAAGCAAAGGGGCCAAAGGCACTCATCAAATAGTCAAAAAACAAGCATCACTATTTTAATTAATAAACTTCTTCTTCTTCTTCCTCTTCCCTACTAAAAATACTACGCGGTAAATACTCTCCCTATAGTGTGTAATAATATTAACACACACACACACACACACACACACTACAGACACACACACACACGAGTGACTATAATAAGGATAGAGAGTAAGAGTGAGAGAGTGAGAGAGTGATAAGACACTACTGATTTGATAATACATTTTTAATTAACTCGCGAGATTGGGATGAAATCGATAGAGAAGAAGAAGGACGAGAAGAAGACGAGGGAGAAATCTAATAATAAATCGACGACGAAGGCATCATCTTTAACGACGACAAAAGCGACAGTAGTAGGAAAGAAGACGAAGAAGACGATGATAGAAATAGAATTAACGAAGAAGAAAAAAGAAACGGAAGAAAAAGGAAGAGATGGTGATTCTATAGATGACATTTTCGGTAAAGCAAAGAAAACGATGGCGACGGCGACAGAGAAAACACGGACTACTGCTGCTGATGAGAAGAAGAAGAAGAACAAAGAGGAAGAGTTCGTGCGAATTCTTTTACCTGGAGAGAAGAAACCGAAAGGGAAGAGATTAAACGCAAAAGGCGAAGAAGTACCTGAGTTCGTACCAGTCGAGAAACCGAGAAGGGTCGAGGAAGGGTTACCGGTATATAAGTCCTACGACGATTTCACTGATATGAAGCATGGACAACAGAAAGTAGATAGTAGAGGGAGAGTTCTAGGACCGAACGGAGAACCTGGGGGGAAGTGCCCGTTCGATTGTTGGTGCTGTTTTTGACGTAATTAATTTGTTTTTAATAAATATACTTGCCCGTACCAGTAATAAGTCTCTCTCATACAAAGAGGTCTATATTAATCCTCGTTCTTTTGATTTTCTTTCCATACGACGTATAAAGTGCTTGGAACGATAACGCACGCGCCTAAAATCGTATTCATCGAAATCGCTTCTTTGAACAAAATCCATCCAACGCCAGCGGATAACATCAACTCTGTATATCGAAACGGCGCTAAAGCGCTCGCGTCGACCATTGAAAATGATTTCAATAAACAGAATAAAAGTGCGTTCGCACCAGCACCTAAAGCTGCGAGCGCTCCGTATTGCGTCATCGTAGGTTGGACCCAATTCATCGCAGCAGCCGGCGAAAAGATTAAAGTCGTGAACAAGGCGGTGTAAAATATCATCGCCCAAAAAGATTCGCGACCGACGAAGACTTTGTTCAAAACATCCAAAGATGAAAACATCGTCGCCGCGGCTAAGATCAGAAGCCAACTCGGATTAAATGCTGCAAGGCCTCCAGCTGGTTTCAAAACCACGCATACTCCCAAGAACCCGACGACGGTGCCAATCCATCTGTTCATATCAACTTTTTCTTTGAGAACAAACCTCGCCAAGACCAACGTGAACAACGGAATCGTGAAATTCAAAGTAGTCACAACTGCAATTGGGGCAACGGTTAAGCCTTTACAGTATAAAAATATCCCCATCGCCAATAAAGCGCTTCTCGCGAAATGTAAAGGTAATCTATCCGTCTTAAACGACTCCTTCCCCGATATTAACATCACCGGTAACATCGTCAACGTCGCGAAGAAGAAACGTAAGAAGACGACTTGTGCCACTGATAATGTTTGTCCAGCTGCTTTCATGATCACGTCGTTCGCTACACCGATCAATTGGTGTAAGAAAAACCAAGTAATACCAATCGTAAACGACGCTTTCTGTATGTTATTATTAGTATCATCCGCTGAAGAAGTACTAGAGGCAGAATCGTTATTCGTTGTCGCTCGTACTATTTTAGTATTCATCGTTCTATTATTCTTCTTATCGAATTTGCTTATTATTATTCTACTATTACTACTGCTATTACTATTATTGTTATTATTATTCAAGTCCATTCGTGCTTTTGTCGTCGTTCTTCTCATTGAAAAAGTATTAGTATTCGTAATAGATAGATATCTTCCTGCTGACGGTGCATTAGTATTCTTTTGAACGAACAGGAAAGTTTTCGAGTTCTTTAACTTTCTCGCTCGCGCGTTTAATAACGACGACGCAGACGAAGGAGGAGAAGAAGAAGTTGCATTAATTTTCCATGAAGCGATACTGTTCGTGAACATTTCTTTTCTCTTTTAATAAGAGCGCGGAACTTATTTTGACGCTTTTTGATGTTATGTGTTATTAGGGGTTTCTATATGGTGCTGGTTAGCTGTTTAGCTGGTTAGCTGTGACCGTCATTGTTACATTCTATACTACCGATGGAACGTATAAATAATATACACATCTATCTATCAATTACTATAACACACACGCGAATAACTAATTATTATTACTACTATTATTAGGAAAAAGGGGTGTCGTGGATCCATTTCGTGGCTACGTATTTTTCTCCAGATTTCACGGCACACCCGCCGTGCAAAGATGCTCTGTCAAACGTCATGTTCGGATAGACGGACCAGAATAAAAGCGCGTCGCCTTTTCTCGGTTTCACTTTTAAGCCAATATCGCACTTAGCGTAATCGATACCGCGCAAACGATTGAGTCCATTTGGACCCTCCAGTGGGAATACAGTCTCGCCACCTTCATCTGGTGTAGTTAAATATAATAAAAACGAAGCGATTCTTTTCGATTTCTGTTCGCCATAGACTTGCGGATCAAAAGTGTCGTAATGACTATCATATTTTTGTCCAATCTCGTATCGTAAAATGTTATACGCTTCGCCGTAATTCACAGGAACATGCGTCGCTCTTGCCATTTTATCCTCTACTCGTTTCAACGCGCCAGATTCCTCCATCATACTCGTCAAAAACGTTCCACTCGACGTCCTGATATTCTTCGTGTTCTCAACCGTCTCGCCTTTCTTCAGTGCTAATCCGGATTTATGTAACCTACTCGAAGCCGCTTTGACGATTGAATCGCAGTCTTCGCTAGAAGCGAAATTTCTATACATCACCGCTCTCGGTGATTGCGATAACACTTGAAATTTCAATTCAGTGAAATGTTGATCGCCGCTCGTCCCTACTTCGTCCAACTCTATCTCTACTTCAATATCGATATCATTCGTAACTACTTTAGTAGTCGCAGCAGTAGGAGGAGGACTTACTCGAGGTATGTTATCACTATTATCATCGTCTATTCTAATGACCTGTGCATGTCTCAACGCCCCAGGCGATGCGGTCTCGCCATCTACGTCCAAGACCATTTTCGTCATCGTCGAAGTCCTTATTCTTTCCAAATCACCATTTTTTGAGTAATAAGAACCTAACATGTATCCAACGAAGATCGATATGGAGCACAGAATTATTACTTTCGTGAGAGTAATTTGTTTCCTATACGTTTTTCCATCACCCATTCTATTATATGATTTTTATTAAAATATGATTATGATTGCTTATTGTGATATCACCTACTATTTTTAAATAATTATATGATTCTTATCTTTATTTTGATGATGATGATGATGATAGATGATAGTTGATTTGAGATTGATAGATGATTTGTGATGATGTGATAAATAGTGTATAGGTGATGCAAAACAACACTTCTCCAAACTTTTATTAAGTTATTATATATATTATTATCTATTATTTATTGATTAACAAACTCATCAATAATAATAGTACTATGTTCGCATCAACGTCTTCATCATCACGATCACATCTCACGAATATTACGGCTTCTTTAATCAAGAACAACATAGAAAAGAACGAGAACAACTACGAGTACAAGTACAACAACTGTAGCAGAGGAAGAAGTAGTAGTAGAAGAAATAGTAATAGTGATAATAATAATTACAGGGTCACAGCATCATCATCGTCGTCGTCGTCGTCGTCGTCAGAACAACAGAAACAGAAACAAATCGTACCGTCGGGTAAGTTCGATCGGAATGGGATTATTCCTTGTTTAGGCCCAGGGATGTGCAATTGGCCAGATGCTTGGAACTATCTCGCGAAACAGAAGAAGATGGAAACAATCGACGCAAGAACTTGCATGAAGATGATAAAGAACAAAAACGTGCAACAACAGGCTTTGATAATCGATTGTAGATTTGAGCCAGATTTCGAACAATGGTCAATACCTGGGAGCGTGAACGTCCCATACGTTCAAGGCGGCTTCTTAGCGAAATTGAGATTACCAGGATTCAAGAAGAAGAATTTAGATTTCGTAAATGACGTGCGAAGACTTGAACCGAACTTGAATAGGAAGATTATCCTCGTCGATATATGGGGCGGTTCTTTATTCAAAGAACCGCCTTCGAACAGAGGATTAACCGATGACACAAAAGGCGCTGGAAGTTTACCTGCCGCATTTGAACTCTATCAAGTCGGGTATACGAAATTATATCACCTCTCCGGAGGCGTTAATCAATATTACGAAGACGCTTATTATTATCCAAACGAGTTACCGGAACCACCCGTGGACAAGAAATGGCCTGGCGATCTCGAATGGTTCGGATATCGTCAGTTCAATGGGAAAGATCGCGCTCGAGGGCAAAGAGATGATTGATGTGTGTAATAAACTATAGGCTTGAAATCAATCACCTACTTCGCTTTTACTTGCTGCCGGTCGTTCTTCGCCTGTCAGCAGTTGACTTTTTTCCCTCACAATTCGTATAACGACGCTCTCTGCTCTGCTTTAAAAATAAATAAAAATGGACGAAGCTTTGAAGATGAAGGCATCGATCAAGTCTGCTGACATGAAAGAGGTACGATATTTCCTACTCTTCTCGCTCTCGTTCTCGTTCATATTCGCTCGCGCGAGTGTGTGTGATAACACGCATATATCATTCTAATAGCAGTGATGATGATGCCGTTGCTTTAGGATGTCTGATGAGAGTCAACAAACAGACGCTCCAAACATCCAAAAACGAATCGACGAACGTAATCGTGCACTTATTATAATACATCGATATCATCTTATTCTCTATGCATTGTTTGACTTAAAATACAACTTACTTTCTCTCATTGATTATATCAATACGTAATAGGAAATTCAACAAGACGCAGTTGATTGCGCTAAAGCTGTACGTGTTCATATCAATTAAAAATCTCAAAACTCGCTCTCTCCAACGACTTTTCTCCTTCTGCTCTTTTTTAAAAAGAAGAAAAAGAGAGAGAGTGCCCACTTCGTTTTTCTATCGCACGCGCGCACTCAATGATTGAAATGTTTCGAAAAGAATACCCTCTCTCGCATTAAAATTAAAACACGATTTTAATAACTAACTA
>Ga0302126_10001277_pt1 | contig 15045 bp, 9 predicted proteins | sample CB4_20m_MG_FD_203108 | JGI IMG/M metagenome (GOLD analysis project Ga0302126, IMG submission 203108) | Marine microbial communities from Western Arctic Ocean, Canada - CB4_20m | ecosystem: Environmental > Aquatic > Marine > Oceanic | place: Canada: Western Arctic Ocean | collected 2017-09-24 | reverse complement strand
ATTGATGGAGGAATTACCCCTCAAGATTTCCTAGTCACTGCCAGGCTTGCTGAAAAAGCTGGGGCAGATGCCTTGGATGTTAGCTCCTATGGCAATACAAGCAAAGGCATAGCATTTACTGAAGCACCTTTAGTTCATGAGCCTGGAGGCTTTCTAAAATATGCGCGCATGGCAAAAGAGACAGTTTCCATTCCAATTATTGCTGTTGGAAGAATTGAGCTCGATGTTGCGGAGAATGGTTTAAAAAACAAAGATTTCGATTTTGTGGCCATGGGAAGAAAGCTTTTGGCTGACCCTGGCTTACCAAATAAAATTTCATCTGGTCAAGAACACTTAATCAGACCGTGTATTTATTGTTACGTGTGTGTAAGTCAAATATTTATTAATAAGCCGATGATGTGTGCTGTTAATTCTCAGCTAGGCAATGAGTTTCGTAATGAACAAATAATTTTTAGCACTGCTAAGCAAAAAAATATTTTGGTTGTTGGAGCCGGCCCAAGCGGCATGGAGGCTGCAAGACTCTTAGCAATGCAAGGTCATCATGTGGAGATATGGGAAAAAGATAAAGATATAGGTGGCACTGTTAGAGTCGCTACTCTTGCATATGAACCAAATGGGCAGTTGATTCAATACTTACAAAACTCCCTCAAAGAACTCAAAGTAACAATAAAGAAAAATACGCTGGCAACAATAGAAAAGATTGAATCATTTCAACCTGACCATGTGATTGTGGCTGTCGGCGCCACTCGAGATGCCCCGCCCATAGCGGGCAAAGGGCTTAATCATGTGTTTGATGGAGAAGAGTTGAGAGGCCTGTTGTTTGGCACTGATGTTGAAGCCATAAAAAAACTATCTATTTTTCAGCAGCTAATTTTAAAAATTGGTAGAGCAAGCCAATTATTAAGAAATGTTAAGGCCTTGACCATGCTCAGTAAAATTTGGATGCCTCTGAGTAAAAATATTACTATTATCGGGGGAGATTTGGTCGGTCTTGAGCTGGCAGAATTTCTAATTGAGCGCGGCAGAAAAGTTACTGTCTTAGAGCCCTCGGCTTCTCTGGGTCCGAATTTAAGTATAGTCCGCAGATCAAGAGTGGTTCATCTTTTGAAGGAGCATGGCGCAACTCTGTTAACTAATGTACAAATTAATGAAATTACTAAAGAAGGTATTTTGTATGAGCACAGTGAGGAGGCTCATCTCGCCAAAGCAGATCAAGTAATTATCGCCATGGGTGCTAATCCAAATTTAGATCTTGCCAATGCGTTACAAACAAGAAATATTCGCTCAACAGCTATTGGAGATTGCACCTCTGTCGGATACATACATGGAGCAATTGCTGATGCGAGAAATGCAGTATTAGGAATCGAAGATTTGGCTTGATAAAGCTTCTTTTACCGCAGGATGTATCACTATTCCATCTTGAATATTGAGCCCATTCAATAAATGCTCATCTTCTTTTAATGCTCTATGAATACCTTTGTTGGCAAGGTCCAGAATGAATGGAAGCGTTGCCTTATTTAAAGCATGGCTAGCTGTTAATGGCACTGCTCCTGGCATATTGGTAACACAATAGTGAACCACTCCTTTTTTAACGTAAGTCGGCTCATCATGATTTGTTGGCTGGCTTGTCTCAAAACAACCGCCTTGATCGATTGAAATATCAACTAGCACACTGCCTGGAGTCATCAGATCCAGCATAGCCTCGGTGACTACTTTCGGCGCTTCCTTTCCAACCACATAAACTGCTCCAATAACCAAATCAGACACTGATAATGCCTCGGCTATAGATGCTTCAGTAGATTCTATGTACTCAATATTATGGCTGCCATAAATACTTTTTAGTGCTGATAATTTTTTAGAAGATAGGTCTATGATCTTTACACGAGCATTAGCTGCAATTGCTTTTTCAATCGCTTCGGTGCCAGCGACTCCAGCACCAATAACTGTGACGACTCTTGGCTCGATATCTCCAAAGGATCCAATTAACGTGCCTATGCCTTTATTAGGTTTAAGTAAATGGTATGAACCAACTACCAAACTAAGTTGCCCAGCAATTGCGCTCATCGGCGCTAGCAAAGGAAGAGATCCATCTGCTGAGGTAACAGTTTCATAGGCAATGCCTCGAACACCAGTTTTGGTTAATTGCGCAGCTTGTTGTTTATCTCCCGCCAAATGAAGGTAGGTAAAAAGAGTGTGTGCACTGTTGAGATACTTGAGTTCATCTTGCATTGGCTCCTTCACCTTAATAATTAATTCAGATGAATTGAATACTTCTTCAGCAGTTCTAAGAATTTGAGCGCCCGCATAAAGATAATCTTCATTAGAAAAACCAATGTCTGCTCCTGCATTTTCCTCAACAAAAACTATATGGTTGCTTTGCGTAAGCAGCAATACTGAACTGGGTATTAATCCCACTCTATGTTCATTATTTTTAATTTCTTTTGGAACACCAATTTTCATGACGCTAATTTAACACGATGCATCTTTTGAAGAAAAGATTTAATTCTTCTAATCATTCATCTATGCATAATTATTTGTTATACATTCATTTGAATTGATCATAATAAATTGTTATATTTTTTTCATAGATGAGAATCATTATCATTTAAGGACTTTACTTATAAGATATAATTGTCCCTGGTAAGCTGCAAAAAAATAAAAATCAGTTCTCATCGGTCGAGCTACAGAATATAGGCAATTTAAAAAATAGAATTAAATTTTAATTAAAGGAAAACTTCATGGTAATTTTAAAAAGACTTTCTAAATTTGGTACTTTAGGGCTGACAACTGTTTACACCGTTGGCCATATTTTTATTGCAATGGCATGCACCTTTGTCATTACTGGAGCACCATTAAACCTTGCAGCCGCAGATGCCATTATCGAGCCAGTAATAAATGGTTTTTGGTTTGCCTTCTTGCATAAGGCTTGGGGCAAATACATCATAGTCTCCTAACGTATTGGCTAGCAGTAGCTACTTAAACCTCAATAGAAGATCTGAGCTTTTGCTTGCAAGCATGCCAGCGTTGACCATAATATAAGTTATATATATAATATAGTATTCACTGTTTATATATTATGCAATTCATAACTAAAATCAAGACAATTGATATCTCAGATTCATTTGCTTATTCGATGACTAAATTTTTTAGGTTTATTGCCGATACCTTTTTTGCAAAAAGATATGGTCATAGAGCTGTAGTGTTAGAAACAGTAGCTGGAGTGCCTGGAATGGTGGCTGGTGTTTGGATGCATTTTAAGAGCTTGAGAGCAATGAAAGCTGGCTATGGTGAGCAAATTCGAGAAATGTTAGATGAAGCAGAAAATGAAAGAATGCATTTAATGTTTTTCATCGAGATAGCTAAGCCAAATTCTATAGAAAGATTTGTAGTTTTATCGGCACAAGTTATTTTTGGGTTATTTTATTTATTTATGTATGTTTTCTTTACAAAAACAGCGCATCGAATGATAGGGTATTTTGAAGATGAGGCTGTAAGAAGCTACACAGAATACTTAGAAATAGTTGAAGCGGGTAAAGTTGAAAATACCCCTGCCCCTCATATTGCTATAAATTATTATAAGTTAGAATCTGATGCAAAATTGTCAGACCTCATTAGATGCGTCAGAGCAGATGAGCAACATCATAGTGAAAAAAATCATCATTACGCGAACAGTCTTTAGTTATTATGCGAACAGTCTAAGACTTTAAAAGTTTCTCCATCTTCCGAGTAAGTCCTTCCATTATCAATGAGTTCTTCGATGTAATAGGTATCTTCTATGGCACCCTCAAAAGTCATAATTTCTTCGAGTATTTGCTCAAACTCTTCGATATTAAAGTGGCCATTTCTAACATTTAGTGGAAGATCACAAAGATAGCCCTGCTCCTCTTCTTCTTCTATCGGCCCCTCTGCGCCTTCAAAATATAAGCGATAGTCACCATCATCGAGCAAGCCTTGCTTGTGCTCACTAATATCGTGTAAAGCATGAGTGGTGCATACCCAAAAATCTAGATCAGCGTATTGTTTATTCAGCAGTAGCATTGAGAAATTAAAAGTTCGTTCTTGATAAAGAAACAAAGTTTCGTCTTCAGCAACTAATTTTGTTATTGCTTTCTCAAGATCAAAGTTTCGTTTGCCACTAAAACCTTCTTTGTGATTTTCGTGCTCAACCTCCCACTCAGGATACTGCTTAAACAATTCATAGTATTCTGCGTATTCCATCTGGCTATTCTTCTCTAAAAAATTCTTGAACGGTAGAGTCGGCAACTTGTTGAATTTTTAATGCAACTTCAGGATCTATGTCTTTGATTCCTTTGTTGCCTTCGACAGCGGCATTAAAAATAGTCGCAAATACAGTGGCTGCCGCTAGATAAGTCCCCTCTTTTGATGGGTGTCTTAGATCTCGGGTGTATAGATCAATGTCTGGATATGCTTTAGTAAATTTATAGAATGCTTCGCCTGCAGGGATTAACAATATATTATTTTTATTTGCTGCTTTGATAAATTCTTGTCGGAGTTCTTGCATCATCAACGGTTTGTTCTTATAGGGCCATGACATAAAAAGCATAGGTTCCATGCCTTTAGATCTAATTGTTTTTGAATGCTCGGCAACATATTTGTGAAAATTATCTTTGGTCATTGGGTGAATTGGGCAAAGGCTGCAGTCCATAAAAATAACAGCGTCTATTGAGGTATCTTCAGATTTTATATACTCATTATCATTGCTCGTATCAATGCTAAAACTGCCTATGGCTTTATTATCAAGATAAGACTCTATAGGATGCCAGGAAAGCGATGACCCATTAATAGTAATGGATCGCTGCTTCAATGATTTAATTGATTTATCATTTTTGACCAACTGACTGAGGTAATTATGGAGACTATTGTTGTAATAAAAAAAACTATTTCCTACAAACATCAGAGAATCAATTTTTTTAGAATGTGGCGCCGTGACCTTAGCCTCTGATGCTTCAATTAATGCAGGCAAAGATACTATGAAAAAGATAAAGAATGTGAAGAGAAGTTTTTTCATCTATATAAATATTATGGCAAGTTGAAGGGTTGTAAAACTAAGACAGCTTTTTAAAGTAATACAGTTTAATCAGGACCGCTATTTCTAGTCATCTTACTTTAAAATCAATTAATAGCATTCCAGGAAAAATATGGAGTGTTCTTAAAGTCATTTCCCCTAATTTGTACTGTGATGTTCATGTATTGTCCATTACCAATAAAATCATTATTTAAGTTAACAAGATCATTTTTAGAAGTTTGTGAAATGAAATCTCTGATTTGTTTTTCAGTATCAAAATCATAATTTCCTTTTTCCCAATCGTCTATGAACTTGAATGCCTCTATAAAAATATTTTCTGGTTTTTGATCTAGATCTTCCAACATTGATTTTTTTACATTGGTGATAATTTTTTTATCAAGATCCTGCAAGGCAATAGAAAAGCCATCTTGAAACATCATCATTTTCTCTTTTAAATCTTGGAGGTTCGTATTATCACTGACTATTGTCATTCCCATAGTAGGATAATCATGTATGTCATAGTCTAAGCTGAAAACTGCATATCCCAACTGTTGATTTGTTCTGAGATCATTAAAAAAAGTTGGGCTGAACAACTTGTTAATCATTGCAAATTGGGCTTGTACTTTGAGGGATTTCTCTGGATAAATATATATATCGGAGATTCCTACTCCATCTTTTGGTGTTGTTACTCTTGTAATTTTTCCGGTACCAGGAAGAACCTTAAAATCTTCCGCCATCTTCCATGAATTTTTTTGAGCAGTTTTGCCAAATAAACTCCTGGTGTTCTTTGCAAATGTTTTAATTTTCTCTGGTGATTCCAGACCATGTGAATACATATCAATATAAACAGATCCGATAAAATCCTTATAATACTTATTCAAACCATCTAAGGTAGAGTTATTTAATGAGGTTAAGATTTCTTTTTTTGAAAAGAAAAAAGGCCCTTGTTTTGTTGTGGTTGAAGCATGATAACTAAGCTGGGCTGATAATCCTTGTTCAGAAATACTTTCATATGAATCTTTTAAGGCCTTAATTGCATCCTTGAGGTCTCTTTCTTTAATTTCAAAATCTACAAATTTAGACAATAAGTCTGTAGCATATTTAATTTGTGTTGAATTCCTACCAAGGAGGCCAAATACAGTATTACCCTCTGAATCAAAATCAGAAAAAATTCTTACGCCATTCCTTTGGTATGCTCTCTGATAAATTGTTCGATGTTTCTTTCTAAAGACTGCATTAAGTATGAATGCATATGTTAAATTTTTCGCATTATTTGATGGTAAGGGAGATTTCAAATTAATGATAAGCGCTCCTTCTCTACCAACAAAATTTTGAGTATGAGATAAAAATGCTTGTATTCCATCATCAGAATAAATTTTTTGAGGAACCGCAAACCCTGACGAGGCTGCAAGCAAAGTATCCTGATCATCCAGCTCAATTACTTGTGGCTCGGGAAGAGATAGATTGATGTTGAGATTTGCTTTGACCAGTAAATCTTCATCAAGCTTTTCAACCCTGAAGCCTCCATCGGCATACTTTAGATTTACATTTACATTTTCATTTGGACTAATGTGATAGATTCTTGCTTTTTTTGGATCAAAGTTAGATAAAAGTCTTTGAATTGAATCCTCACTGTACTCTGATGTTACATAGCTGCTATCTATAATGTTTTTTAAAGGTACGTCATAAATTTTGAAGGCGAAAGAAACGGCTTGCTGCAGGGCTTCTGGAGAACTGTAGTCTTCAAATTGAATTTGATTGATGGAAGCAAGTTCATCAAAGTAGTCTTTGCTAATACCGTTATTTTTTAATAAATCAATATATTGAAAGGTTGTAGAAATTATAAAATCTTTGTTTAGAAGGCCTTTATCGGTAAGAGAGTATTGAATAAATGCTGAGCCATCCATACCCCATGATTTAGGGTCAATCGATGCCTGTCCATCTTGTATGTATCCTCCCTCGTTAAGGTTGCTCATCAGACTGTTAGGTTCCTGAGAATTAAGCAGCATTTCTACATACTGATTTGGCTTAGACCGCCAAAGTTCAGAATTATCCTGGATAGAAAATTCAATAACTAGCTGTGGAGACTTTACCTTACTTTTTATAAATAATTTTTGACCAAGATCCTCTTCTCTATAGGCAGAAATATTAGTAACAGGACGTTGAATATTATTATTTTTAATTTTTGAAAAGTACTTCTTAGCCAATTTTTTCAATTCCTTGGGACTTTGTTTTCCTACAAGCACTAATTTCATTAAATTTGCAGAATAGTACTGAGAATAAAAATTATTTAATTCGGTAAGTAGCTGGCCTTCTAGGCCTGAAAGAGTTTCTTTGTTGCCAACTCCTAGCTTATTTCTTGGATGCAAAGGGTTGCCTGTAGCAGCACCAGCGCGTTGCTGAATGAAGGTGTCACTTTGCCTATTAAGGAGCCATTCAGAATTAACAGCATTGATCTCTTTTCCAACCATCGTTGGTTCAAATAATGGTTCTATGAGTGAAGAACTTAGTCTGTCCAAAGCAGGTTCAAACTGGTTGCTGTTTATTGAAAATAAGTAAGTGGTTTGCTCAGGAGCAGTAAAAGCATTGGTGCTGCCTCCATTTTGATTAATAAATTCCATGTATTCATTTGGTGAGGGATATTTTTTTGATCCCATAAATAGCATATGCTCTAAAAAATGAGCGATTCCTTGGGCACGATTAGGATCTTGAAAGAATCCAACGCCAACGCTTAAAGTTGCAGCTGACGTGGCTAGATCAGGATCGCTGACCGTAATTACATCAATACCATTTTTAAGCGAAAAGATATTATATTCACGATCATCAGCAGGACTTTTATTAACTGTTTCATCTGCAATTAATGCAAACGGAAAAAGTAATGACAATATCAAGGTATATATAAATGTTTTATGTTTCATGTTTTTAGCTTTAAAAATTAAGACTTAGATTAAATTTACAACGAAAAAAGATTCATTGCTAGTAAATTACCTTGGCCATGTCATTGGGATTTGTTGCTGAGGATTAAATAAGTTTTTTGGTCCTGAGGTCGGAAATGCTTTAGCTGCAATTGCAATTTCTTGTTCAGATAAGTGCTCACTTGGCGTTAACCTAAAAACATCAAGGCCTCGTACAATTTCAGTTGCATAAAGAAAACCTTTGTAATAGTAGACTGACCAAAATCCACCTGTAATAAGATTTTCATCATCAATTGGACCGCGATCAAAATATGCTATCTCTTTTGGATTTTTTGAGTCAGTAAAATCCATCAAAGAGATACCACCTTGGTACCATGCTTGAATAAAAAGGTCTTTATCAGGAACAGGAACGATTGAGCCATTGTGAGCTACGCAATTTTCAGATTCTTTCTGAGGTGCAGGCATTTTATAGTGACTTTGAAATATTAATTTACCATCGACTATGTCATAAATTGCATTTGCACCCCAATTGAGTGGATCCCATGCCCTACAGCGTGGCCTTCCACCTCCGCCCCATTCATCAGTAAAGACTACTTTCGTAGCATCATTATTAAATGTCGCTGAATGCCAATATGCAAAGCCAGTATCACTTACAACATCAAGACGAGTTGGATTATAAGGATCAGAAATATCAAATAAAATTCCATTACCAGAACATGCACCTGCAGCAATTTTAGCGGTTGGAAACACTGTAATATCATGGCACTGATCTGTTCTGGAAGTCTTTTGAGTATCATCACCATGATCTCCACCACGCCAAAGACCAGCAAGAACCCCGCTTTCTTGGTCTTCAAAAACTGCAGGGCTTTTGACGATTTTTGATTGCTCAGGATTGTTAATTGGAATTTCAATGACATCAATTCTAAATAGAGCTGTCCTGTTGTCTCCAGGAATATCCTCGTAACATGAATCTAGTTCCTCTTGATCACGAATATTAGAGGTTCCAGAGTTGTAGACAATAATTTTATTATCACTTGTTTGGGTGGATACAACTGAATGAGTATGAGAGCCTCTGCAAGTTTGAACCAAGCCAACTTGTCTCGGTTTCAAAAGATCTGAAATATTAAAAATTCTTATTCCACGAAATCTATCATTGGATGGCTCAGATGTTACTCCCTCAAGACCACAATCAACCCTACCTCTATTTTGTTCAACAGACATGATTAACAGATCTCCAACTATGGACACATCGCCTTGTCCTCCAGGACAGATAACTGAAGACTTAAGAGATGGGATGCCATTGTTATCTAATTCGTAGATATTAAAACCGTGATAACTTCCAGCGATAAGAACATTATCTTTGAAGGCTAAATCAGTATTTGAGAAACTTAACATTGGATTGCGACTTTTGCCTGCTTTTTTCTCGATAGACTGGACATCATCTGAATCAGATTCACTATCAGATTCTTGAGGTCGCATCTCATTCATGTTGTTTGGATCAAAAAATCCATCGGGTTTCTTAAGAGTCCCTAGCAGTTCTAAATTCATTATGGCCTCATCGGCATGGAATAGTCCGGCTGATAAATTAGCTCTTGGGTCTGAAGAAAGGTTTATAAGCAACCCATTCATTCTTTGAATTTCAATCTCTTGATCATTTGTTAAGTCTGAAACAAATTCATTTAGAACAGAATCATAGGCTGAGCCAGAATGGTTTCTTAGATCATCAACCATTTTAATTGCGCCATCATGATGATTAATCATTAGCTTAAGAAAAAGAGAATCAAAATCAACACCATTTTGCTGTGCTAATTCGTTAATTTGAGCATCAGTTGCCATTCCTGCCATATTTATTAAATCATGATGGTGATGGTGACTGAGAGTTAACTCATTTCTATCTATCAACCAACTAGACATGAATTCTATTTCATCAGCTTGTGAAGACTCAATTTTTGCAGCTAAATCAATAATATTTTGAGCGTTGGTTCTGCTTGGAGCTAGCCTGGACAATGTTAACGCTTGCTCATGATGAGTAATCATTTGTTGTAAAAAAACTACATCATGTCTTATGTAGCTTGTATCAGCGATAGCTATTGCCATTGCTTTATCAATTTCAACAGAATCGGATCCTGGTGCACCGGGTTTAATAATAGGTGCTGAAGCTAGGCTGATCGATATTGGCAGTAATAATATTATGAGAGATAACTTTAGTAGATTTATCATTGAATTTTTTGTTTGAGTATCAATTTATTATTAAAAAAAAAGGGGTCTTGTGACCCCTTTTTATAAAATTCTATTGAATCTTAGTATTCGTACCTAACACCAAAGCTAAATGTTCTTGGAGTCCAGTAGCCCTGGTAATTGTTATAACAATCGTTACCAGAACATTGGTTATCATTTAGATTAGTAACTTTAACTACAGCTGAAAGATTTTCATTGTAGTCATAGACAGCGCCACCACTGAATGACCAATAGCCATCATAAGAATGAGGCAAGAGTTTAGTTGAAGCGCTACCATCTGTCATGTCCATGTAAACATACTTATCAGGGAAAGTTACTTTGTCCCAATAGAAGTCTGTTAGGCCACCATCAGTGTATACACCGTCAACATATACATACCACTCATCATATGACCAGTCCCATGTATGAAGGAATCTATTTTCAGGCTTAAGAATAGACCCTGTAGTATCAACAATAGGTGAGGCAGCAGTTGCTTGGAAAGCATCTTTCTTCTCTTGATAACCTTTTAAGTTATAACCTAAAGTACCAACTCCCCAGTCAAAAACATCACCAAGTTCGATGTCATACGCAAGTTCAATGATATAGCTTTCATACGCATATGAAGCTCCATTTGACGTTCCGCCTTGAACACCGATAGTGCCTGGATCAAATCCTAACATTTGGTTGTCTGGACCCCTGAAGACCTGACCACAGAATCCGTTTGGATATGAGCCTGGGGCTGCATCGTAACAAGCTGACAATACTTCATCTGGGTTCAGATCAATAATTGCATCAGTTAAATCTACCTTAATGTAATCTAGAGCAAATCTTAAATTACCAGGAATTTCAATGTCTGAAAAAGGTAGGTTAGAAGGCGTATATATTACACCATAGTTAAGTGAATCAGATTTTTCTGTTAACACGTTCGGGTTACCGCCACGATATGTGAATATTGAAGCTGTTTCAGCTGTTGATAGCCATCCAGCTGGATTCCCAAGTTTTCCACAGTTAGCAGCTCTGTTTGAAGGAGCTGGTCCAGATCCAATATTTGAAGCATCACACGGATCATCAATAATATAGCTGCTGATAAATTGAGGTTGGAAAGCCTCGCCAATAGCAGGAGATCGAACTGTGTTTTGGGCGTTATATCTAAGCGCCACTGCTGAGTTTATTCTCCAAACAAGAGAGAGACTATCTACATTATCTTCACCAGATACAGTATGGTCCATCTCTCTGTAAGCTCCAGAAAGTGTTAATTCCTCAACAAATGGAATGCTCATATCAGGAGAGATAAGTGGAGCAATAATTTCCATGTATGTATCTGAAGTAGAGAATTTACCTGTTAGAGCAGTCATACCGCCGGAACCATCTCCGATGTATGCTTCATCAAACAGTGAATCTTTAAACTTATATTTTTCAGTTCTTTCTTCATATCCAACAAGAACTGATACCTCACCAGCAGGTAGATCGTAAACAGGTCCTGATATGTAACCAAAGTTGTAGTTTTGATTAGTATTTGTTCTTGTAGATACACTACCACCAACATAGTCAGCAGCTGCATCAGAAATTTGAGAACCATTACCAAATGGGCTTAATGGTTGACAATCACCTGGCTCACCTAATAAGAAGTATGAAGGATCAGAAGTACCACCTGGTTGCATGTAAGGATCATTTAAGTATTCCTGTGTTGTATAACCTGAAGCACCCAATTGATTGTATCTACAATCAATTGTTCCATCAGCTAACAAGACAGAATCTAATGCAGCAAAAAGTCTTGCCTTAACAATGTCACCACGTGAATTGACTCTTCTTGACTCTCCATCAGTTACACCCCAGCTGTAATCAAATGTTCTATCAGCAATGTCAAAATCACCTTCAATTCTTAGATTGAAGACTCTATTATCAACGGTATCAACATTTTCTCCACCCAAGGATTTGTAATATGGTCCCCAAGCTTTACTCATGTCAAAAGTCTTATTGCCGTATGTGTTTGTTCCAGCTGACCAGTTTGCACATAGCTCAGCAGAATCAGCAGCACTTAGGTAAGGATTTGTGCACTCAACAGTCAAAGTGTTTGAAGGCGATCCAAAAAGACCAGTAGTGTAGAAACCTTGGTTTCCATCAGCATCTTCAGCTGAATATGATGTTAAATAGACAGAACCTGAAACTCTCATTCTAGGAGTGACATCAAATCTACCCGTTTGAACAAAGTTATATTTTTCAAGTGGTTGGTTGTAAACACTTGGGCTATTCTCATAACCAAAGTTCATTCCGTCTCCGCCTGCATACCTAAGAACTCCATCAGTCGGGAATCCTTGTTTATTAACTTTTAAAGCACCAGTATCACTAAAACCAACATAGTCAGTTTGAGGAGTTCCAGGCCAAGCTAAACCACTTGCGTTAGGAGCAAGACCTAGTGCACCAGGAGTATTCAAGATATCTCCGAAAGTAACACTACCGTTCGGACTAATTCCGAAATATGTATTACCAAGACATCTGCTCATAACAAAGTTTTGTCCAGGTTTGGCACCATTTGAATCTGTTTTTAAGCCTCTACAAACAACATCTCTAGGAAGCTCATTAAATCTTACCTTTCTACCGTTGCTAGTATAGTCTAGTGAAATAGTTGCATTACCTCTGCCATCCATAAAGTTACCACCAAAGAGCATTTTATAACCTCTTTGCGTTGTGACATCTTCAAAAAATTTGTTGTGGTTGTATTGGAACTTAAATCCCTCAAAGTCATCTTTAAGAATATAATTAACAACACCTGCCACAGCATCTGAACCGTATACAGCTGCGCCACCAATATTGATAACTTCTACTCTGTCAATCAGCATTGTCGGGATGTTATTTACATCAACCTGACCACCGCCATATCCATTGGAGGATACAAATCTGTTTCCATTAACAGTAACAAGTGTTCTTTGGGAGCCCAGTCTTAGGTTATTGATAGCCTGACTTCCGTTTGGTCCACTCTCAGCACCTGCTGCAGAAGGCAAACGTGTAACAGCAGAAGCTGCAAAATCAAATAGCCTGTTTTCAAAATCCGCTCCTGTAACAATAGTTACTGGAACTGGACTATCAAATGTAGTGGTTCTTTTAATTCTAGAGCCAATGATAGTAATTTCTTCAACCTCTACTATCTCCTCGACATTTGAATCCGCACTGTTATCTTGAGCAAAAGCAGTCACTGCAAATAAACTCATTAATAAAAATAGTTTGTTTTTCATAATCCCCATCTCCCTTAGTTATTGCTATAGATATAGCATTGCCATTAATTTTTTTGTAATTTTGTGGTAAATGAGTAGTAAAGTCAATTAATTCAATGAATTAATAATTAGGGCATTTAGATGATGGAGCTAATGATTCAAAATTGGAACCAATTAATTCCTAAGTTTTTTCTCTTTTAATATAATAGTTAGGGCTAAGGCAGAAGGCCAAGCACCCAAGATAAATTCGAAAAGAAATATCTGATTGAAACCTGTCCCATGGACATAAATAGCAATTAAGTTAAAAATTCCTGCTCCAAAATAAATTATTCCTGCCGAGAAAAACCATGCTGGATTTAAAGTGATTGCGCCCAATAACGAGAATAAAAAAGTAGCAACAAACAATGATGTAAAGTCTCTTAAAAGTGCGTTTTGCGCTTCATTTGATAATTCATTTAATATAAAACCAAAATCAGCTGAAGCTTGAACGGGTGTAAAAATCCACTCAAGTGACAAGCCTAGTAGCCAATAGGCATAAAAAATACCTAAAAACCTAATAATGAATGTGTAGCTTTTATCTGAAGAAATTAGAGAATAAAAGAAGTATCCTCCAAAAAATCCTGCTCCTATATGAAATACCTTTCCCAGGATGGTTCTATTTCCAGCTAATAATTGGGTTTGAAATAATAACTCTACCATCAAAAATAATGTCATCCCAATTGCGGCTGCACCAGCTATAGCATATAAATATTTACCGCCTAAGGAACTAAACCTAGAAATTAAGCCAGCAACAATAAAAGCTACTGAAAATCCAATAACCACTACACCATACAAACCTATTCCCAGTCTTTGAAAATCAAATAGGATTACTTTTAATGACGAAATGAAGTCTACCGGCATATCAACTGAGGCTAACCAAATTAAATTTGAAATTGAAGTAACAGGAGTCATTAGCATTATCGTAAATAAAGCTGCGGAAAAAACCGCAAATGGATATTTTGCTATTCTCATAATTCCTTTGGTAAGACTTTAATTAATTTTCCACTCGGGCCATCTGTTAGTAAATATAATGTTCCTCCCGGAGAGGCTTGAATATTTCTTAATCTTTCGCCTAATTCAGAAAATAAACTTTCTTGATTATGCGTGCCTCCTTTAAAAGTAACTTTTTTAACATCCCTTGAAACTAATGCGGTAACTAAAAAACTATTTTTTAGTTCTGGATAAATATCATTTTCATAATAAATCATGTCTGAGGGCGCGATTGATGGAGTCCATTGTAAAAGTGGTTGTTCCATTCCCTCATTTTCTGAAAAAGGACTGATCATAGCTCCTGCATAATCTAAGCCATAAGTTATCGCTGGCCAACCATAATTCAATGAGGGCTTAACAATATTGATTTCATCTCCGCCTCTGGGGCCATGCTCATGCTCATATACTATTCCGGTCTTTGTAACTACAAGGCCCTGCATATTTCTATGACCATAAGAATAGATATCAGGAAGAGCATTTGTAACATTTATAAAGGGATTATCTTCTGGGACAGATCCATCTTTATTAATTCTTATAATTTTTCCAAAATGATTATCTAGAGCTTGTGCCATCTCACGATAGTCAAACCCATCACCGCTTGCTATTAAAATAGTGCCATCGTTTAAAAAAGCAATTTTTGCTCCAA
>Ga0302126_10001275_pt1 | contig 15061 bp, 11 predicted proteins | sample CB4_20m_MG_FD_203108 | JGI IMG/M metagenome (GOLD analysis project Ga0302126, IMG submission 203108) | Marine microbial communities from Western Arctic Ocean, Canada - CB4_20m | ecosystem: Environmental > Aquatic > Marine > Oceanic | place: Canada: Western Arctic Ocean | collected 2017-09-24 | reverse complement strand
ATATCCGTCTAATCGGCCGTACCGTGTCGGTAAGGGTCTGCAAACAAATCCCCGAAACTATTTTTAGACCCTGCAACCGTGTCCCCCTTCACAGTGCTCGACTTTTGAGTCTAATCGCTTATTTTCTGGTACCATGTAATTATCGTCACGAAAAGCGATTTCTACTAGAAGTCGAGCACATTACCCAAGCACATTTAGGGCGACAGCAGATTGGTGCAAAAAAATAAAGGCGATCTTCCAGCGGGCTGGCACCTACGCGCGACTTCTGACTCCACAGCGCCGAAGGACTAGGTCGACACACGTTTGGAGTGACACCCGGCGGCGGCTTTTACAAAGTCCTTTTTTAAGAAGGGTTTGTGACATTTACGACCGGTGGACTGTGCATTTTGGCGTACAGCCCGTCGCGCTGCCCCGCAAAATCGACCTCTTCTGGACGGATGGCAGACGGTGCCCTCTCCCGTGAGGTGTGCGTTCGACCAAGATGCATCAAGAATCGATCAAACGCGTCGCGTGGACGCTGACCGGTGCGCATGGCCATCAGCGCCAAGATTTGTGCGGTCTTCCTGGGGTTGACGTCGCACTGGAACGGCGTTATGGCGAGCAGCTCTTGCGCCTCGCGCACGTACGAGTCCGGCGGATGCGGCTGCACATACCAATCCTCAACGGACTCTTGCTTCAGCGGTAGCATGCAAAGTTTCGCTGCACGCTGCCGCTTCTTCGTTTTGGTGGAACCCTCGAGAGATTGGTCCATCGAAGAGTTTGTCAAGAAGCGGGGTCGAACGTACAGGTCGGCAGGATGCTCCCAACCGACCGGTTCGCAATGCCAGGCCGTGTGCGGCGGATGCCATTTCACAAGACGCACCAGCCTGGGCGAAGCTCGAGGGTGCAAGTTGGCCCAGCACATATCGTTGCGACAGTATAATATGTTGGTCATTTTCAAGCACCGCGTCTCAATCGACGTCGAGTTCAGGCGACCTGCTTGACCGCGTCGCATGGGTCCATATTGCGTATCGTGATTAGCTCTTATCAGTCGATCACCTGACAAATCCAAGCGACGATTAATTTGGATTCGTTGGTCGCTATACATCGAGTTACGGATTTAATAAAGAAACGACCGACGCAAACACGCGCACACGCAAACACGCACGAGCAGACACTAGAACACATGGAGAATAGTCATCTTGCGTTCTACTCCGTCGACACCCAGTGTTTACTGATTGAACCGCGTCATGGCGCGCAATCCCTCATTCGATGCGTGACTGGAAAGCTGGCCGGGCAGCACAAGTTCGCACGCCAACTTCATCTCCTTAGCAGTCAGCGTCTTCTTGTGGCTTTGAACCGTTACTAGACCTGCCGTGGTCGCGATTTTCTCGAAGCAGACGTTCAAGAGCTTGTTCATGATCGGCATGGCGTCCTTCGAGATGCTGAGCTTGTCGTCAGACGACTTGAGTATCTTGTGGATGTACATTGAGTAGTCGGTTCCCTCCTGCTTGTTCTTGGACTTCTTGTTCGACTTCGCCTTCTTTGCTGCAGGCATTTTGTGTTTCAATGACAGGGGTTGTGGCTTTGCAATCCGTTTGAGTGGCTGAGTAGACTCACCGGCGGTCAGTTTACGTTTAGCGTCGATTTTTTACAAATGCATGCTTATTGGACTAGACGATGGTTCGATCGATAAAATAATAAGCCATTGCTATTGGGTCGAAAGCGATCAAGCGGGCAGGGGAGCCCAGCAAGTCTTCCAAACCGCTAAGAACGGCGTCGCGGTTGGTCGGGTTTTGCGTAACGCCATGAGTGACGTCATGAGTGACGGCCATCTCTTTGGAGAAAGTGACAACTCGGCGGAGAGTGATTCGAATTGTCCCTCGCGCAATCTTTTGATAAACCCGATTATGAAGAAGAAACGCGCTCGTCCACAGCGCAAGACAGACGCAGGCGACGACATGGGTGAAGAGTTGGGCGAAGAGTCCGAGGACGAAGAGTCAGGTGACGATGATGGCGATGGTGGCGATGGTGGCGATGGTGGCGATGGTGGCGATGGAGACACAGATGAAGAATTCGCCAAATTGCCGACTGCCAAACGTACCAAGGTCGCTTCTGGTGCAAAAAAGGGTATTGGTGGCAAAAAAGATGCCAAACGCCCCAAGAATCCACAGCCAAGTGCCGCCGAGAAGCGCGGAGAAGCGCGCAAAGAGGCCAAGCAGCGCGAATCGGTTCGCAACGCTGAACGTACCAAACTCGCCAAGTTCAAGGACCAGACGTTTGCACACCTTCCAAGCGACGTTCGCACGCGCCGCGTTCGTGCAGAACAGGAACGTTTAGTCGAATACATCGACGTCAACCGCTCGGTCGCCGTCTTGAAGCAGCTGGGACGCGATAAGATCAATTTAAACTTGGACGAGTCAAAACGCAAAGAAGCCGAGTATTTGTACAACTATTGTAACGAGTTTGTCAACCTCTTGAAGACGAATGGCACGATGATTACAACCTTATCCGGATCACACACGGGCGACGGCAACCCACGCAAGGTTTACGTCAACTCGCTCAAGTACTTTTCGCGTCATGGCGCAGGCCGTCGTTACACGACCATCGAACGCAAAAAGGTTGTCAATGGACGCATGGTCAAGTGCAGCAAGATAGCAAAGCAGCGTGATGAAGAGGGATCGACCAGCTTTGGCGAAACCCGCAATTATTGCTTGCAAGGGTGCCCTAAAGTCTTGCGTGCTCAACTGTCGGGCAGTGTAAACCACGACGTCGACATGCGTCTGGCGCATCCAACGATCGCCGTTCAGATGCGCGATCTACTTTTGGCGGAAGAGACAGACCCAAACGCCACCGCCTTGTTAAACAAGGCAACGTTGGACGTCTTCTACGACTATGTACAAAACCGCGACACGCCCATGACCGGCTGGATCGACAGCGTGTGTGAGCACCATAACATCGAGGGCACCCCCGAGCAGAAGAAGGAGTGCATAAAGCGTTTGTTCTGCCGCATCATGTTTGGCGGTTCGTACAAGAAGTGGCTTGGTGTCGCATATGGCAAGGACAAAAGCAAAAAGCCTCAGAATGATTCCATGCCGAAGATCGTGCAACTCGAAAATGAGCTGAGCCGCTTGCGGAAGGCCGTCTTTGCGAGCACGCGCTGGCGCAAGTTTGTGGAGGCGGAACGCCAGTGGAGCATCGCGGACGCCAACTACAAGAAGCTGCCGATCGACTTGCACAGAGTCGAACGTTCGATTTTCAGTCGTCTGATGCAAACGGTCGAGAACGACATTCTGCAAATCATGATCGAAACGCTGCGTGAGCTTGGCTGGACCATCACGACGCTCATCTTTGACGGATGCCACGTACTCCATCGCGATGACGCCGACTTACGCGAAGCGCTTGAGCAAGCCGAAGCCGCGATCAAGCAGCAAACGAGCTTCAACATCATACTGCTTGAAAAGAGCCTCTTTGGGCAGCACCTAAAACAGGTCGATCTCCGTCGTCTTTGAATCATTCAAGTCCATACAATACGGACTACCACGACTTTTCTGGACTTCTCTCTCTTCGGTCGCCCTCCTATCGTGGCAGGCGGGGACGCAGGAAGCGGCGAGGGATTGGGTGGAAAGGGATGTGGTTGTAGAAGCGTGTTTATGTCGGTTGACGGGAACTGGTAGTCTGTCGCGTATTCTATCATTGTAAAATACATGTATTTGACACTAAGTAACGACACACACACCGTTTGTTTGCACACTGCTCCACCAACTAGCCTCCTACGCATGTCATCGAAGCCGCTGATTCATGCGGTGATCTGTTTAGGTAAAACGAATTCCTTTGGAGAATCGACGGACAGCTTGGCCGTCTTACGCGCGAGGCTCATGTCCTTGGCAGTCAGTGTCTTCTTGCCGCGATGGATGCGCATGTCGTTGGCATCTTGAAAGCGTTCGAGCATGTGCTGCTGGGCGGTTTCGAGGAGCAACACCAGCGCTTTAGAGGTCCACTGCAGAGGTTCGCCTTGGTTGATATTGGCCGCGATAGCGCGTGCACGCTCAAAAAAGGGCGACTTTTTCAGGAGCAAGTTGGTTTGAGTCTGCTCCTTGCGGATGGCACGCAGCATGTTGGTCGCGCTCTTGTACTTGCGCTTCGCCTTCTCGGCCGCCTTCTCGGTCGGATTCTCGGTCGGATTCTCGGTCGGATTCTCGGTCGGATCGCCGCCCTTGGGCGCCTTGCCTTGTGACTTGTTGGATACCTGCTTGATGCGAGCCATCAAGTCTGCACGACTTTTTTTGATGTAGATTGAGACGATTGTCTGTGGTTTTTGTGGTCTAACAGGCACCCAATAACATGTGTCGTAGATAGCGCAAACCCTTTTTTAAGTGAGTCTTCTGTATCTTCTTATCCGCGTGGCAATTCGCTTCGGTACCGAAGTAAAGGCGAAAACGGATAAGGAGCTACGATTTTGCAGATTCGTTTTGAAAGTTTGCGCTATGGAACGCGACACAATGTTGCGTGAGACGATGCACGAAGCGATCAGTTCCATTCGTTCTCCATCCGTTTGCTGCGGTCTTACTATGCAGAGCCTATTGCGTGAGGACAACCAATGTGTAGGTTCGGTCGGCGAAGATTACTCGACGTCCGAGAAGCAGTTAAATGAGTATCGCCGGCTGCATCCGATGCTGACATTGGAAGCTACAAACGCCGAGGCATTGAAGACGCTCATGGAACGTTCAAGTGGTCGGGTCGACATTGCGCTTCCTGAACTACCAGTCGTCTCCAAGAGCTACGAAGACATGTACCTCCGCCCGGCACGCACCGAAAACGGCGAGCGGTCGTGCATCGTCGGCAACAAGTGTTTGTGCAAGCTCGTTGCGCAGTTTCGTTACAGCAAGGACACCGACGAAGGATTCATTGGCACCGAGTTCTTGTTGCCAGCGCAACGTGACCAGTGGCAACGCGGCAACGGCCTTCCGGCCTTGCACGGCAAATGCTTGCTCTGTATTCGTTACTTTACAAACTACTGCTTCCTCATCGCCGCGTCCGACCCAGATTTCTTGAGTGCGGTGCAGCAAGGACGTCTGCGCTTGCAAACGCATTGCAACGTGTGCAAAGAAATCGGCTTGGCCAACCATCTGTTGGAGCCCGACCAGCCCGACCAGCCCGATCTTCATGGGAATTCGGTGGTCACGCTGCAAGACGGCACGCTTTACATCGACGGTCAAGCGATCCCGAGCCACGTCAATGGCAAGAGCAACGTCGACGGGTATTTGCCATCGGCCATGCTCAACGTGGATCAGGCGTTTGTGAACACGCGCCCTGGTCGCGAGACTACGCTGTCTGAATTGGCGTGGAAGCCATTCGTTCGTTTCAACAGTCGCAATTACAAGTATGTTCGTGATCCAGATACCGGAGAACGACGAATCTTACAGGTTGGAATCGGCTACGACACCGTCATGGCGAGCAACAACGAGGTCAGCGTCGCAGAGGTTGCCGAAACCACGATGCATTTAAACGATCAGCCGCCGTGCGTAAAAGCCACGCGCGCGGCGGCGTAAGATCGAGTGGCAAAGCAAACAAGAAAGATAGTCGACGCGTTCAAGAGGATAAACAAGAGGGGAGTCAAACTGGTAAAAACTACATATCCACTGGTGCAGTAGCGGACCATCGCGCGCCATCGCAGCTTGTGATCGCGCAGACGGCCATCTTAGACGCCGCAGAAACTATGCGAAAGCTCCTACCCATTGGGGCGGCGCAAAAACACATCGGTCGATACCTCTCGTTCGAACATGCGGGCGTTGGGGCGTGGCTTCAAACGTTGGAACGACGCGCCTCGTTGCCACCCCTTCCAAGTTGGCTTCGTTGCGGAACTGTCGCACGCGCCATGTATACCGTTGGAATTGAGCCCGTGCAACAATTGCAACAGTTGCATCAGATCCTTGTGCAGGAGCTGTCTCGAGTGAGCCCATTCGGCGAACATACCATCACTCCGGAATCAGAAGCATCGCGTCACAAACGACTTCGAGAAGATTTGGGATTAGAATCACGAGGTCGCATCGCCAAACTCGTCACCGAGACGCGCGTTATGTATGGAGCATTACTGGAAGAAGCAGCGTGTGATTTGTGGCGAAAGTGGAAGCTTCGCACGGAACAAGCGTCGTCACAAGCGAACACGTCGACACAAGCCTCGCTACAAATGGAAGGTGCGGAACTGCTACACGCCTCGGTGTGCGCGGCGGTGTGGACATCCGCTCACGCCAGCGTACTGCGGCTTGCAAACTACAAGTCGGATGATGACGGCGGCTATGTGGTGGAAAACCCCGCTTCGAGACGTCGAACCAGCAACGTGGTGGGAGGAGTCCCCAGTGCATTGCCAAGCTTCAACCTGTCGGCGGAAGTGCCCTTGGATTGGGAGCCAAACTTGGCGGTTCCAGCCAACCAATTTTCGGAGACGAACAATAGTGGAGCCTTCTCCTCGCAGATACCACTAGGGGTGTGCAACAAAGGGTCAAATAGCATGCAACAACTATTGGCACGTTCGATCAATCCGGCTTCAAGAGGCTGGTCCAGCTCGTTGCAAACGGCACTCAAAAATGATTTGTCCGTTAAAAGCACTGTCAACGACGCGTTCATGATTGGTCTGACCGGCTTGCACGCCGCCATCGAACCGCCTCTACGACCCAAGTGGCAGCAACGTGCCAGAATACACACGCTGCTGCGTCCCATAATGCAACAAGCGCTCATGGAAGATACTCGAGCGGTCGCAGAGGTGGTCAAGGATGTGATGCGTCGTAGTTTGGCGTACGATTTGCATCACGAGCTTGCCGCCCGTGCGGCGATGGCGTCGATGCAAATGCAAGCTGGTCAGCTCACGTACCCTCCCGAGGCGATGGCTTCCGGCGGCTTGATGCACGGTATGTACAACGTCATTACCATTGCAACCAGTATGGTCGAGCACCTCTACAAATTTAGCACAAATGGCGGCAATGGGCTGCCCAATGTCTCGCATGCGGCCCATTTCGCACAGCTGTGTCTCAACACCGTGGTTTCCACATGGGTCGGTCGAGTGAAGACGCCCGTTCCGCGCATCTTGGCCATCGACGAATGCGCTTCGCTCTTCATGCAGGGCTTTCAGTCCCGATTTGTTCCGTTTTGGATTTATTCGGTACGCAGAGGCGCACGCGCTCAACGGCTTGATAAGGATCAGTACGATAGCATCCATGGCCACAACGTTGTCTTGCAGATGGCCAACTCGTTGGACCAAGCGCACACGCTGCACATCCAGCGGCGTGCTTTACAACACAAGAGCGTGGCGCTCATGACCTTGGACGAAGCAATCACGTTCGTTACACCATCAATCGACGACTTGTTGATGACCGACGATCGCGCGCAGATCCAATCCTTTCGGGAAAAAAAACGTGCCCAAACAAGCATCGCGCAAACCAAATCGACGGACGCGTCTACGTTGCTGCTAGGCTTGCCAAGCGTTTTGCTGGCCGCGCTGTTGCAATTCGCAAGTGTGGCCTGGCTGTCCGAGCAGGTCAAGGTGGTCGAACTGGGCCCACGGACACGCATCTTACACATCTTGGTTCTGGCCAATGTGCAGCAGTTGTTGCGACACGAAGACCGGTCGTTGGTGAATAGCCTCTTACAAAATTGGAATGATCTGTCCAACCTACAAGTCTTACAAGCGCAGGTGGACGATCTGGAACGACGCGTTCGAAGCCGCCCCTTACAAATCTGGTCGGTGTGCGCTTGCATGGAATGTCGTCGCGTGGCCAACGCCATGCATCAATCGGATCCCAAGCCAGTAACAAAGCGGGCCTCTTCCAACGCCAAACCGACCGAATCCAGACCTAAGACGAACTCGTCTTACGAGGTTGGAATCGTGGCCGCCATGATTGACCTCGACGATTGCAGCAAACTCTACTGCGCCAAGCGACCGTCCGCTGCGCTGAAGACCGCGCTGCTTTCCGTGAACAACGCGACGCGTATGGCGGTGGATCGAGACGAGAACAGTACAGAAGTCCAGACGCAACTGCCAAATCTGACGCATGCCGACGTCGACGAGTTTGACGATCAGGAGGAGACGCGCCCCAACATCCTTCAGGAAGCAGCAACAGCCGGTTTAGAGAATGAAAGCACATCGACGGTGCAATCGAGCCATTCGCGCATGCGACGTGACACCAAACGCTGCTACGAACAACGCCGGGTCGCGGAAGCTTGTGGCACGCACGCGATGCTCTCGGTTGATTGCATAGGGCGTGCAGTACAGCTTATGGACCAATGGTACACAATTTGCACGTTTTGCGGCGTCATCATGCGCTGTACTGCCGGTGCGCAAATTGGATGCCACTTGGCATGTTCGATGTGCCATTCGCAGCCACAAAGAGCCAAAAAGCCGTCGAATTCTTCGCAAGAACACACCTTGCTCGGATCGATCCTCGACGACCTATCGAACGAAAGCGAGAAAAACAACGTGCAACTCTCGATCGGCGTGCGAACCGCCTCTCGACTCCGCGAACGCGAATCCGATAAGACGTGTCGTTTTTGCAATTGTTTGTGCGTTCGACGAGGCAGGGGCTTTTTCGCATACCACTCGCCGCACGATCGGCGCGGAGTCAACGACGAACGCCCGCCCGCCTTACGCATCACGCGTTGGTGCCCCAAACACAACCGCGCGTGGCTGAAAGATGCGTTGAAAATCATGCCAACGAACATCGTGTTGGCGCACATCTTGATGCACGCCAAACCGGTCAATTTGTGAGCAAACATGGGCGAACGACGCGTGTGAGTACAATAAGTGTTGTTTATAAACTGTGCATAACTTTTAGTGTGATAATACGTGATAAAGACGCGACACCGCAGTGGATAACAGTTGATACATGTACGCGTTCCGTCCTCCAAACGCCAAAGAACGCACCAAGGCCGTGGTGCTTAAAAGTCTGCCCTTCTCACACAAGGAGGGCCCTGACACCACAGCAACCGTTGCAACGGTTGCACACAAGACCACGCCAAAGACAGCACCAATCGCGGTTAAGCGTTTTGAGGACGACGACAAGGAAACTGAGCTTGCGACGAATGAACCCTACGCTCTCGTGAAGCCAAAGTTGCGCAAGATGCAAAAACAATGGACGGTCGTGGGTCTTGGAGACTCCTATCACACATTTTACGCACGTCGGATGGCAAAGGGTCGTCGTTGCATGGGCGATTGGAAGGAAATTGGTTCTATACATGCCGATTTGCCACGCTTGATCGTTTCTACATGCCCCCAAATGTCGAAAACGACGGCAACCTCCATGTTGAAAGCGTACTTTCGCTTGTACGCTCTCATCGAACTGATGCACATCGACGAGACGTTCATCTTCCACTTGAAACGATATTCCGGTCGGTTCGTCCCCATGGAGTCAGCAAAAGAAGAGGCCTTTAACGCCAACGCGTGTGCGGCTTCAAAGGCTCCAGCGGAATTTGTAAAGGCGTGCGTACACTGGCTATTGATGCTTGAAGACGAGATGCACCGCTTTCAAGAGCAGTCGTCTCCCAGCGTTTACCAGATGCTCACGCGTTACGGGTTGAGCAGTGCGGATTGTCTGCGAACCACTGACGCCAGCATGAACTTTACCAATGACATGGTGTTGGCGACTCAGCTCTTCTTCCAGTTTCTGAGCTGTTACACAATGCCCTTTGGGTCGGGTTCGTATTCCGATACGCCTTTGGTGCGCCCCCTCCCTTGGGCCGTTGACAATGTGAGAACGCAGCATCTACCGTTGACCAAGGCGGCTTGCAGCGCCTACCATCTGCCGTTGCATTTGTGCAATCAGCTTCCATCCACGGACACGCTATGGTACCATGTCGCAACCTTGCCCAACTCGACGTTCCTCGTCACGCTTCCGGCAACCTTTGCGTCTGGGGTGGTGGTCCAACCTGGGAAATACATAAACGTGCCCAAACCACCCGTCGAGATGCACCTGTCGCGCGAAATGCTACAAGCCGGCCTCATGTGCGTCTTTTCAGCCGGCACATGTGTCGGCTATTACATCCTAGACAACTGGGGAGATATGATTAGATTGATGCGTCTTGGAAAGTAGTACTGTAATTCCGTATTTCACAAACCAAACACGTCCTTGTAAAGTACAGGCTCATGGCGGCTACGCCCCTCCTCACGCCTCTGCTCGCGCCCGTATCGACCGCTGCGAGCGTGCCCCACCCACCGCGTACGCACCAGACGAGCGACAAGGCCTTCCCGGATCCTTTCCACCTGCGTCCGCCGCCCCGCCGCACCCCGAGCCCGCGGTCCGGCATATCCGCGCTGCCAAACCTGCCCAAAGGCATGCGCGCATGTGGCTTTGTGTGCGCATCGATCGGCCATCGCACTCACCCCCACCCCTCATCGTCGATTGGCAGGGCAATGGAAATAGACGCGGTTGCAGCCGAACAATCCAGAAACCCCTTGCCTACGCAGTGTTCACTTATTGAGCTGGACATAGATGCTCTTTCGAATGTTATCAGTCAATTAGATGTACGAAGCACGTGTCAAGTAGCTGCCTCGTGTTGCAGATTGAACGCATTCGTGCATCAATACAAGTTGGCCGAGAAGGCTTTTCGGGAGGGTGGCGTTTCGTTTGCATTCACTGGACACAGGTATTACGAGGACCAGAGTGTCTACAGATTCGAGGGGCTCAATGTAATACACGCGCTTCGCTCAATGTCAGAGACGATACGTGGCGTCATAACCTGCAGGAAGGTAGATCAAGATTCGTTGTCGCTGGACGTGCAAGTTGACGGATTGGCCCCACCACTTTTGGAACGTCGCCTCCCTTGCGAAGACAAGGAGATTCGTCGTATTGGTGTTTTCAAAACCAAGTGCTTCCCATTAGCCATTGGGAATACGGTTTGCATACTCGGTTACGGACACTATCTCCGCCTTAAGGTTGCCAACGGTCGAGGAGGCAAGGCGTCCTATTTACTCACTGCCCGAAGCCGCTCTGTTACGTTGCAGTCTCTAAAGGACTTTCCGACGTCGATGAAGAGAGCGTATGGCGTCTGTCGGGATATGAATTAAACGGGTTTTTTGTAGGAGTGGGCCACATCTTCCCTCCTTCGGGGAAGTTCCAGAGTTTCGCTTTAGTACTTCTAATTGCATTGAAATCCTATAGGTGAGCCAGTTAGTGGTGTCAATGTTCCTTTACCATCCTCACTGTTGAGATCATTGCATTCGATTGTTTTTGAATCTGTGTTTGAGAAAAAACTCTCATAAGTACACTCTTTGTCAGTTTCTCCATCATAGCTAGTGCAGTGACATGACTGGCAAGTGTTTAAAAGTCGATGATCGTCGTCCCAACAAGATCCCCTGTCCGTAACACCAAACGGACACTGTACTTTGCAGAAGAGATTGGTTATTACGTGACATGCTATGTACTAAAACCCGTATACAGTAGGATACACGGACGTTTGTGGCTGTACGTATGTCGCCAACGAAAACGCGAACGTCGGAGCCGTTGAAGTCATCGGAGTGACGAACGGACTGCCAATGGAAAACATGGACAGCGATTCGACGGAGGAGCAGGCCGATGCGACGGATGCGAGCGATGCGACCGACGACATGGAAGAGCCGAGGGAGGAACAAGACGTTGCATAAGAGCTCATGGACATGTTGGACGATATCGAGTTGCGCATCTGTTGTTTGTAAAACGACGGCCACTCGTCGGATCCGCCAGCGCGCGTCGCAACCATCCAATGGTGCGGCGGCGCAGAGGCGAGCGTGTGCGAGTCGGTCATCGGCTTGAGGCGCGAGAGCTCGACATAATTGGTCGACGAAGGGGTGAACGAGGGCATCGAGTTGGAATGTGTGCCGTCGGGGGTCAACTCGTGATGCTTCCAAGCGGCCGCGACCGCAATGTGTAAGGCGGTGCGCATGTCACCACGTTCGCGCTCCAAGACTTCGATGGCGCGTTTGACACGTTGCAATTCTAATGTCAGCGGAAGGTCACGTGTTGTAGTTCGAGACGCAGCCACAAGGGCATCTCCCGTCCCTTGAGCTTTCCAGCACTGCAGGATCACCAAGAGCTGTTGCAGATCGTCGATCAACATGCTTGTCGATAGTCGATGCCATGGAACGAAGACGTTGTCGCGCACCATTTGGTCTATCAAGCTGTACGTGAGCAGCACGGCTTCCAAGGGTGTCAAGGCCTGCTCGACCAAGCTGTCGTCTTGCTCGATCAGCCGTTTGTCGGAACGTAGCTTCTCAAACATGACGTTACGCCGTTTTTGGCGACGTGCACGACAGCCGTCTCGATACCTCAAAGGCGTGGGGGTTCCGGTTGCTTGCAAATCCTGCAACGTCACCGACGACGGCGAAAGCTTGTAACTCTCGCCGTCACGTGTAGCAGTCGGGTTTTTTTGCACGCCTTGTTGCACGTTTTGTTGCATGCTGTAACGCAGCTGCGCCTGGACCATCCGTCGTGACGTACTCAACGCCGGGTGTTGATTGCAGATACCACGCATACGGGCCATTTCGCATTGCACGACACGCATTGTGTTGTTGTAAGAGCTGTTCAAGCGGCGCGCCAACTGCATGATCTCGTGCAAAGACCCGCCGTACATGATTTTGAGTTGATTGGCAAGCGGTCGCAACTGCTCGTGTCGTAGCAGTCGTCGATTCGTCGTGAATTCGTCACAGGCATTTCCCAGCGGATTCAACAAAAAGAGGCGTTGAAACGTCAACGAAATACACGACGTGTCGCTAATACGCGGCCCGTGTACCAACTTCGAAAGGGCGGGCAGCGTGAGCCGATATCCACAGGAACGCGCGCGCGCGTAGTCCTCATCGTTGAGGGGTCGATCCACATCTATAAACGATAGCACGCTCTGCAGGCCATCCCAAGTCGAACTCGACGAACTCAACGACTCGGTCATAATGTCGCAAAGTGCCACGCTTAGTTCGCTGGGATCCGATTTGACGTTTTCCGTTTCGTTTGCAATAGCTCGTGAACTAAGGGATCAAGCAGTTGAGACGGATATTTCACAGGTTGAACTTATTGCTATTATGACATTGCTGACCATAGCGCTGGACCGCGCGCCAGACGCGCTACAAGCGATCGTTGTCGGTGCTCGACATTTACGCACACGATGGTGTGGATCAAAGCCGACCAAACGACGCTCAAATCAGAAAGCGTCGGCGCAGAAAGTGATCGACTTCTTTCAACTCTTTGTCGACATCTCGCGTCGGATCTCAGCCAGCCTGTTGGTTCAATTAGTGGCGAATGCCATCTCGACGCATGAACCCTTACGTGCGTCGCGGATCGTGTCCTTGCTGACCATCACCATCTTCTTTGTGTTTTTACAAAGCGGCGCGATGGTCATCCAAGCACCGACCACGCGATGAGTTGTCGTAGGTTGTCATACATGTATGAGTCGTATTGGTTTAATAAAGGGGCATTTTCTAAAGCAGCTATACCAAACAGCGAGACTCATCCATCCATCGGTCGCAATGACCGATACCAAGGGGGGGCAAATGCATCGCGCCTTAACAAACTGGATCACACACTCGGCCTGCCAACTTCCTGCCGTGTGTATCACGCGACACGGGTTGCTTGAAAATTGGAAGCCGCCTGACTGGGACCTGATTGGGTCGTTTGATGTCGTGGTTGGCATGCATTTGATCGACCTGACACAGCTCTTTGTGCACGATGCGCCACATTCCATCGTTCACGAAATGTCCTCGGAAGATCGTTCGTTACGGTGGCAGAGAATGGAGCTGACCGCCGCCGCCATCGTCACAACTCTGCGAGGCATGCACTATGAAGGCGGTGGTGGTGAACTCGAACGACTTTCCACGGCGTCGCTGATCGAGTCCAAACACAAACATCTCGGGAGCGCCCTTTTCAAACGTTATGTTGCCCAGCGTCGTCGAGAAAGAGCCACGATCGACCATCGATTGGCCTTCCCACACACGAAGTTGTACACGAATGCGTTGTCCAAGCATAACACGCTTCAAGGCATGGGTGAGTTTCCAGCGGAGCACGTGCACTCCGACCCATCGGTGCGGCACAAAGTACCTGAGAGTGACGGAGTCGCTTGGACGCGGATTTCATCGAAAGAAGTCCTGAGCTTGTTCGAAGCAAGTTCAGATCAGATCATCGACAACATCAACCAACATCCGCTGTTTACGCCGTCGCTCTCGGACGGGCAACGGCATCAGCTTTGCGCACAAATCTTAGAGCGTGCGATCGACGAAGATGCGAAAACAAACCAGCAAGGCGACAAGAACGAAGAACACCACGACCGCGTTGAGAAGACGCACACGATCGTCTTTGTGCCGCTGCATCAGGGCATCCCTTCCGAATTGTCTATACTGACGCAGCAAGAGGTGTTGAGCTACGTGGATGCAAAGAACATTCCGGTGTTGGCCGTTGAGTGCAACCACCTTGGCATCGTCGAAAACCTCTGGTTGTGCGTCGATCCCGGTTTGGCCTTGTTGAGCTTAGTCTTGTCCCACCCCGATAACGTAGAATTTTGTAGTTGTGCTCTGGTGTAACGTGCTACATGTACTGCGCTAACGGCGGCTAATTTCATTGTTCAGAACGTTTTTAGTGCCTCGTTGCAACATGGAAGATGTATCGGATCAGCTCTTGTCGAGCACCTGGATTTTGTTGGCCGAAACGGGTCCTTGTTTAGAGCCAAGTGGCAAGGAGGCATCCAAGCTGATGCTGCAGCCGGGCCTACCCACGAAGCAGTTGTCCGACGGCTTAATCAACGTCTTCAAGAGCGCTGCGGCCAAGCTGCATGCCCATAGTTTGGGGTTAGAGTGCAAACAACCGGCGCGCTTGTTTTCGATGTGCGCCTTGCTGAGCCAACTCGGGCAAGAAAGCGACGCAGACGCGTCGTCGGCGTTCGATTTGCAGGAGGTCAGTAACTCGGATTTTGAACAAGCAACCGCGATCTTCAAGACAATCGGTCTTGCGGCCAGCTGGATGCGCACGATGGTGTGCCATTTGGAAACGCAGCCACCTGAGTCGATGCACGACATTCGAAGGCGTGTGCTCGCACAAACATTTGCAAAATCCATCTTCGTTGCCACGCTTGACTC
>Ga0302126_10001264_pt1 | contig 15143 bp, 16 predicted proteins | sample CB4_20m_MG_FD_203108 | JGI IMG/M metagenome (GOLD analysis project Ga0302126, IMG submission 203108) | Marine microbial communities from Western Arctic Ocean, Canada - CB4_20m | ecosystem: Environmental > Aquatic > Marine > Oceanic | place: Canada: Western Arctic Ocean | collected 2017-09-24 | reverse complement strand
TGTTACTTATAAAAAAGTCCGCACGGTGACAAGGTGCTTTGCGTGTAAGTGTGCCGCGTAGACATACACGCAACGTCCAATATCCTCAACTTTCGCGCACCGTGTTGACAACGAGAGAAAATCAAAATTCCAGAAATTGCCTAATTAAGAAGGTGATCTAAAAAAGAGAAACTTCCTAGAAGGCACCCTGCAACCGCGCCGTGGTCGTTACATGTAGGAACGGGTAGGTCTACATATCTTGGTGACAAGTTACTTTGCGTGTAAGTGTTACGGTTGGATGTGCTCGACTTCTAGTAGAAATCGCTTTTCGTGACGATAACTACATGGTACACGAAAATAAGCGCTTTGACTCAAAAGTCGAGCACTGTGAAGGGGAACAGGTTATCTAAAAAAAGAGAAACTTTCTAGAAGGTACCAACTCATGCATCAAGCTTGACCACTTTCCCGCAGCTCATGCAGTCATTGTACGTGCGCATGAGATTGTACATGTCCATGGCAACTTTGGCCACCGCGGCGCTGCGATGCTTGCCTCCGTAGCACTGCACGCGCACGCAGCGCTGCATGAGCAGCTGTTGCAGGACTTCGTTGACGAAACCGTAAAACTTCGTCTTTTGGCGCGACACAAGCCAGTTGGCGATCGAGTCCTCGTCGCTGCGCAGCTTGCCTTTTTCCACATGCGCGCATGGGTTTGGCAAGGCGCGCACGTCCACACACTTGCAGCCGTTGATGGCCGAGGCGCGCGAGCCGGCCTTGACGCCGCCGACCTCCACATGGAGGCCCTTGGGCGACGGCGGGCCGTTGCGACCAACGCCGACGCGCTTTGGTGACGATTTCGGCGACGGCTTGAAGATCGCAGAGCTCGGCATGGATTTGGTGACGATGGGCTTTGGTGCTTTGGGTGCTTGCGAAATGATCGAATCTGTGATCAACTTGGTCGAAGTGAAACGTTCATCTAATACAGCGATCGATTTCGGTCGTAAAGTCGTCCATCGAGGTTTCATACTCGTGTCCAGGAAGTCCGTAGTGCTTCGCTAGAAGTCTTACGAGAACTAGTTGCCCTCTAGCGGAAACCATAAGACGTATCTCTCCCAGATGCAGAAAATAGCAGTTGATACCGAAGAAGCGCTCCTTGTAAAGGTGCAAGAAGCGGCCAAACGCGGCCATACGCACTGTCTCGTCCAATTTTCGGCGCCTTGGTGCGAACGTTGCCCGGCCTTTACACAAGCCGTCGAGCAGCAGCGGTTCAAGTACCAATTCGAGTGGCTTTACGCCCTCTTACCCGAAGCAGAGGACCTCAAGGAAGTCTACGAGATTGCAAGGCTTCCTGCCGTTGTGCTGTTGCATTGCACCGAAAAGGAGTCGTCCAACCAGGCGATCGAGATGCCCGCTTCGCTCTTGGTGGAGCAGTCCGTCTCGCCTGAGCGATTGACTCAAGTGCTCTCGGAGCATTGTAAGCATGTGCCGTTGGCGTTTGACGACGACTTTTGATCAACTTTGATGAGGGCTAAGAGTTGTAATAGAACACCTGAATCGCATTTTGCTTCACCGCTCAGTGTACCCATGCCCCTCATTTCTAGTCAAGCTACAACACTTGATTATTTGCGTCAGCCTTGGGTCTACGATCCCGATATCGGTCCGATTGTCGCGCCACGCGCACCGCAGTCGGGCGATGGCATGTACCGTTACAAGTTTGGAAATGCCGACTGGGTTGTAGAGAAGAACCCGTCACCGACAACGGAAATGGAGTTTCGTGCGCGTTTCGAGGATAACATACAGCGCATTTCCGCAAAGGACGAGTTTGTGGACAGCGACGAAGAGCCGTCACCGCCGCCACCGCCGTCACTATCGTCACTCGCGCCGGTTCGTCAAGTTGTAAAACGTCCGCCCGTCTCATCGCACCTGCCGCGCCTCGACAAGAACGCCCACTACGATGCCTTGTTAAAGGAGCAAGGATGCGTCATTGCGCCCAAAAAACGCGAAAGCACCGGGCGGATGGATATGCAGATCTACGACTCGGCGAGTGGTAAGCGATTTCGCAGCCGACTGGAAGCCATGCGGTTTTTTAACATAACTGTTTGAAACTGATTAAACGCCCCGTTGGTATCTCCTTACTCTCGTGGCAATTCGCTTCGGTACCGAAGCGAATTTTCTGTCACGCTTCAAAGCCATAGATAAAAGTATATGTGGGTATTCGCCCACACAGATAGTGTAACAATGGTCAACGGTACGACTCTGGATCTAGTTGCGGTCAACTCCTGAGCCGAACGGACCCACACGTCACTAAAATGGCTTCCCGTCACCAAACCTCCTATATTGACGAGTGGCGCGCGTCGAAGGCATCAATTCTGGTTTCCCTGTTCGCGACCGTCGATCATTGCTTCACTTGTGATGAGGCATTGGTGACTGTTTCTACCAAATCAACACAAAACTGAGTATATATATTCGGATGTACCGAAGCAAAAGTGAAAACGGATAAGGATATAAATCGTTATAAAAAATAGCGCTCGAGTGTCAACGTCTCTGCTGTCATGCCACTGATAGGAACTCTGGAAGGGCCGGCGGTTGCGTTGTACGATGTCGATGTGAACGAGAACGACGTCGAAGCACCCCTCAAAGGGCCGCGAGTTGGCCAACGGTACTACATACCACCGGGCGCTACCATCGTGGAAGAGCGCTCTCGGTTTGATCTGTTTGATTGCTTGGTGTGCTGGTACTGCCCGGGCGTCTTCTTGATTTCGAGGCTATGCTTTCCACAACCACGACAAACCGTGGTTTCAAGCGTCGTCGTCGACCAGATGGCAAGGCCTGGCGCCCAAGGCGTCCCCATGGCGCCAATGGCGCGTTGAGCCGCGCCTAGTGCACTGGGTTTCTAAAAGTTGATCTCTTACTGTATTACCCCGGTACACGATGGTAAAACACGAGCTTTCAATGTTCGTAGACATACACGCAACCCCTAATATCTCCGTACTGTGTAAAATAAGGAATACAGTGGTTTGACTGTGAACAACAGTGTGCCCCCCGAGCGATGTCCACTCTACACTCCCGCACCGTGTTGATAATGCCCGGTGGTTAGAGGTCGTCGTTGGATGTGGAAGGCACGATGGACGATCCGTACTTAGAGGTTCCTGCCGCAGCCGCTTTGTTTTGTGCGTTTTCGGCGGTGGTCAACAGCGAATGCTCGCGCGATTCCGTAGTTACCACCTTCATGTACTGCTCTAAGATTCCCTTGTCTAACTCTTGCGCGCCCGTTTCGTCGTTGACTGCGACCATCTGAGAGATAAGAATGCGTCGCATGGCGCCCAGTTCGCGACATGTTTGCAATCGCGCCAGCTTGTCATTTACGACGTGCTCCAAGTAGTGCGAGCGGATGTCCTGCCAGGTCCAGTTGGGTGCCACGGACCGCTCGCGTCGACACGGTTTGACGACGGTTGCTTCGTAAACGCCTTCTGCCAGTCGCCACAGCGCGTCGCTTTGTTTGTGCGCCGCGTTTCCAAAGACGAATTGGTCAACTTTGGCGAGTCGCGACGGATCAAGCGCGCATCCAACACACTGTACACCCGCCACACGGAACAGCGATTGCTCGATGTCATTGTCGTTTGCCGCATGATCTTCATCGTTGTCAACAAAATCGTTGAACTCTTCTTCGGCTCCGGTGCCCTCCTCGCTAGCCCCTTCGCGTTCGTCATCGCCTTCGTTGTAAAGGCTGTCGTGCATCTGCGTGGTGGTCACGTTTGGCACTCCAAACGCATTGCTGAAGATCATGCTGCTCAACGCTCGACCACGAGCATCCAATCGAGGCCGCACGCGCCGACTTGCGTGACTTGAGCCCGATTGCGCGCGACGTGCTCCACGAGCAGACACACTGGGTCGCGCTTCCGAAAGGTTGACGACGTCATTGTCGGGTTCTTCTTGAGAAGCTACGCCACGCCTCCCATCGTCCTCTTCGCTGTCGTGCGTGCTGTCTCGGCTACCCAAAGACTCGCCTTCGTCGTCCGAACCACCACCACCACCGCCACCACCATGGGTGGCTCCAACGGCCGAAGCAAGATTGGTCGCGTTGGTGCCCGTGTTGGACACACCAAACAGGGAATCCATGATTTGCGCCTCTTGTTGCGCCGCATGCGCCGCGCTGCTCATGTTCATAGACCAAAGCGAGCTGCGTCGGATCGGCGCGGCCGGCGCGCCGCGTCCACGGCCACGTCCTCTTCCGGCGCCCTCTGCATTCCCACCACCATTCCCACCACCATTCCCACCACCATTCCCACCCGCCCCACGACCGCGGCCTCTTCCGCGCCCTAAAGCAACCGCATCGTGATGCACCGCTTGCAACGGAGGGGGCACGTCATCGTCGTCCGAAAAGTCTGACATTTCGTCGATACCAAATCGACAATCCGACCCTTTTGATGCTTGAGCTATCACCACTACATGCTTCGAACGATCACATACGAAGATAGCTCCGTCTATACAGATACATGTCGAATTCCAGTCGCGTGGCCGCAATTCACAATTTTATCAACACGGCCTGTGAACATGTAAACGACGAGCCTTATGGAAGCCTACCAACGTTGCACGCGCACAGCCAAATGGTGGAGGCGTTGCTCAAGGCGATGAAGGCCATTGTCGGTCGCCAGTTACCGTCCCTGAAGGACGAGCACGTGTTTTCGGACATGTTCGACCTAGCTGAACGGTTTCGTGATATTTTGGCGCGCTTGCGGTTAGACCCCGAGCTGTCGACGGACGATGCCTACATGACACTCTCTCTCATAACGCGGCTCTTCCACGCGACGCAATGCGGTGACAAAGATGACCAAGGACCAGAGATTGATCTCTTTGTCGGGTTGAGGGGGCTCGAATTCAGCAGAGCACGCGAAGGCGTCCCTCTTCACATCGAGGCGTGGTCCCTGTATTACACGATGCCATGGCAGCCGTTGCTCGGTCTGGGCTGTAGGGACACAGAACCCAACATTCATTGGCAGTTGCAGCACATCTACGAGGTGTTGTGTGCGGAGAGCCTTCCTGTGGTCAAAACCGGCGACAGCGCAACTGAGGACACGGAGGAAACGCCTCGCTTCATCTTCCAAGCGGCCGACAAGATGACCATCAAAGAGCGCGGCGAGATGGCGCTGCTATACGCCGAAACTATCGCACGCACGGTTCGTCACAGTGTGGCGATGCAAATGGAAGTTCCAGCGTCCTTACCTGCGATCGATATGGAGACGGCGATTGAGTCGTTGGTGGGTCGTGCGGACGCCGAGCTGGGAGCACAGGTGTTTCGCGATCTAGTCCTCTCGTTCACGCTGCCGCGCGGTGTGGTGGGCTTACGGCATACCTTGTTGCTTTCGCGCAACACGTCGTCGATTGCAACGAAAGATCATGGCGATCTGGTGGGCCACGCGCATGGGGCCGCCTTACAAGGCCCCAGTCGCGTGTGGCAGCATGGGGTGTTGAGTGCGCAGCCGATGCTTAATGACGGCGCCGGTCAGGCGCCCGGCGAGCGCAACGCGCAGTTCTTGCACACCGCCGAACGGCTGCATGAAGAGGCTGAAGAAGCGGAACAACAGCGCCTGAACAACCAAGAGTGCGTGGCCGCCGCCGAAATGGAACGAGGCTGCGTGTTGCTGGCAGGGTTGGCCATGCTCTTCGCCCCTTCGTCGTCCGAGGCACGCAAAGGCCTCGCCTATCAAGGGCGCGTTCGGATGCCCTTTTTCTGCGTACCCTTGGAGCGCACCGAGATCAAATCGAACATCGAGCTCATGACCGACGGATCGTGGTGCTACTTTGAACCGCAAAACGAACGTTTCACTCTTAAATATAGGGGGTCTGGGCTAGAAGCGCTCAAAGTTGTATCTACTTTGCTCATGTTGGACGCGTCGCGCTAATAAAAGTCAAGCACACTCGTGGTCTCGGTGTGCAATAAAACGTCGGGTCCCTTACTGCCTACGGACAAAGTAGTCGCTGGAGATTACTTTTTTACAAAATGCCGCCTTGGAATGATGGTGAATTATCAATTGTGATCGAATTGGTCAACGAGAACGGACCAAAGTGGAAGGCGATCGAACCGATGCTCAAGACACGCTTGCCCGGGCGTAATGTGGCGCAGGTCCGCAACGCATTCTTGCGCATGGTACGCGGTCAACGCATGACTTCGGACGGCACGGCGCAAAACAGGTGCAAAAAATGCGGGGAGCCCAAGATTGGGCACTTGTGCGGCGGGCATGTGTTTGGTGACTTGCAGTCCATCGTCCAACGCGCAAGCAAGGCCAAGTACAAACCGCGCGCCAATGTTGGAAACAACCCCACCTTTTCCATTCACGCTTCGATCTCAACCGACACGCCAATGAGCCCCGGGAGCAGTTCCAGGCCTTCGCAACCCATGTCGTCTTCCGCGTCCGCCGTGAGTGTGAGTGAGCTGTCAACCAATCCGACCACAATCTACGAATCAGATGACGAATTCGTAGATGACGAGTAAAAAGTGGAAAGGTTGTCGTGTGTGTAACATGTACCGGTATGCACTAAGAGTGTATGTTTTGAGTTACTCGTCTACAAATTCGTCTTCAGAATCGGCCTCACGCGCAGCCTTTTGCGCCCACGCGCGTTTAAAACACTCTTGACGCAAACGCTCGGACTCCTCATTGCTCAGCTTGGGCAAGTCGCGTTTGTGCGTTGTAAGACGTTCCGCTTGTTGCTGCTTGCGCAAGCGGTAAGTTTTCTTGCGTTTAGTGGGCATACTGATGCGGGCGCTTCAAACTTAGACCAGTCGGTGGATCGGGTGAGGCAATCGCCGCACTCGTTGCAACTGGATCTTCTGCCCACGGCCACTCAAAGGTGTAAACGACACCGTATCCTTGAAGTTTTTGATTTTGCTTCGCAGCACTCGTCGTAGCAATGTCCTTTGTATAGCGAAAGGAGCTGGCGCGGTTTGTTCCCAACATCGGCAGCGAACGACTCAGCAATTCGATCGGTATGCTCGGATGGAGCGGCTGAACAACCGTGTCGTCTACGAGCGACATCTTTGGTACGTACAATTCGTGCAATATTTGGAAGGGGACGCGCGCGTTGTTGGCTTCGGTGTGGCCGAGGCGGGTGTCGCATGTGATGGTGTACGTGTTTGAATCGCCTGGCCATGTCGATCCAAGGTCCAACAGCCTGTCTTGTGCGCCGTACACGCGCGCCGCCAGCACGACAACGTGGCACAACGTCAGGTACAAGTGGCCGCTTGCTTCACGCGACAGCCACTTGTAATATGGGACTTTCAACTCCCCCTGAAAAGATACTGTATCAAACGGAACACGCCGTTCTTGTGGCGTTCGGTGATGATAAATCAACTCGGACGTTTGTGGAGTCACGATAATGTCAAATTGTACATTACCTGCGGGTGTCCGTTGCTTTGCTCGCAGCTCGTCGTAAGCACGTTTGACCGCCTTCTTACATTCAAACACAGCCAGATTAAACTTGAGATTCAAATCGTCCTGTATTGAATTTTTAAGGGCGCGTCCGTTTCCGCTCTGGTTACGAGCCGTTAGGGTCTTTAAAGGTAGATAGAGCGGCGGGTTTCGACGTGCTTCTTGTGCTGGCCGACGATCGTAATCTTCAGGCGCTTCAACAGGCCGACCTGGCATCGATTTCCACCGTGGTTTACAAAGTCAATCGCTAAGACTCGTGGCTATTCCAGGGTGTAGGAATGCCTACTCTTATAAAAGCAACAATGATGATTCGTAAATCGATTTCGACGCGGTTAGTGCAAATGGCGCAATACATCGACCCCGAGAGCAGTGCGGACGCTGTGAAATCTGATCCGGTCCAACCGCTCAATTCGCAAGCCCGATCCGAAGCTGTCGCTATCAAGCGCGAGCATGAAGATATCGAAGCGAGCGACGGTCAGACACCGACCGACCCGCTCTGGGATATCCGACCTATCCCCGTTGGCGTGAGCATCAACATGATCCAAGAGGAGACCCAAACGAGACCAACCGAAGAAGGAGCAGACCAAGCGGCAGAACAAGCAGCTACTTCGGTAGTGGAGCGTCCTTCCAAGAAGGCGCGCGTGCGCAACCAAGGATGCGATGCTCTGGCGGAGCGTTACAGCTTCGAGGCCGACAAGCACGCGGAATTCGATGAGCCGACGCACAAGTACACGATCTACAACAAGCCGGTCCACCGATCGGTCACCGGTCTCGTTCATAGCCTCTTTGAGCCGTTTAACGGCACCCTGATCGTCAACAAGCATTATGCCAGCTGGAAAGAGCGCGACGACCCGCGGTACATCGACTTTATCAAACAGGCGACCGACGATGGCGGTTCCGTGGACGACGAGCGCGCCAAGAAGCTCATCGTTCAAAGCTGGACCCAGGCGGGCAAGGAGGCTTCCGATTACGGCACGAAGTTGCACCTTTACGCCGAGCAGGTGCTCAACTGGAACGAGGCGGAGGGCGTGCCGCGTCCCACCCCGCACGAACACGTGCAGGTCGAGGGTGCGCAGTTTGACGCCTTCATGCAGTCAGACTTTGTCAAGGAGCGTCAGCTCGAGCCGATTCGCACCGAATTGACCGTCTACTTCATGCGCGCCGGCGTCGTCGTCACCGCGGGTCAGATCGATGCGCTCTTCCGCTCCAAAAAGACGCAGCAGTATTACATCATCGACTGGAAGCGCATCAAACCCGAGAAGCAGATCGATGCCGAAGCACACGCCTTCCGCAACGGCCTCGGCCTCGCGTCGTCCATCCCCGACACGCAGCACTACCATTACTCGCTTCAGACGTCGGTCTACTCGCTGATGCTGCGCGAAAGCTACGGCATTGACGCCGAAGACAACCTCTACCTCGTGCGCATGCACGCCGACCGGTCGCAGGGCTACGAGCTCGTCAAGTGCACCGACCTGCGTCCGCTCGCCTATCAGCTCCTCAGCCAAGAGTATGTGAATGTGTCCAAAGGGAAATAGAAAACGAATGGCGATCGAAGCGGTAGGGTTTTACAATATGATTATAAACGGATATGCAAATGATAAAAAAAAGGACTTGTTTCTCACAAATAAACGCACAATAACGTTTTATGAGCGCTTTTCATTATGCACTGAGAGGCATCAACGCTATATCGTTGCAAAAAACACGTGTTTACACATATCGGACATCCGAAGAGCATGGCGACGAATGAAGAGTTTTTCGAATTCTTCATGGGCAATCATGAAGACGGAACTCCGCCGACGTTCATGGACGTCGTCGATCGGGTCGTGGTGTTAATGCAGATTTTTCAAGGGGCGTATGGAGGATATCGCTCTCCTGGGTTGGACGTTTGTCCACATGACGACTCGTACCACCGATGGCTCAACGAACGGTCGGGCGTGTCTTGGTTGAAGGCCCTACAGTGCCACGATCCGCTGGCAGCAACCGTGTGGGACGTTGCAAAGGTGTTAGTGGTCGATCAGGTGCAACATCAGACGGGCGCGCTCTTGCCCTGGACTCAAATGCCGGTGGACGAATCGCTGGTGTATTTTGCCAAAGAACTGGACGTGCCACCCGAGCGCATCGATAAGAAGGTGTGTAGCATGTTGTGCAATCTGCATTCCGTGGAAGACATGCTCCGTTCGCCGCTGTTTCTCAAAAAGACCAAGCTTTCGTTTTTGGCGTGCTTCGCGAAAGCGCGCGAGACGCGCGAGGTGCGCACCTTCGGCACGCAAGGACTCACCAAATCGGTCGTGCTTCTAACCGAAGAAGAGCTGCAATCGCCCGTGAGGCAGATGCTTTCCAAATTGAAAGCACCAGCATCGATCACAAATTCCTTCTTGAGAAAGTCAATTCGCAACAAGGCGTACCTCTTTCGCGTTTCTTTCAACGGAGACTGCGAATTTTCGGGATTGGCCGAACAGGAGTTGGGGGACGAGATCGATGAGATATTCGATACGTTGATCGAAAGGTACAACAGCGACGTGGCCGCTTCCAAACAAAAGGCCGAAGAAGCCCACGCTCGCAAGGTGGCGGCGCACGAGGCGTGGCAAACGGCGTTGCACAAGGCCGAATCCGAAGCGCGCCTTGCGCGGCGCAAGGCGGCAGACAAAGCAAAACAGTGCAAAAAGGAACCAGTCTACACTCCAAGCGGCCCCTCGCACAGCACGCCAAAACCACGTGCAAACATAGAGCACGTCGACGATGTCACCAACGCCAAGCGCGTCACTACGGCCGAGGAAAGTCGGGAAGCGGTGGCGTCCCACGAGCTGGCACTACAAAAGAAGGAAGCGTTGCGCCTGAGTCAGCTCGAAGAGCAACGCAAGTATCGCCAACTCGCGACGGCTATCCAACAAGGCGACTGACACGTGGCTGGCACGCACGTCCATAGAATTAGATTGCAGCGAAACTTGTTTAATTAGCAAATTGTCTGTCTTAAAAAAATACAGCCCTGTCGCGCACAACACAAACATTGTGTTATGCTACTCAAACAAGACCCTCACCCGCTCTTTTCAGCCGCCTTCCCCTTGTCAGAAGCACTCGACTCGATCTTTTTCTTGTTACCAGGCGCGTCCTTCTCCTTCTCAACGCCCGCGTTGATGCCGCCCGCGATGGCGACGCCCGCGGCGCCCGCCTCGGATGTAACGGGCTGTCCGCTTCCGATGGCATTGAGATCTGCCTCTTCTTGCTTCTTCTTAGCTCCTTCGCGTTTGCGGTACCGATCGAGTGCGCCTTCAATTTCGGCGGCGGACATGCCGACGCTGTGAAGGGCCAGTGGTGCGGCGGCTTCGAAATCGGCTAGTCCGCCCGTGAACAAGGCCAAGACTTCGTGAGCGGCCGACATGGGCGCGGTCGTGGTAACGAGCTCAATAGTGTCGTTTGTATCGGGCGCATCGATGGTATCCAAAAGCGGAGACGCACCAGCACCGCTTCCGGTGGTAAGTTTGATGGTTTCTTCCAACCCGAGCGTCTGGTTGGCGTTTTTCTTGTCGTCGGCGTTCATTTGGACATCCAAGGCAGCCCCGGCGCCATAGATATCGTTGTAAACGGAGGTCAGCACGGTGTCGACTTTGCGCCCCAGCTGTTGCACGGTTGAGTTGAGCAGGGCGAGCTGTGCGGTGGATTGGCCGGAGTAGCGGCCTTCAAACAGTAGCGAGGAGGGCACTCCAATGGCGGTGCACATCTCGTCGAGTGCCATGCGAATGAGGTTGACCAGATCGCCACGCGATTGAGCCTGTTCGACGTGGGCTTCTTCTGTATTGACCGGCAGGGCGTACATGCGCTCTCCAAGCTCGGCAGCGGGGCCGGTTTGCGCGCTGCTTCCGCCGCCCAAGGCACGCGCGAGGCTGGTTCCGTCGCCGATGCCGGATCGCGACTCGTTGATTAAACGACAGATATCGAGCTGGATTTGCAGGGCGCGCGCCGAGTGCACATTCTCTTCGTCGTCGCCTTGCCGGGCGATTTCGCGGCTTTCGGTGTCGTAATACATGTCGGTGGGCGCCGCGCCGGGCTTGGTTTGTTTTGGACGCGTTTTTGTCACGAGCGGCGGTCGCGCGCGTGAGCGTTCGGCCACGCTGGCGAGGGCGGTCATTTCGTTGACAAAGGAAGCGACGCCTTGGATGCTGGCTACTGGAGAGTTGATGTTGCCGTCTTCGTCGGGTGGGTTGCGCATGAATAGGACCGACCCGTCGTCTATTTCGACCGCTGCGGCGCCAGAGCGCGCCGTGCGACGGTAGACCCGATAGGAGCGTTGCATGGCGGCACGACCGCTCATCACAAAGGCGAGGTCATATGAGCCAATGGGCGCCACGACGGGCATCAGATTGGCGGACGCATTCGGGTCGCGCTTGCGCTTGCGGTCTCGGATCGAGTTGGTCGCCGACGGCACGTCGTCACGCTCGTAAGAGACGACCACAAATCCCATGATCAAGAAGGAATCGATGACGTCGCGCGCAAAGGACGACCAGTGGGTGTCGAGGTGTTGCCGGAAGAGGGGCGTCACCTCGACCGATTTGCCCTCCTTCTTGAGCAACAAGCCGCTCGACAGCAGTTGAGCGTGTAGCACGTTGCGCGCGGACAAGATGGCCGGATTGCGTTCGAAGATGTTTCGTAGATGTTGCATTTGCGCCACCGAGATGCGCGTTTCGCCCGGTCCACTGGACGAAGCGCTTAATCCCAGCAACGCACTCATGGCACCCTCCGGACCAGACCTTGTCCGACCTTATCGGACCTTATCGCATGTTACGGCCATAGGTTACAATGTTGAAAATGTGCTTATAGCGCGCTTGACATTGCATGTGCCCAAATAATCGTCCGCATCGATTGGGCAGTTGTTACCTCACATACAGATAGACACACGTTTCGGTCTCTAACACACACACTCACCCTGTTTGCCCTTCCTGTTTACCCATCCTGTTTACCCATCCTGTTTGCCCTTCCTGTTTACCCATCCGCGACCCGCTCGCGGTAGCGGTAGTGCGCCCAGCCGAGGAGGGCGCGCACCGGGTTACCCACTGCGCTTCACACGAACTTGTGACGACACGACTTGGTTCTCAGACACCTCCTTCAAAAGGCCTTGGATCTGCGGAGTTGATGGTGATTTGTGGAATCGGCGCTTGGTTTAGACCAAAAATTGCCGCTGCGTAGGCCAGCGACGAGATGAGGTAGAAGATGCTGCCCACGAGCACCAAGATGGAGAAGATGTACATTGGGTTGGTCTGTTCGCCTTGTGGATCGAAGACGTTGCCGTGCGGGGTCGGCATCTTGTTGGATGCGCAGCAACCCGGCTCAAATGCGCCTCCATTGTAGAACGTTTCGCTCCACGTCTTTCCGCTCGTGTCGCATGCGTACTGCCCAGGGCTGTAAAAGTTGCTCGTCATTTGGTTGGTCGTCGAAAGATTTCCGTTGTGGTCGACGTCGAATTTGACGCTCGGTGAGTAAATCGTTCCATAGTGCCCGGCCGTTGTAGGATCGTTTGGGTTTACGAAATAGGAGCATGATTTCGCTTTCGAGGCGAGGTAGTTGGGGTAGACGTAAGAGGTTCTGGTCGAGCCTGCTTGGTACGTCGCTTCGTGCGCCGCTGTTGGCATGTAGGTCACGTCTTGAATGGGAGTGTTGAGGGCACCGGCCAGAATGAAGAAGGCAATGATGTAAAAGAGGTAGCCGACATACTCGTGCATGCGCAGCGAGCCGAGGATGTTGTACCAGAAGGGCTCGATCCAGCCGCCGCAGGTCATGGATCTGCTGAGTTCGGGCACCATGGTCGCTTGCACGCTTTCCGAATCCTGGTCTTGCATGCCTTCCACCGGCACAACGGGCACTTGTGGGTTGACGGTCGCTGCGGCCGCAAGACGTTGGTTGAGCGGGTGTGATGCATCAGAGGCTTCTTCGATTGTCTTTTTGATCGTTGCGTTGGTCGTGCTATAGTATCGTTTTCGAATACGTGCGCCCATCTTCTTCCGTTGGCCGGCGCATGAGAATGGAAAGATGTAATATGGACGATCCGCGGCAAACAAGCACCAGAGACCGAACGTGTTGAGGAGGAAACGGATCAGAAGCATCACCGCAATGGCCATAATGCACGTGTGATACGAAATGGCGTCGGGCGTCGAGATCACGGTGCAGGTGCCCGCCCCCATCTTGATCGTGGTTCCGTCGATGATGCCCGCGGCGGTGGTGGACATGGGCGTGTTGCTCAGGTACATGTCATAGCCATTTTCTGTACTGGAGTGACGACGTGTTCTGTAAAACCACGTAACGAGTCCGCGTTGTGCGGCAAACGCTCTTGAAACAAGAGAATGGTCGCGAAAGTCTTGATACGTTGCGGCTCTGGTCGCAGTCGCGCCCGTGGGCATCGTCACGGGCGGTACGGCTTCTGGTCCGCTCAGTTGCTGTACAAAGCCTGGGTCGTACTCGATCGGCTCGCAATCGTTGAAGACATTGTACATGTTCATCGCGTCGGTCGCAAAGATCAGAATCACAATTGAAGTGGCCATCTGGACCATATACCGATAAATGTCGGCGTACGAACCCATCTCAGCATAAAGTTTGATCAGCGTGTCTTTCGTGATGTACGACGCCCTTCCAGCCTGCTTGGCCATATATGAAGAGGGTAAGCACGAGGCTCCGATCGCACCGATGGTGAGGATTGTGCTATAGATCAGATCCAATAGGATCGCGACGAAAAAGAGAACCCACGCTTGGTGACCGAGCAGGAGCGGATTGCCCGAAACCGTTGGCTCGCGCAACTCACTAGCCTCGCTCATCCAATAGCCGGCGGCGACCATGATGAGAACCGCCGAAATGAGGCGATGCAGCACAATGATCAACCGAAACCCGACGGCCATGTACGATTGCGACACACTGTTGACTATTGGAGTTGTTGGCATTTCATAGTCCTTCTTCGTCGTGAACATCGATTCTTTGGCGTCCCACACGCGATAGCCGATGGGCGTCGCAAACGCCATACTCCACGGTGGCCGCAAGAGTGGGACACGTCCTATGTCGAGGTCTTCGTAAGTGTTCGTAAGTGTTCGTAGATAAGAAACGCAAGCTCTATCTCTTTATTGCCTCAACAAAGATCATAAAATGCAAGGGTGAGCGTGCGCAAGAGTTATAGTTTTAATAGCTTGTACCATAACGCATTTCACCCAGACTGCGCACATTCGCTAACTCACCCGCGATCGAACAAGGGTCGTCCATCTCTACTAAAATCATATCGAATGGACTCGATGCACTCTTGCTTACAGCTGGAAGACGTGCTTCATTGTGTAGTTTCGTTAGGAGGCTTGTGGGTCTTGGCGCCCATGCGCGGCGTTTGCCGACGGTGGCATCACGTTTTGCAAGGGGCATCTTCGCCAGACTTGGAGCAGGCATTCGACAATACGGCAGAGGGACTGGTGAAAATGTTGCGCCATGACGTCTGTCATGAGAATTGCAAGCGGCCATGCTGGCCGCTTGGCACTCGTTCCGATTTGAGCAAGCTCTTCGCTCTGCCCATGAGCAAATTCATGCAGCTGAATGTAAAAAGGCACTCCGTTCCGGCTTATTTTAGTACAGAGGACGCTTTACGACGCACACTCAAGCACACGGGGGGATTGTGGGCTCTGTTGGCACGCCATCATCGGCGTAAACGTGGGCTGCGATTACAGCCTATCGCGTTCGACCTTGACGCCAGACGACAGCAGGTGACGTCGGCGGTCGCAA
>Ga0302126_10001253_pt1 | contig 15180 bp, 15 predicted proteins | sample CB4_20m_MG_FD_203108 | JGI IMG/M metagenome (GOLD analysis project Ga0302126, IMG submission 203108) | Marine microbial communities from Western Arctic Ocean, Canada - CB4_20m | ecosystem: Environmental > Aquatic > Marine > Oceanic | place: Canada: Western Arctic Ocean | collected 2017-09-24 | reverse complement strand
GGAAAAGCAGCAGCAGGATATTAAGACGTGGTTTTTGCTCAGAAAACATCGGAGCCCCGCTCAGCAGGACGAGTGGGATAAATTAATGGCTGACTGGAGCGCGAAGGTGTATAGCCAGTGGCAGCAGTTGCTGAAGGAGCAGGAGGATACTTGGAACAAATGGCTGGAGTTTCAGCAATCTCTCCCTGAACCAGAACAGAAATTACGATGGGCGAGCGTATCTCCGAATTGGTGGCCGCTGCAGCTTCAGCATCACCAGAATCACCAAGGGGATCTGGAGGAACAATTTAATGAGCATAAGTTACAGCAGCAGGCACAGCAGCCACAGCAGCCTCAGTTCCAGCCGCCGCCGCAGCCTCAGTTCCAGCCGCCGCCGCAGCCTCAGTTCCAGCCGCCGCCGCCGGGGGATGCTATGGATGTGGATGATGATGATGATGATTTATAAATAATTACATTACATAACGAACTAAATTTGTTACAAATTCAATATCATTTTTTTTCATGGTGTAATTCGTAGACAAGTTCGTATTTAATTCCACAATATCTGTGGATACCAGATTTTTTTTTAATTTTGTAACAATATCCCATACATCATTTTTTCGTAAACCAAACGGGACGGGGGTTCCAGTCGATATAAATTCTGTAGGGTCAACGGCATCAACGTCCAAACTTAAATGAATGGGCGCATCAATCTTGCTAATATTATTAATAATATCTTTTATACCATATTTTTGGATATATTTCATATTGTAATGCTCAATATTATGGGTATCAAGTAGTGTTTGTTCATATTCATCTATATCACGAATGCCAATATAAATTAACTGACTAGGGTTAATGGTCGGTAAATTAAATAAATTATCGATTCCTAAAAAAGAGGCGACAGGCATTCCATGTATATTTTTTGTATATGAACTTTCGCGCGTATTGATATCGGGGTGTGCGTCCACCCATACGACCACTAAATCGTCTTTATATTTTTCACCACTTGAGGCAACGGTAGATAAAGATATCGAATGATCACCACCTACGGTTATCACTTTGTTTTTTTGATGAAGATAGGCATTATGTTTTTTGTATAAATCTCTATATCCGTTTCCTAAAAGATCAAAACTATCAATCATTTCCATAGAACCAGGGCGCCGTAACATTTTATACACTTCGTGGGGTGCGCTTTCTGTGCCTTGTAGTGGTTGACCCGCGCGACAACATGCCCCAATAACTTTTGTAAAGGTGTGCATATATATATATATAAGTATCTGTGAGTATCTTAATATTAATAATTATTAAATATAATATACTATCAAATTTAATTATTATTTTAAAAATAAATACATATATTATAGTATAATAGAATGAATACCTTTAATTTTAAGTATATATTTCCTGTAAGTAAAACAATACAGCACTATTGTAGTTGTGTGATTAATCGTAATATTAGAAAATATTTAGATAAAAAAAGATTATTAATTATTAATAAAATCGTACATATTTTTTTAGAAGAAAGTATCAGTAAAGCGAAAAAACGAAAGTATATGGGTTGGCAAAAGATAACGAATTCTTCTACTTTTTTTATTAATGATAGAGTGAAAGTAGAAATGGGTATCGGTACTGTACAAAATATTCGCGAAGATGGGATTATAGAGATTTTATTAGATATACAATCAAATCAACCAGTAATGGGCTATTATTCAAAAAAAGATGTTGCGCTTGTTTTAGATAATAAAGAAATTATTGACACTATTTTAGAATCAACCGAAGACACTTCTGAAGACACTTCTGAAGACACTTCTGAAGAATATTCAGATGATTTTATAGAAGAATCTACAGAAGAACCTCAAACACCTACGTTAGAACATACAGAATCGTCTTCTATATTTTCGTATATAACACATACATTGTATAATGTAAAAAAATATATTGTTGGCTAAATAATGAAATAATTATAAGACACTGGTTAATGATTCTATAATGGGATCAATTCGTTCTTTGATTTTTTGTTCTTGTTCTTCTATCATTTCTTTGGTCACATCATTTTTTTGAACAAGTTCTAATATTTTTTTTATTTCATCTTCTATTATAATTCGTTGATTGTCTGTAATACCTACATGACTATCAATTAATTTTTTATATTCAAAAGCAACGCGTTCTAAATTATATTTATTTATAATAATATATTTTTTTAGTTCATCTTTTTCTTTGTATGTGTGGGAATATTCAAGCATCTTGCTAATATCTTTTTCAGATAATTGTGTATTGGATTGTTCGATTTGAATTTTTTTATTATTTCCTGTTAACATATCTTTGGCACTAACAGTTAATATTCCATTTGAATCCACTAATAATTCTACTTCTATTTTAGGAATACCCCTTGGTGCCGGCTGTATACCTTGAATGGTAAATTCTCCTAAAAAATGATTATCTTTTACTAATAAGCGCTCTCCTTCATACATAGATATTGTCACAAAATCCTGATTATCAGCACTTGTTGAAAATATTTTTTTTTTTTTATTAGGAATCGTTGAATTTCTTGGTATCATTACATTCATGATCCCTCCAGCTGTTTTGATACCCAATGATAATGGTGATACATCTACTAATAATAAATTTTGTAATACTTCACTATCATCTCCGTTTAAAATAGCGGCTTGAACGGTAGCTCCATACGCAACCGCTTCATCGGGATGAATCGAATGACATAATTTTTTGTTCATAAATTCATTACGTAACATTTCACGTAATTTAGGTATTCTTGTTGAACCTCCGACTAATACGATTTCATCAATACTTGTCTTGTCGATATCGGCATCCATTAATACCTGATTAACCGGTTTCATACATTGTACTAAGGAATCTTCTATTAATTCTTCTAACGTATTACGCGTAATCGTTAGATATAAATCCTTATCTTTAAAAAGAGAATCCAGCTCTATTTCACTTATTAATGTTGTAGAAAGTTCCTTTTTTATTTGTTCAGCATCTTTTTTCAATCGTATCATAGCTTTTGTATGTGTGGTAATGTCGTTGTTTTTATAGATACATGGAATATAGCGAAAAAAATGATTCACATCTTTTTTAATTTTTCTATGTACTCGAATACAAGCCGCATAACAACTTGTTCCTACATACGAATCATCATAATATAACTTATTAAATGCGGATACACAATAATCTACAATATGATTATCAAAATCCTCTCCTCCTAAATGAGTGTTACCACATGTAGATAATACTTTAAAGATCCCCCCTTCCAATGAAACAATGGAAACATCAAAGGTTCCACCCCCTAAATCAAATACTAAAATAGTTTTGGATTGATCTTCATTTACGTTAATATTATCCAACCCATAGGCAATAGACGCTGCCGTGGGTTCGTTAATAATTCGTAAGACTTCTAAACCAGCCATTTTTCCTGCTATTTTAGTTCCTGAGCGCTGACCATCATTAAAATATGCTGGAACCGTAACCACTGCTTTTGTAATTTTTTCCCCAATATACGTGCTGGCAATATCTTTCATTTTTTCTAAAATCATTCCTGAAATTTCTTCTGGTGTAAAGTATTGTATATCGTCACCCACCGGTATTTTAAATAATATATTGTTTTTCTTACCCTTTACAATATCATAGGACATTTTTTTTATATCTTCTTGAACAATTGGATCAAAAAAGGATTTACCAATAAAGCGTTTCGCATCATAAATTGTACATTTAGGATTTTTTTTCGCTTGTCGTTTTGCCATATGACCAATTAAACGTTCGCCATTTTGTGTAAAAGCTACATACGAAGGCATCGTTCGTTTTCCGTTTTCATCTGAAATAATTTCTACTTTATCATTACGAAATACACCTACACAACTATATGTTGTTCCTAAATCTATACCAATAGCGTATTGAGACATAATACTATATAGTATATGATATACTTTTAAGTAATGAATAGTTTTAAGTAATGAATAGTTTTAAGTAATGAATACTTTTTATTGTGGCATATATCTATCATATTCATTCATCATTATTTTAAATAAATGAATGATAGTATCTATATCTTCCAAATTTTCTAATTTTTCTTCTACCTTTTCTAATATTTTATTAGTAGGACTAAAAAATATTAATTCATTATACACTATATATAATAAATCGATTAAATTTTGTTTTATTGTACTAGTATGATTAATAGAATCTACTATAAAATCTATTTGTGAATAAATAGACTTTAATTGTTCAGTATTTTGCCCGTACATATTTTTCATATAACTTTTAATAGTCGTTGCTAAACTGTCAATAATATCTTTATTTTGTATAGTATCGTCTTCTAAATTGTTTTTAAAAATAGTCCAATAGGCTTCGCGGACATAGTTCCGAATGACCTCTTTCGAATCTGTATTAAATATACCAATTGGATTTTTTTTAGTTTCTATCAGTTCTTCACATTCTTCTTTTCCTACTAATTGAACTAAACATTTTTTTATTTTTATTTTCATTTCTACAAGATTTTCTATATATGTTTTGTAATAATCAAGTTGATGTATATGTGTGGCTTTTTGTATAAACGTACTGATTTCTTCACTATAATCTACATACATGGTTACATATATATCTTTTTGTGAGTCCAAATCTTTCGATTTCCATACATTAAATAAAACACTAAATGTATTTAATTTTTTAATATATGAAACGATATCGACTGTATCGACTGTATCGACTGTATCGACTGTATCGACTGTAACGACGGTATCTTTACTAATTTCAACTTGTAATGTATAGTCTTGTATAATACGCACAAGCTCTTTACATTTTTCATATAATAATGTTTCGGTTGGATTTTTATTTGTAGATAATACATCGTTGTGAAAAAAACAGATCATATATATAACTAAACATTCGCGCGCGGTGATCATAATATCTAAATCAGTTTCCGTTTCTAAATATTGTAAAAACATCGTACATCCTTCAATATTTTCTGTATAACTCATAATATAAATAGCTTGATTAAAGGTTTTATTTGAAAATTTTGTGTATAAATTTAATTTTAAAAAATCGTGTATGCCATTTTTGTGTAGTGTGTTTGTATTTATATTCATAGTATAATATAGTATAATATAGTATATACGATTTTAATATTTTTATTTAATCGTATATAAATATTTAAGTAAAATAAGTACAATATATTTAAAATATATTTAAAATATTGAATCATATTGGCTTGTATCATATAATTTATATTTTTTTAAATAGCTGGAAGCATATTCCTCTACATAATTATCAATTAATACTTTCATTTCATCGATATTTGAAATAAGTATTTTTATTTTTTCTTTCGATAATTTTTTTTTATCAGCATTGTAACTATTTATAATAGTATCTATACTGGTTAACACCTTTTCTGAATCTAAAAAATGCTCATATACATAACTAATACGCATTTTAAAATCATCTATTTGAGAGAGGATATTTTTAATAGGTGGTCGTTTAATCTGTGTTAGCATATCGATTAAAATTTCCATTTCTGCGCTGATTTGGTATAGAATAGCCGCGCCGGATGAAAATAAAGGTACCAATATTTTTAATTTTTCATGTTCTGGCTTTACACCCGTAGCATCCAATGTACTCGCAATGGCCCATAAACGTTTAGCATATTTTAACGAATTTTTTTTATATCCAGAACCATATTTTTTTAAATCTTTAATTAAATTTTGTAAATAATCCGTTATTTGTACATTAATAAAATGCTCGTCACCTTTTTTATCGAGATATATTAATACTAAAAAATTAGTGATTTCCGTATATCTACCATTAATAGGTGCCCATATATCTAATTTACATACGGTTTTTGCTTTTAAAGCTTCTTCTAAACGATATTCTATTTTATTAGACAATTTTCCTATAATTTTTGTACCGCTTATTAATTCATTTAATGTCCAGCGCAATACATAAAATGACCGTACATAATCATATAAAGCATACCATTCTTGACGAGTAGGTTTAGCTTTAATCAAATCAAATCCGACAATAAAATCTTGTTTGGTAAATAAATGTGTTTCCTTTAAATGTATAAATGTTTTTTTAATATTATCGGCATTATAATTAATAACCTTATTTTTTACATCTAATTCACCAATATCTTTTACGTAATAGCGTTCATCTAAACCAACTTTAAAATCTCCCAAATAAATAGAAGGCTCCTTTTTAATATCTGATGCTATTTTTTGAATTTTTTTTGCTATATCCTTTGTGGCATCTTCTAATGAACAGCAGGATTTTATTTCTTCATAAATATCGATATCGCCAGGATATCGATGAATTTTATATTTTAAGCTACCTACCGGTAATATTTTTTCACCACTTGTAATAATATTTAATATACGACGTGTTTTTTCACTATAACTTTCACCAGAACGATATTGTTTTACATCCACTTTAAATATTGGATCGACACGTGTAGGTTCTGATGATGGAACATCCATAATAACAGGATCTTTTAGTCTTTTTTTGGTAAGCGTGGATCGTATGGCATCGATTGGCGATAGAGTATCTAGTGTAGTATTCGGCGTATGATCGTTAAATATGAAATGTAAGGCTAAACGATTTAATAATTGATGCATGAGTGTTATGTGTATATATTATATTTATATATTATATAATTATAATATATTTAAACATTTAAACATTTAAACAATAATATTATTTAATTCAGCCGTAGAACTATGAGTATTATACAACCCTTGGAAAATATATTACGTTCTAATACTTCTAGATTAAGTTGGGATGAATATTTTATATCACTAACATTACTATTGGCGTCACGGTCTCCTTCCCAACGTTTAAAGGTCGGTTCCGTTATAGTAAAAAATAACCGAATTATTTCAGCTGGTTATAACGGTTTTCCTCCTTCGACACCACATGAATCCGTTATGCAAAATGGTCATGAAATCAATACCGTCCATTCAGAAATAAATGCTATCTGTGACGCCGCAAAACGTGGTGTATCTATTGAGGATGGAACTATTTATATTAATTATTTCCCATGTATTCATTGTACCAAATCAATTATCGCAAGTGGCATTAAACATGTAATTTATTATAAAGATTATCACAACAATGAGCTAGTATTTACGCTATTTAAGCATTCAAATATAAGCATCGCCCAATATATAGATACATTGTAGGTAATTAATAAAAATTAATTTAAATTAAAATATAAATTAATATAAATTAATATATAAATTAAAATTTAAGATAAATTATTATTATATATATATATATTATATAAAAATGGTTTTGAGAGTAAGTAGAAGGCGCAAACGTTCAAAAAGAGTATCAAAAAATAAAAAAACAAAACGCAGTAGAACATCTGCCCGCAAAAAAACATCCAGACGTAAAAGAATTTCTAGACGTAAGCGCTCATCGCGTCGTAAAAGGCGTTAAAATATATTTATAGATTATTAATTATTAATTATATCTACAAATTTTTTATCTATATTTTTTAATACGTTTTCTAAATCTTTTTTGAGCATACTGTCTATATTTTTTTCATTTTGATTAAATAAATATACACAGTTACCGCATATATGAATATATATTCTTATATTATTATGTCGCGTATAAAACATAGAATTTCCTGTTATACAACTACACCATAAACATTTATGAAACCATCCTTTAATGGGTAATTTATAATTTTCTTTTCGGTAATGATCAAAAATAATGGTCTTATTTTGTTTATCATCGATATCTTCATTATATACGTGTGTACATATATAGAAATTTCCATAATTTGTTTTATATTTTTCTATACATATATTATTATTATCGATATTTATATTTTCGGAATCTAGTATTGAGTCTGACGCGGAGTCTGACGCGGAGTCTGATGTGTAATTCATTGAAAAACGTATCGGTTCATGTAATGATATGTCATTTGTATTGAGTGTCTTTGTATCGACATGTGTAGCTATCTTTATATATGTGTTTGTGTTTGTAGGGGTATCAGTGTGTGTCGCTATATCTGTATCCATCACGTCTGTTGCTTTGTGTTGTGTATGGGCGCGTGTGTGTGTTTCGGTATGGGGTATATTTTTTTTACAACAACATTTAAAATCTATTATAGGACACAAATTCATTTATTAAATAATATATAGTGTTGTATTGTTTATAAATGTTTTTACTTAGTTTTTATATTATAATTTATTATATTTTATTATATTTTATTATATTTTATTATAATATATAGATTTATATGAAACATAAACAATTTACTTTACCTAATAAAATAGAAGCATTACACATATCACATAAAAAATCACCTATAACCTTTATTAATGTTACGTGTAAAGTGGGTTCTAAAAATGAAGATAAAACTAATTTAGGTATATCGCATTTTTTAGAACATATGTTTTTTAAAGGAACCAAAACATATCCCAATAATAAAAAGTTAACATCGGAAATTGAATCGTTAGGTGGTATAATGAATGCGTTTACTTCACAAAATACTACCAGTTATATTATTAAAATACCTTCTACATATACTAAAAAAGCTATTGAAATTTTATCCGATATGTTATATCATTCCTTATTTAGAAAAAAAGATATAGAATATGAAAAAAATATTGTTATTACAGAATTAAAAAAATATGAAGATGATCCGTATGCTATGATCCAAGATACATTTAATAAAAATATATTTAAAGATACACCCTTAGAAAAAATGCCGATAGGAACCATAGAAACGATTAGGGCTATTACAAGAAGTTCGCTGCTAAATTATAAAAATAAATTTTATACCGCAGATAATTTTTATATAACGATTACCAGCAATGTAAGTGTTACCTCTATTCAAAATATGTTAGAACAATCTACCTTTATGAAATTTAAATCAACTGATATTAAAAAACATATGCCTTTTTTATATTCGGTGCCTGATAATGTTAATATAAATAGTACCTATAAAGATATGGAGCAGGATAAACTTATCATTGGATTTTCAACGTGCACTATACATCACAACGATAAACATGTGTTTGAGTGTATAAAAAGTTATTTAACAGGTGGTTTAAGTTCTGTTTTATTTGTAGAATTACGAGAAAAACAATCGTTAGTATATGATATTTCTTCAGGAACAGAATATTTTAATGATGTAGGTCTGTTTTATATACAAACCGGTATGGATACGCGACATATAATAGATTACGGAGAAGATCCTTCTTTATTTACATTACGTTCATTACTACAATCTTATTTCACTTCTGGTACAAAACATACAAAAAAAGGTGTAGTATCTATTATTTTAAACTCTATCATTCAATTACGAAAAAAAAAAATATCGGCCAAACAATTGCGTTCGATTGTAAATAAAGTAAAAAGTGCTATTTTATTTGATAGTGAAGATATAAAAACAATTACACATTACTATGCGAATCAATTACTATTTAATAAACATAAAATTACGAGTATACAGGCGTTAAATCGTATCTATGATGCCATTACACCAGAGGATATTGTACGTGTCAGTAAGAAATATTTTACAAAAGATAACTTATTTGTATCAGTTGTAGGAAAAACAAAACAATCTAAACTTGAAACATTTTTAGATGGTTTTAAGAGATTTTAATTACTTTCCTTTACTTTCCTTATCACGGCGTCGGTGCCGTGGACCGCGCGAGCGCGGTGGACCGCGCGAGCGCGCAACATCCAATGATTGGGCTGATGGCAGCCAACTAGATATTGTGTCGTACCAAGTACCGGCGTATTGATCCCCGTCGACATCTTCCAGTTTAACCTCTGGTATATTCATGAAGTTTGCTCTCCATCTATCGCGGCCGTCGCCGTCCAATTCTTCCCATTTTTCGGGAGTCATATCCAGCGTGCCATCACTATCCTGAGTGGCGTTGCGCGAGGGACACTTGCCGCCAAAGCAATCACTAACGCGATCGAACCAGTCGCCGCCTTTTATTGATTTTCTTCTTAAAGATTTTTTTTTTCTTAAAGATTTTCTTTTTCTAGATGTTTTTTTTTTAGATTTTCTTCTCGAAGTTTTTTTTCGTCGCGAGGTTCTTTTAGATACGACTTTTGAACGCGACGTACGACGCTTGGGTGAACGATTTCGTTTTTGTTTACTCTTTCTTCTTATAACCATTTATGTATACTATATAATAATATAATAAATAAATAATAAATTTATTAAATAAATAATAAATTTATTATGTATAATATTAATGTATATACATAATAAATACAGTATAGTATGAATAAAAATTATCAGATCAATGATAAACGTTCTATTGAATATTTTAAAAAAACAACCTTTTGTGGCTATAAAAAAACAAAAGTAGTCGACGCATTAAAAAAATCTATCTTAATAGGTGATATCGAAAAGGCTACGTTATGGGCCACCGAATTACATATCAGTGGGTATACAAAGGTGTTATATGATATTATCTTGCAAACCTATAGTAAAGATATTAATACAGCGAATATCCAATTATTACCGGTGATTTATTATGATTATATGAAAATTCAAAATAGTAAAGTAAAAAAAAACCTATATTTACGCAATCACCAGTATACCCGCAATCATCTACATAATTTAATCGCCTATCTTACATTTTCACCTAAATCAAAATTAAACAAAGTACCGAAAATAAAACCAGAAGATTTTAATATTCAAGTCATGAAAAAGCATATGATATCGACCAATCGTTCTGTGATTGAGCCTTTTATTTCGGTATATGATAATAAAAATATCATTATACCTATATTAGAAATATATACAAATATTGTTCAAAAAAATAATGCCAAATCTTTAGATAATGCTCTTTATTGGTTGTCGTGGTTATGTACCTATGAAAAAAAATTTCATAAAGGCTATCTTTTATGTTATGCGCGAGTAAATAATCGTATTCAAGAAAAGGAATCAAAGGATTTTATATGGATTATATGGACTATATTATTTGAACTAACTAAAAAAGATAAATATAAACATAAATATATACACTATTTATTTAATATATTTACAAAAAACTACAAACATACTCAAAAAACAAAAAAATTACATTTAGTTATTTTAGCCTTAACGATAATGATTGACCCCCATCCTCATATTCAGTACAATAAACCTATTATATCTGAAAAAAATAATCAAACACGTATAAAAATTTTAGCAAATATAAATTATCAATATATTGATATACAGAATAATACTCCCGACAATTTGTATGAAATTGTAAAAGAACAACATAAACAATTTAAACAAAGTACTACGAAAGTTAAAACTGAAGAACAAACCGATTCTATTTTTTCTAATAATACGCCGTATATTCCAGTTGATTTAGATAGAGTCATTAGGAATATAGATGCTCGGCGAGGAGTGAATAGTAAAAAAAAGAAAGAAGAAAAGGAAAAGGAAAAAGAAAAAGAAAAAGAAAAAGAAAAAGAAAATCCACACACCAGAATGAAAAATCATAGTATTGAACGACCGTCACAAGAATCAGATCAAAAAATATTTACTAACAAACAAAAATATCAAAAAAAACACATACATAATTTTAATAAAATATTTACCTATATGTAACATCAGTCTTGTTTTGTTTCAAATACTTGACGTGCGGTTTTTCTTTCACCTCCTTCTTCCCATATATATTCAATTTGTAAATAAGGATCATTAAAAGAGGTTATTTCTTGCCAATTAACTAGTGTACCTATAATATCTGTAATAATTTTATTATCTTTAATACTATATTTTATTTTTTTACCATCTTTATATTCTTTATAGGTATTATTGATAGTAATCGTATGATGTACATTATAAAATAAAGATTCTACTTTTTTAGAATATTTCATTTCACTTACTTTATTTAGTTGTAAATCTATATGTGAGTAATTAGCAATCTTAATTTGGTACCAGGGTAGTTGAGTAAACGATAAAAAATCGGTAAACTGAATGTTTTCTTTTAATTTCCATTTTCCTAACAAATTTTCCATTTCTTCTACACTCGAATGATCCTTTATTGTATTCATGTATATTATATTTAAATATTAATATCTTTCATAATATTTAAAATTTCTTAACTGTTTTTAACTATTTTTTTAATAATTATAATAAATTTAATAAATCACTAATATATATATATATCTTAATAAATATATATAGTATGAAACAAATATATATAAAAATTATTATTATATGTAGCTTACTTTTATTACATACAGTACACATTTGTATATCGTATACGCAAGTGGAAACCTTTGATAATGATGAAAAAGACCTCAATATTCTTTATATCATACGTTCTATACCTAAATATTATGATGAACGTCTTAACATGCAGTTTGAAACTTGGATGAAACATTTAAATAAAAATGACGATGTTCTTGTAGCTTCTGAAAATAAAGATCATGTAGATAAATTTAATTTAAAATATAGTACTCCTGAATGTCCTCCAGGTCATGATGTAGGGGTTTGTTGTTCTGAATCGAATGCTATTGTAAAAGCATTAAAAGAATATGAATTTGATTGGGCCTTTATTTTAGATGATGATGTATATGTATATCCTGAAAAAGTTCGTTCAATAATTAGTAAATATAAAGATAATTATAATGTTGCTTTGGGCACTCCGGGTTGTATAAGTAATGGAGTAGAAGGATTTTGTGGAGGTGGAGGATATGCGTTTAGTAAAAAAGCCCTACAAAAAATTGTTTCTAACGATTATGATTTATTTTTAAAAGAATATAAAATAAGTTGTGAAAAAACAAATTTTTGTGATATAACAATGGGAGAATTATCAAAAAAAAATAATATTGAAATAATAAATATTCCAGAATTTAAACCTTGGGGTATTGATAAAAGTGAAAAGGAACTTATTACAGATAATAAAATAGCAACATTACATTACTATGGTGGTGGTATTACAAAAGATAAAGACACAATCAAAGATAAGATGAATTTTTTACAAGGTTTATTTTTTCAAGTAAAAGAAATGTTTACCAATGTTACGGAACGATTTATTAATAATAATGTAAAGCAGACAACGTAATTTATGTTTGTCGAACATATACGACTCCCTTATATAAAGATTGGGACATATTTTTAATAATATAAATAATACAGATAAGAGTTATATATATTATAGTTACGCATATAGTTACACATATAGTTACACATATAGTTACACATATAGTTACACATATAGTTACACATATAAACAAGAATTAACGAATAAAATTATATATAATACAACCTTGAACTATAATAAAGCTAAGAAAAGGTACTATAATTAATATAAAATATGCAGATGATAGTTCATAATTAGTTAAGGTATAATCCATTGGCAATAACATATCATCCATATTTCAAGTTAACTATAATATTGTGTTATTATTATAAAATAATATCAAATTTATATTATAACATTAAAATTATATAAATGTATATAAAATTATATAAATTTGATATAATATTTAAAATTAATTATATAGTATAGTATACAGAACCATACCACAATGCCAACAAAAACATTTATATGTCATTATGGATATGGCATAGTTAAAAAACATTTTGCGTTTAAAGATATTAATCGAACTAAAAAAGATTTAAATGTAAAACCATTTAGTGCTTTTCAAATATCTAAATTTAGTAATCAAAATACTTCCTATCCTGTATATTTAGAAAGTAAAACAAAAATATATATGCCCACTTTTTATGGGTTAGAACATTTTGGCGAACCGGATACGAATCTATTACATAGTGGATATGATATTGAATTAGAATTTAATGGCTCCTTACGCGAAAATCAGCAAAAACCCGTTCAAATATTTTTAGATTCTTGTAAACCAGGACCCTTAACTGAACAATCAAATGGTGGTATTATTTCTCTACCTTGTGGTGGGGGAAAAACAATTGTTGCTTTATATTTAATAGCAGCCTTAAAGAAAAAAACAATTATTGTTGTCCATAAAGAATTTTTAATGAATCAATGGAAAGAGCGCATTAAGACTTTTTTACCCGATGCACGGGTAGGGACCATACAAGCCTCTACTATTGATATTGATAATAAAGATATTGTTATTTGTATGCTCCAAAGTATATCCATGAAGGAATATGATAAAGACCAATTTAATAGTTTTGGTTTTACAATTGTAGACGAGTGTCATCATATTTCAAGTGAAGTATTTTCAAGAGCACTACCTAAATTAACATCCACATACAGTTTGGGTTTATCCGCGACGCCTAAGAGACAAGACGGTATGACAAAAATATTTTTGTGGTTTTTAGGTCCAATGTTGTTCACGGCTACCTCTGATATTAAAAAAAAAATAGATGTGCGCGTGATACAATATAAAAATTTCGATAAAGAGTATTGTAAAGAAGAAATAACAGTAGGGGGGCAATTATGCTATCCGCGAATGATTAATAATATTACAAATTATGAGCGACGAACCTATCTTATTATAGAATTAATACGCAGACTGATCGATAATGATAAAAAAATTCTTATTTTAAGCAATCGACGAAACCATTTAACGCGAATACATGAACTGGTAACACAATTAAATATTGCTACTGTCGGGTTTTATGTAGGTGGAATGAAACAAAAAGATTTAGATATAAGTGAAACAAAACAAATATTATTGGGAACATATTCTATGAGTAGTGAAGGTATGGATATACCTGATTTAGACGCATTAATTTTGGCGTCACCTAAATCAAATATTATACAATCCATAGGAAGAATTTTACGAAAAAAACATATAACATATCCTATTGTATATGATATTGTGGATCAATTTTCTAAATTTCCTAATCAATACATAAAAAGACGTACACATTATCGTAAAATGAAATATCCTATTTCAATTATTGATATTGAGGATTCACCGAATCGTTCATTATTGGATATATATTCGGATTTGGATAAGCAACCCATTATCGATTCAAAGAAAAAAAGAAAGAAAAAGGAACCGGTTTTACAATTTATTCAAGACTGAAGTATAGATAGTAACGATTAGTATATTAATTATAGTATATTAATTATAGTATATTAATTATAGTATATTAATAATATATTAATTATAATTATTATAATTATTATATTATTATTATACTATAATGGAATATATACAGTTAAAATATTATACCTTCATTCATATTATTGTATTATTTATAGTTACTATTTACATGAACATTAA
>Ga0302126_10001251_pt1 | contig 15183 bp, 11 predicted proteins | sample CB4_20m_MG_FD_203108 | JGI IMG/M metagenome (GOLD analysis project Ga0302126, IMG submission 203108) | Marine microbial communities from Western Arctic Ocean, Canada - CB4_20m | ecosystem: Environmental > Aquatic > Marine > Oceanic | place: Canada: Western Arctic Ocean | collected 2017-09-24 | reverse complement strand
TTCGTGCGCGATTTAGTGCGAGCTCCGGATGGATGCGCCCCTGACGACGGCTCGTACCAGAACCAGAACCCTTTAATGCGCTTAACCGATCAACTCTTATTCGGTGTAACGAAGAACACCGCAAACACAAACGCTAATCAGTTCGGGGAAACGTTGCGTGAAAAACAGATGCAACGGGATGATATTTCGCCAGAAGTGATCGAGGGTGAACGGCAGAGATGGACGGCGGACATGGAACGAGCGAGACGTGCAGAGAATACGCGAGACTTGAGCAGTAGTAAGCAACAGAGGGCGAGGTCGGACGTGATCGGGAGACAGGTTGCACCGAATATTTTGCAAAAGATGATGAAGGAGCAGAACGAAGCGTTGCAGCAGGGCGAGCGAGAGAGGAGAGAGATTATGATGAAGAATGAATGGGAACGACAACGACGAGGAGAACGAGAACAGAATCAACAACGAATGCTTTTAGGGGCAGGAGGAGGAGGGCAAGTGATGCAACAACAGCAGCAGGCGAATGATTTCCAGATGATTAGAGAACGGCAAAGAGCGGCGCAATGGGCGAACGAGTTCGGGAGAGAACGAGAGCGAGAGATGCAAGGTAGAGAATGGGCGGGTGAGTTTCAGAACGCGCAAAATAGTAGAGCCATGCAAATGAATGGTAACGTTCGAGCAATGGATTTGTCTTCTTCTTCGTCTGCGCAATGGGCGAGGGAGTTTGAGGATGCGAGAGGGTCAGAGCGCGAGAGATGGGCGAACGAGTTTGTGAGCATGAATAACAACGGAGCGTATCAACAACCACAACATCAATGGGAGAATGAGTTCACGCAACAGAGACAACTTCAACGATCGCAACCAATGCAACAACAACAAAATCAAATGTCTAGAGAAACCATGATTGATGCAGAGACTCGAATGCATAGCGCAGAGTTAGCGCGGACGCTCGGTCAAGATCCAAAATTTGCAAACTCGTCATTCGTTAAATTGATGCAAAATATCGGCTCTGGCCAAGTAGCCGTTCGCGATAATGATTTGAAGAGTGTTGAGAGAGGAAGGCAAGTCGAAGATGATTGGGCGACAGAGTTTCAGAGTGCGAATATAAGCGGCGGCGAACGTTGGGCTAACGAGTTTCAATCGACGCTTCGAAGGGAGCAAGAAAAACAGCAAACGAACCAAACGACGACGATGACGACAAACTCTGCCTACGCCGCAGAAAATTGGGCGAACGAGTTTTCAAGTTTACCAGAACAATGGGCTAACGAATTTGCACAAAATAACCCGCAATATCAGTTTGAAACCGCTTGGAATGATTCAATGTTGAATGATTCTATCGGGAGAAACGATGTGAGGAGTGACTATATATTCACACGTCCGAACCCCTACGATGGTAACCCTAACGCTCTTGAAATTGGGAGAGATCTTATAAAGACTGGCGTGCTTTCAGAAGCCACGCTCGCGCTTGAGGCCGCTGCAAAACAATCTAGTGAAGGTATCCCAGTCATCGAAGCCTGGCGTTTACTAGGCGAAGCGCATGCCGAAAACGATGATGATGTTCAAGCAATTGCGGCCATGCGAGAAGCGCACAGACGCGACCCACTCGATGCCGAAGTTGCATTACAATTAGCTGTTAGTCATACGAACGAACTCGAGAAAACAGAAGCGATTGAACATGCCATCTCTTGGTTGCGCAAGCAGCAAGGTGTTTCGCATCTCGTCGAGGGGAAAAATGTCCTCGATGAAAATGTCGCAAGAGATTTGTTTCGAGAAGCTTCTAGGATACAACCACAAAATGCAAACATACACGCAGTCGTTGGTGTTTTAGCTCATTTAACAAGGGATTACGACGAAGCGATGCGAGCGTTTGAAACGGCGGCACGTCTGAGCCCTCGAGATCATCGTTTGCACAATAAAATTGGCGCAACAAAGGCAAATGCGGCGAAGAGTTCGGAAGCAATTTCTTCGTACAGAAAGGCGCTCGACTTGAAGCCAAACTATACTCGCGCGTGGACAAACATGGGTATTGGTTTTGCTAATCAAGGCCGGTATGAAGCTTCAGTGGCGTACTATTTAAGAGCTTTAGAGTTGAATCCGAACGCAGAAAATGCGTGGGGGTATTTGCGAATTAGTTTAGGCTGTACGGGGAGAATTCATCTGATGCCGCTCGTTGATGAGAGAAACATCAAAGCATTAGCGAAAGAATTCCCACTAGGACTAGTATAGATAATAATTCAATGATCAATGAGTACGTGTGATAAAAAACGTACTAGTTTGTACATGTAGTATAGATAATTTAATGATCAATAATATTATAATAATTAGCAAGAAACGAAACGACTTCATCATTTGTATTCACGCATTTAATGAAAGTGATATCATTTGCGGAAGCGGTTCCTTGACTGATCATCGTCTCGATGAAAGTTAATAGGCAGTCATAAAATCCATCGTAATTAACGAGAATGATTGGTACTTTGAGCTCTGTACCGAGCTTTCCTAATTGTACGAGCGTGAACAGCTCAAAGAATTCATCCATGGTTCCAAGGCCGCCGGGAAGGAAAATATACGCCGTGCGGTCGGCATATGTCTTTCGCACGCCTGCGTCAGTGAGAGCTACTTTTCTTGGCGCGAGATAGCGACAATATACTTCGTTATCTGGTTCTAAATAACTTTTCTGTGTCGATTTAACAGAAGTACCAGCTTCGCGTGCTATCCGAATCCCAGCAACGATTTTACCTGCGTCAATCGCGCCGAGACTGGCGGCTTGCATCATTCCTGTAATAAATAATAAATCAAGTTGATAGCTGTAATAGTGAACAATTTACCTGGTCCACCACCAGTCCACGTCGTAACGTTGTCGAATAATAGTGCGAGACGGCGAGAGAGCTCTCTTGACTGCTTATAAATTTCAGTCTCAGACTGCAATCGCGCGGAGCCGTAATAAACTAACCCTCTTCCACATTTTTCAATCAGTTCATAGCATTCTAAGAGTTCCGAGCGCACAGCCTTTGCACTTCCGCGAGCAATCTTTGCAAAATAAGAATCGTTACGTTTGGTGAAACCTTGTAAATCCCTTTCGCCCAGCGTGTACATCCTATCGTGAACGAACATCCATCCATCCTCTCCTATCTCGGCTCCGAAGACTGTACATACGACGCAACCTGTCAAAGAGCCGATTTCACAACATCTCTCTAAAGTTTTGCCTCTTAAGACTCCGTACATGAACCCCGCCGTCAACGCATCGCCAGCTCCAGTAGTATCAATGATTTTGTTCGGAGGCGTAAAAGCTTTCTGTTCAATGCGTCTTGTTATGTTTTCCTTCGTTTCTAAAGCAATCATGCCTTTTTCACCTAAAGTCGCAACGACTATTTCAACGTTCTCCTTCAAAAGGTCTAAGCCTTTCTCAAAATCACCGTTTCCAAATTCTGTGACTTCGTCTTCGTTGCCCATAACGATTTTTACGCAATCTCTTCTTAAACACTCTAAGATTCGTTTATCTTTGAACTTACGCACGAGCTCGAACGAGGATAAATGAAAACACACGTTGGCCTTTTGCGCCTCGGCTAAATCGAGAGCTCTCTCTAACAATTCATCTTCTCCGTAACACGCGTAGGCGTTCAAAATAACCCATTTCGTTTTCCACACGTTCTTCGCGACGTTGCCCTTAAACGCTTCCTCGGGCAGTTCCGACGAAGCGAGTCGACATTTTTCATCAAACGCCGGCCTCATCGTCCGTTGGCCAGTTTTCGGATGCACTAACACTAAACATCTACCCGTAGAAACACCCTCTTTTCGTTTACAAAACGTAACATCGACACCGTTCTTCCTCATGCTCGTCTCAAAGAAGTCTCCCATTTCGTCGTCTCCGTACGCCCCGATCACTCCGGCACAAATCTCAAACCCTTGCCTCATCGATACCGCGATATTCGTCGCGCTGCCGCCGATTTTCGTGGACCATTCGCCCAACCCAGCGAGCGCGTTCTTCAACTCGTTCGAAGTAATCGGTTTTGAGCCACCTAGCTCGCCATCGACGAAGTGTTCTTCGATCCTCGCGCTCACTGCTATGTGATCAACTATCGCCGATGGCTGTAGTACGAAGATCTCCTGTATACTCTGTGCTCTTTGTCGGCCCATTCTCGAGTCCATTACTTCGTTCACTTATCGCTGAAAGAAGTACACGTGTCACCTAAAGTTAACTTCCACGAACAAGTTTTGGATTTATTTATCTTTTATGTTTCAGTTCTAATGCGTTCGTTGATGTTTACGAAATAATTGCGTGCTCACTTATCGCTGAAAGAAGTACAGGTGTCACCTAAACTTAACTTCCACACCTTTTGGATCTATTTATCTTTTCTGTTTCTGATGCGTTCGTTAATCCGCGCGATCCGTTTATACTTATCGCGTCAAATAAGTTCGTTGTTTGCTCAACAGCTTTTGAGGTTTTGCTGAGAAAAGATTAGGTACTTGCGGATGTACAATTAATTTTTAACGTCGTCGATAGACGGTATCGAAAACCGTAGCGTAGTATACCGTACGAACTGATTATGTATATTTAAAAACCTACGCTGGCCCAGTCGTATTTTTGTTGCAAGGCTAAACGCAAAGTTCTTATGCGCGATCTGTTCTTACCGCCGTCGTCCTTACCGATTCTAGAACTTGAGCGATATTCAACGGTCGAGCGTTTATCCCTAGGAAACCAGAACTCGACGTCGTCGATGAACCCGAACGTCGGCGAAGTATACGTACACCTGATATAATCGTCGTATTCTTGAACGACGTTTAGCTCGAACCCGTCGCAATCCGTCTCGTTCAATACATCGAGCAATTGCTTCTTCGCCAAAGCCACGTCGTAGACGTTCTCATTCTTCAAAACTCTGATCGATTCTGGGGGGTTGAACGTCCACGGCGGTGCGTAGCAATTAGCCTGCCCCATCTCTTCCGCAGTACTTAAACAGTTCTGCGCGCCTTGAGGACATAGACTTAAGGATTTGATCCCATTGAATTCTTGAACACCTAATGTTTGTGGTGGTTCAGATTTCGCGCCTATTTGCAGTAAAGATGCTAACATCATTGGAGTCGATATTGACTGGAACATTAAACTTCTTCTCGTCGTATTCGTTAATGATGTCGATGTCGCTGTTTCTTCTATAGTATTCGTTTTAGTCGTATTCGTTAATGATGTCGATGTCGCTGTTTCTTCTATAGTATTCGTTTTAGTCGTATTCGTTTTAGTCGTATCGCTTAAGTTGGATTTCTTCAAATTTGCAAAAGGTATCGTCGTCTTCGCTCCTCGTGAATTCGATTTCGTGTTGCGTTTAATAGCAACGGCGTCGCTAGCGGCAGCGATGGTCTTCATTACAGTAGTATTGTTTTGTCTATTCGTTTTTGTTGTTTTCTTCTTCTTCTTCTACAATGTACGCGTATTTTTTTTAGAGAGCATCGCGTCGTTTTCCCTACTCACCGCTGAAAAAAGGTAATACTATGATAGTAAGATGATGTTATAACATATATTACTACGTGTATGTTAATAGTATTAGTCAGTTTTCTCTAATAAATTCGATAGTACGGTCGCCCATCTGACTTCTTTAGCGTGCTCGGCGCATTTACGATAGCACGTTCGGCAACATTTCTCGCCAGAGTACTTTTCGTGCGAGCTCGGAACTTTGTACGTCAAGTTCTTGTACACGCATTCGATGCCTCTCTTGACGCAATTTTTTGCGAATGAACATTCGCCGTCGTTCATGAACGCGCATTTTAATCCTCTAGCTTTTATTTGGATGTAACACGAATTACAGCACGTTTTACCGGCATGGACCGGGTGCGTTTGTGGTACTTTGTGGAATCTCTTATACGCCGGCGCAGTGCCGTTTTTCTTCATGCTCGCGTTATCGACCTCGCATTCGCCGGTTTCCGCAAAAGCGCAAGTCTCGAGTGTAGCGCGGCATTTGTTATAGCACGTCTCGCAACACTTATAGCCGACGAATTTCTGATACCCTTTCGGTACGCGTTGCGGTAAATTGTTATACTCAATAGCTTTCCCTTTCGCTTGACATTCGTTCGCTATTAAACACGTCCCGTCTTTCGCGAACGCGCACATCTTCCCAAAAGCTTGAGTCTTATAATAGCACGAATTACAACACCACAAACCTGAATATCTCGCGTGCGAATTTGGCACTCTGTACTTCAAGTACGCGTACGTCACTTTCATCCCATCCTTCTCGCATCTGTTCGCCACGGCGCACGTTCCGTCGTTCGCAAAAGCACACCTTTCATCCGCAGCCGTACATTTATAATAACACGTCCCACAACATCTTTCGCCTGCATATTTCTCGCATTTTTTAGGGACCCTGTAGCTAAAGAACCCGGACGAGGTTTTTCTCACGCACGATCCGTCCTTCGCGAAGCAACATATTTCACTGCTCGTATTATTATCATCTTCAGCAGTAGCGGCAGCAGTAGTAATCGGTTGCCTTCTTCGTCTTTTATTGTGCATCATCGAAAGATCTTCTTCTTCTTCTTCTTCGTACTCATCCTCTTCATCATCATCCCCTAATATCTGGTGCACCGTTGTCTCAGTCACTCGTTCCTTCGCCATTACTTCGCGCGCGCTTTCTTATTATTCTTCGATAAACGATCGATGATGACGATAACGAGAGGGGATTTCTTAACAAAATAGTTCTTCTTCTTCTTCTGCTCCTTTGTCTGCGTCTTTGTTAGTACGATTGAATACTTATTTATGACTATTTTAGATCAGTGAGGTAATGATTAAATGGCAACACGTTCTTTCTTCTTTGGCACAAAACGAAACCCTAAACTTTTCCAACACCCTAAACTCCTCAACACCAAAAAAGAAAAAGTGCATCCGAAGCCTCGTTCCCCATTCTTCCACGAAAAGCTCAATCTTCCGATTGAGAGAGAGAGAGAGAGAGGTAATGAAGAGCGATAACGAAGCGAATAGGAGATCGTTTACTCATTTTTCTTCGTGAGAGTGTGTGTGTGTGTGGGTGTGTGTGTGTGTGTGTTCGAGAGAGGATGAAGAGCGATAACGAAGCGAATAGGAGATCGTTTAATCATTTTTCTTCGTGAGAGAGTGTGTGTGTGTGTGTGTGTGTGTGTGTGTGTGTTCGAGAGAGGATGAATATCGCGTTCTTCGTCCTGTTCTTGTTCTCGAATTCGATTCAAGACGTCGTCATGAGCAGGAGTTCGAGTGCGAGTAGTCCGAAACAGTTCGTCAAAGCAAACGAGAGATATTCAGAGGAACTTGTTTTGATAGCATCATGCACGAATGCTGTAGAGTGTAAGGAGATCTTAATTACCGCGTTGTTCGAATTCGCGATCGATGATGTAGAGATGACAAAGCGAGATACTTTGACTGCACCGAAAGGGTTAACCGAGATAGCGCGAGAGAGCGACGCGGAGCTAGTTTCAATCGCGTTCGCCAGAGGCAGGTGGAGCGAGAACGCGAGAGGGGCGAGAGCGTTTAATTTCGAGCGCGAGTCGCAGCAAGGGGCACATTTGAACGCGCGATGGAACAAGGAAGAGTGCGAGTACGCGAGCGAACGAGCGTATTTGGAGAAGTGGGAGCGGTTGATGCGAGGCGTAGGGGCGCAGTTATGCGCTGGAGTTCGATCGGAATCTGCGAAGAGTTATCGAGCGCGCGCGAGATTTGGTAGTAAGTGGCAATCGAGAGATGAAGTGAAGAACGCGATGGTTATGTTTAAATCGATGCCGAAAGAGTACGCGTGCGTGGAGAACTTGCAGAGTTTCTTTAGGCAGTTGCCGTGCGGGAAACATAAAGGCGTCGCGAGTTTGATAGGCGGTAATAATGGACGATTGATAGCGGATGCTAAATATTTAAGCTTTGGCGTTTCGTACGAAAAACGACGACGACATAAAAAGAATAAAGCGAGTAACAACAACAACAGTAGTAATACTAATAATAGTACTAGTGCGACGCTGTCGCTTTCAATGACCGCGTTGATGGATAAAAAAGTCTTCATGAACATGCTAAAGGACTGGTCTGTATCTTCTTGTGCGGCGGCGAAGGATATTTCGAGAATATATAAATTAGGGGATCACGAAGATGACGACGTTCGCGTAGTCGATTTACGAAAGTGGAAGAGGAAGAAAAAGAAAAATTTAAACGAAGACGACGACTTTAACGTTCTCGCCGCAGAGTTAAATTTACTCGATAGCACTGAAATCGATAATGAGAACACGAGCTCTCTAATCGTCGGTGATCTTCCGAGCGTTACTATAACTAGAGCCGTTTTAGGTTCAGGAAACATTCGCGGCGCAATCTCGATTTCGATAACAACAAATGCAGCAGCCTGTTTTGAGAAGAATCGAGGCGATACTTTGGTACGCATATTCCATCCAATTCCTGATTACATACGCGTGTTTCAACATACGTTTAAAGTTATTGCATCATCGTCACCGAGAGGTGACAACGAAAGCATCGTGAAAAGCATCTCATGGGGCGAAGGTCTACTCGAGGCGACTCTTATCATACCGAGCGAAACAGATTCGGTGACGCTCAAGTTCGATTTTGAGAAGATATTTTTACCTCTCGAATCGTTCGAGGCCGACGCAGAACGCGGAATGACTTTCCCACCAGCGATCGCGTTTTCAGAACTAAACCCAGGTTCTTATGCCATGCTCAACAACAACAACGACAACGACAAAAAAGATACGAAGAGCGATAGGTTCAAGATCGCGCATCAAAAACTACTGCTTCTTCTTCTTCAAGAGCAGGAAACGACGCCGACGACGACCGCTTCTTCCTCTCGTTCTTCGCCGATCTTCTCAAAGTTACTCGAGCGCGAACAAAACGAAGCTATCGCGCACTTCTTGGACGCGATGACGGTCATACTACCCGTCCCAGACGGCGCCATGCCCTTCAACGCAACCGCGATGGCATGCGTCGCTATCGTCGTCCATCTCGGCTGTTTATCGAAAATTCTCACCAAACGCTCGTCGTTCGAAGACCGTTTGGCTCGCATAGCACGCGTTGAGACGAACGCGAAGAAGATGACGAAGAAGATGAAGAAGAAGAAGATCAATACGACGTCGACTAAATTATCCACAAAGTCTGATTGATATCATCTGCCTTATTCAGTCCTAGCGCCATAGCGTAGATACCGTAACAGACCGCATAGAACGTTGACCATCGAATGAACGAATTTTCTCTCTTCTTCTTTTCTTCACAAAAACGCACCACCTTTGCTTGTCCTTTTGGAGTACTCAGAGAACAGGAAAGTAAACTCAAATTAATTACATCATAAACACACGCGCGTGATAAGATAAACATTACGAAGATAAAAACTCTCTCTCGCGATACTGTGAAACTATCGAGAGATCATTGTTAAGCGAAAGAGATAAAGAGTAAGATCAGGCGAGAGATCTAATCTGTGGGGAAAAGGCCATTACGAGAGACGGAAGATTAGGAGTTTAAGAGGTAAATAAAACAGGATGTCCGCGTTACCGAGGAGGATCATAAAGGAAACGCAGCGCTTATTGCAAGAACCGGTACCTGGGATAACGGCCGAACCGCGGGAAGAAAACGTGAGACATTTCGTGGTCACGATCGAAGGGCCTTCGGATTCGCCATACGAAGGCGGGAAGTTTAATCTCGAGTTGTTCTTACCGGAAGGGTATCCAATGGACCCACCGAAGGTATTGTTTAAGACGAAGATATATCACCCGAATATTGATAAACTCGGGCGAGTGTGCTTGGACGTGTTGAAGGAGAAGTGGTCGCCGGCGTTGCAAATAAGGACGATTTTGTTAAGCGTTCAGGCGTTGTTATCGACGCCTAACCCGGATGATCCTTTAGATGAGAGGATTGCGAAACATTGGAGAGAGAACGAGGACGAGGCTTTAGCAAAGGCGAGGGAGATGACTCGGCTGCACGCGATGAATTCATCCGAGCAGTGACGAACGGTTCGTGTTTTTGAAGAAGAACGAACAATTTTTGTAGAATTAGAATTTTTTGATATATATAAAAAGCTAACAAAAGTGATATACTCGGTACATATTATACACGTGTTCGTCTATTAGTATTCAGCTACTACTGCTACTCTATTGCTTAAATTACTGCTGCTGCTTTCGACACTTTTCTTCGTTCTTCAGCCGCTTTGCGCATTTTCGCTAAAACGTCTTTCTCGAAATCTTCTGTTTTCGTAAGCGCAGGAAAAACTTTGTTCTCGCCATGAACTACTTCTTCTTTCTCTTTTACCACGGTAAGTTTCGCCAATGTTACGAAAATAACCGGTCTCCCACCTTCGCTCTCGATCCCTTCAATAGCTTCGCTCGCTCTGATTGCATCTTCTCTAGTCTTACAAATCACAAACGCGCTCCCCTTTTTCTTCCGTTTCTTCGCGCATTCAATCTCTCTAAAAACGACATCGCAAACGTTGTACTTCTCAAACGCTTTAAACAAACTCGGCGCATCGTGGTCTTTATCTGTCACTGTATTATTTGGTTTCCTCCACGCCGCTTTCAACGCGCGTTCTAAATCTACCGTTGTTGTCGTTTTTGTTTTTGTTGTTGTTGTTGACGTCGTCTTCCCTACTCTATTATTATCGTTCGCTCCGTAACCGTTCACGCCATCGCTACGATAACGATCGTGCTCATATTTCTCCCTCAAATTCTCCAGCTCCATCTTCAACTTCTCCTTCTTAACAGAATCCTCCTCCTCCTCTCGCGTCTTCCTCTTCCCCACGATCTCCCTCTTCTCCAACAGTTCCCTCATCTTCCTCCTCTTCGTAGTCTCGCGCGTTAACTCCCGCTCTCGCCTCCGTTTGACCATTATCAGCGCATCGACTCGCGCCCTGGTCTCTGCGTTCGATAAGATCTCGTACGCCTTCCTCGCTCGCTCGAACTCTCTCTGCGCTCTCGCGCGTTCCCTATTCGGTCGTTTATCCGGATGCAGTTTAAGCGCTAATTTCCTGAACTGCCTCTTGATCTGCTCTTGCGAAATTTCTGCGCTCTCGGCACCGATTTCGATCTCTAACGCCTCGTACGGGTCTTTGGTGACTAAATCATCATCATCTCCTGCATCATCGCGATCTTCTTCTTCATCGCAATCGCGATGATCGTCGTTCATTGTCTGTTCTTTTTTCCCTGTTATCTTTTTACTCCCTCGATTAAGTCTTGCGTAACAAACCTCTCTTCTTAATTAATTAATCTCTCTCTCTGAATCTTCGCTTTTTGATTTTGAGACCGAAAACTTTACTCGTCTTCTTCTCTTTCTGTTTCGATGTCGATAACGAAACGAAACGCGCGAGACTGATTCAGAGCGAGAGAGAAAGCGTTGGGTTTCGAACGATAACGAACGAGCTTGCAGACGACCGTTGTACGTTTTTGTCGCGTTTCGAATTTTAGATATAAATTTTAGCATCAGAGCAAATTCCAAAATCCAAAATCCAAATTCCAAATTGGATATAATAAATTCTTAGATACAACTTACAACACGAACGTTATTAAAAAAGAAGCGGTCTCTGTCTGCGCGAATACGTACTTATTTCGATACAAAATCGATTCGGTGAAAGCGCGGACGACCGCACGTTTCGTCGCGTTTCGAATTTTAGATATACATTTCTATCAATACGCAGTAGATACAATTTCTATATTTGATACCATCATCGGTCGTGAGTCAAAATTTGTTCGTGATAATACGAGAAAGAGCGATCATGCGAGTTTTCATTGAACGGATTGATTTCACTCTCATCGCTCGTTTTGGGAATGAAAAAGCGCGGCGAAGGCGTTTGTCGAAGAACAGTGAACGATCGAAAACGGTGCAAATAACGGCGAAGAAAAGTGAAGAGCAGGAGTTTTGGGAAACGAAGGCCAGGAGAAGGGAGAGCGGTATGGAGACGAACGAAGAGCTCGGCGTAAAGAAAGACTTCAATTCTAGCGCCGGCGGTTTATTGTTCGGTGAAGTTGGATTACAGAGCTTCAAGGAGACCGGGAGAGTACCGACGAGGACGAAACGGCCGACGATTGGATGGGGACCGGGCGTTATTTTAAGCGTCGTCGCGCTCGCGGGAGCTTCGTTGGTGATGAACGATGGAGGAGCTTTAACGGTCGAGAGTTTGGAGGAGTCAGTGCAGAGCGCGGTCGGTGCAGTATCGTCGATCGATGTATCGACGGTTGCGGGGAAAGTCGGGGACGCAGTTGAGACATTAGACGAGAGCGCGAGTATGTTGCCGCTCGAAGTGAGATCGATTGCTACGCAAGCCGCTTTAGTTGGCTTTGGCGTGATTGGATTGTATGTTTTGTTCGGTAAGATTGTGAGTTCGGTGAAGAGGTCTAGCGGGGATTTCTTGAAGGTCGCTTTGCTCGCTCTTGCTTGCGGTTTCATCGCGGAAAAGATTCTCTCTTCGTGACAAAAAATTATATATAAGCTGGTATGTACTCTTCATACAACATCTATATCTATCTATGTATCTTGTATCTATTACATCATTCGTCTAACGATAACGCTGCAAAAGCGTTTGTTTGTTTTTTTCGAACAATATTTATGATTTCTTCCTCCTCTTCTTCTTCTTCTTCGTCGCTTTCTTCTTCTACTAATAGGTTTGTCGTCTTCTTTGTAACAACTTCGCAAGGATCTTCATCACCAGTCCATTGCTCGTAATCGACCAAGTCCTCTCCAGAAGCGGCGTTATTATCCGCAGCAGAAGCAGCACTGAATCCGTTATCGTTCCTATTCATCTCTTCTAATTCTTCCTCAAATCCTTCCTCTAGTTCGACGTTTTCGCTAACATCAAACGGCGCCCAGCTCGAGTCTTTTCTCGCTTTTATTATAACAACCTCTCCTTCAGGAGGCGGTACGGCATAAGGCGATTTTCCATCCAAAACACGTTTCAAAGCAATGACACCTCCAGCGCGATCGTCTGGACGACCTCCGGAAACGAGCAACTTGCGTTTTAAAGCCGTTTCACGAGCTATTGAAAGAGGCGACCATGGGAGAAATCCATCCAAGACATCCGACGCATCTCGAAGCTCTAAAATTTCGTTATCGTAAAGATCCGTCGGTAACGCAGATATCTTTAACGTTTCTGGGAGAGATTGTGCAAGATCAAATGCAAGCATTTTATCTCTATCACTAGCTGTTGTGCTATTTGCGTATTGTTTCCAACGCTCTTTACATACTTCGCGCATCTCGGCGAGCCAACGCAGAGAAGAATAAGGTTCTCGCACGGTCGGCAACGGAACAATACCACCGACGATTTGTTCCGGTAAACTAGCATCTACTCTTGGAAAAACTAACCCAGGCGAGTCGCATAACCACACACCTTTTCCTAGACGCAAGGTTTGCAAGGTTTTCGTATGCCCTGGAGTTGCTTTGACCGATACCGCTTTGCGACCGAGTAGAGTGTTAATCATGGAAGATTTTCCGACGTTTGGATGGCCGACGAGGGCAACGACGCATTCAGCTTTTATTTCCTCGTCTTCTCCATGAAAATTATCAAAATCATCTTCGAAAAAAGCGTAATTTTTCTTCTTCGTTCGAGAATTTCGAGCAGATTCTGTCTCTTGCGGATCTTCTTCGACTGCGTTTTTCCACCGTTTACCTAATTTTGTAACTCGCTTTACGGCTTGAACGAGAGCGGATTTACCAACGGTCATTCCATTCGTCGGTTCGTAAACAGTATCGCTCGTTATTTCTTCACCGTTCGCATTGCCCCAATCATCATCATCATCATCATCATCATCTTCTTCTTCTTCTTCTTCTCCTTCGTTTTCTTCATTAGGCTCTTTATTGAACTCGTCCAAGAAATCGCCCTCAACGGCTATGAAACCGATAACTTCATCGACGCCTGGCAACGCGCCGAGCAAATGCTCTCTCCACTTTTCTGCACTCTCTCTAGGCACTACATCAATCTTATTCAGAACGCATATCAACGGTTTCTTATGTACGCGACACACGTGCGCATATAAAGCGGCAGGAAAATGCAACATCGGGTTCCTCGCGTCCAAAACGCAACAAATAACATCCGACCTCTCCATAGCCCTCCATAACTGTCTCCAAACCTCTAAATTTTGCTCAAACGCTGGCGGATACCCGCCCTTAATAACCATCTTCTCCTTCACACGTCTCGCCCATCTCGCAAACGCCTTCCGTTCTCTCAATCGTAACCTATTCTTCGTATCTTTCTCGCTCCATTTCGGTCTCGTCGGCATAAACTCGATCGCGTCCGCCGCTCGCATCGCGTCCGCGCTAGCGATCATTTCCTCAAACGCCTTCGGCTGACTCCCTATCTGCCTCCTCGCATCTCGCACTCTCCTCTCCACGTCGTAATCCGCTTCGCCGGCGAACGTCGTGCTCACTCCTTTCTTATGCGCGTTATTGCTCCCGATCCCTTTCATTTTCTTCCCTTCCCTGAACACGTTCTTGGTCGTTTTCATGTCCAACGATTCGACCGTGAACACGGTCGTGGCCATGCCTTGCCTTGCATCGACCCTGTGCGCCTGCGTGTAAGCATCGCTAGCGCGCTCGTTTATTTCCTGGCGCACTTTTTGTTGTTTCAGCATCTTCTGCGCGTGCGATTGCTCGCGCTTCTTCTTCGCCATTTTTTTCTTCCTCTCACTTTTTATATATCTAACTTCTTCTTCGCTGCTAAACAGATATAGATATTAAAAAAAGTCCTCGTTACTATTCGCTTTTCAGGACGTCTTCCTATGCCCTCCTCTTTAGAGACTTATTCAGTACACCGTTCGGTCGAAAGAAAGAGAGAAAGAAAGAGCTTTAAAGCCGAGTCTAGGATCGAAACCGATGCGCATAAATAATTAATTAATGAAGTTTTTTGTGATCTCACGTTTTATGTATACATGTACGTTTTTTATCACACCACTAAAAAAGCTAATATTATGTTAAAATGCTCTCAAAGTTGTTTCTCTACTTATTCAAATTAGTTTTGCGTACTCCTTGAAAACCCCGTCCTTTTCCTCCTCGCGAGACTTTCGTCCTTTGTGAGGAAACGTCATTCGAGGTTTGTGGGAGCAGGCCAACTGGATTACATATTGTACTTTTCAACCTCGCTGCACACTTACTTACTTCAGTGTTTGTGATGGGTGCCTTTGGAGTTGAGTTGGCCCGCTGCATACGACGCGGATGAAAAATGCGACCGGTACGAGAGTGAAAGACATAAGAACACCGCGAGAAATCGCGCGAAAGAAGATGAG
>Ga0302126_10001244_pt1 | contig 15222 bp, 9 predicted proteins | sample CB4_20m_MG_FD_203108 | JGI IMG/M metagenome (GOLD analysis project Ga0302126, IMG submission 203108) | Marine microbial communities from Western Arctic Ocean, Canada - CB4_20m | ecosystem: Environmental > Aquatic > Marine > Oceanic | place: Canada: Western Arctic Ocean | collected 2017-09-24 | reverse complement strand
ATTGCCTTTGCAACTACACTATCCATCCACTGCGATACGTTATTAGCAGTATGCGTACTATTATTAGTAGTATTTCGTTGTTGTTGTTGTTGTTGTTGTTGTTGTTGTTGTTGTCTCGACGTATTAATTCGTTCTTTTGTCTCATCCATCTTCTCATGTAATCGCATTTCTGCCATCTTCGCCTGCATTCGTTTCTCTTCAACATTACTGTTACTAGTAAAGTTATTATTACTGTTACTGTTATTAGTACTAGTACTCGCCTGAGTATGCGGATTCGGCCTCGGATATGGAAAAGTTGTCGTCTGAGCAGTCTTCTTCTTCTTTTCCCCTAACGGTCGCTCGAACAGGCTAGGGAACTTCGAAGAGAACGACGCATGCGCTAGTGCTCCATTATTAGTACGATCATGATTATGGTCTTTTAAAGTGTTCCTGATATCATGCCTGATTGAATCTACTCGATTATACTTACTATTATTATTATTATTATTATTATTATTACTCTCTTTTTGTTGTCGTTGTTGATTATGATTTTGATGATTTTCTTCTTCCCCGGTTTCGAAGGACGTCGTTCGAACGTCGTTCACGCTGGGAAGTAATTGAGAACCAAAACTAGTACTATATCCACGATCACGGTCGGGATAAACATTTCGGCCGTTGATATTTGATGACATCTCTTTTCTAGAGCGCCTCTTTCACTACTGAAGAAGATATCGATTAATTTTATGGAGAATTTGTTTTTTGTCGAAGGGCACCTTTTTATTACCCCTCTACCCTCTTTAGCTCTTTTTTTTTATGACGTTGCGACGTATATGCGATTATGTGCCATTTATGTATTAGAGAACAAAGTACTCAAGTACTGTCATGAATAGGAACAAACACGCGCTCGTCTTTCTCGCTATCTAAATCTAATTCTTCTACTACTACTGCGTGGTTAGCTTTTTTTTCGCGTCTGCGTCTGCGTCTGCGCTCGAGCGCGGAGTCGTCCGATTTCGCTTTTTCGTCATCGTCGTCGTCGCCTTCATCTTCACTTTCTTCTCCTTCTCCTTCTTCTACTTCTTCTTCTTCTTCTTCTTCTTGAACTGAGTCTGCGTCTGCGTCTGCGTCTGCGTTATTTCCGTTGGTATAAAAATCCTCATCTTCGTCGTCATAAAATGTAGGGCGTTGAGCGTGCCAATCAAACGGTAACCCGTTCGCTTTACCGGTACTGAATGATTTCGTATACGGAGCGTTTTTGTGACTCGTTTTGCCTTGCGAATTTGAACCTCGAGCGATTTCCCACCCCCAGTCTTTGTTCGTTTTCGCCCATACGATTGCACTGATGAACACGATGAAGCTCACTAAACCGCTCGTGATTGAGGAATACGCGAATTTTAACCACGCGCAACAGGCGAGATTTATTAAGAACACTGGAACCCCAAAAGTAAACATGAAGAACGCCTTGCGCCATGAATCTTCGCACCTGTTTTCCCAATGTCTCTCGAACGTCCTCTTCGGTTGAGGCGGGTAATCACCGGGTTTGTAGTGATGCGCGAATTTTCTACACCTTGTTAAGAACTCTGCTTCCTCGTCCTCGCTTACGTACGATTTACCTCGCTTCAAGATCGAGGACAACAAGAAAGTACACAACACCATCGAGTTTAACATTAACCCGACTACTAACGCAGTCGTCGAAGCGTATAAAGCGATTAACCATTCACTGACGTGTTTAGGAAGTTGCTCATAATCGTTCGTGAAATTCAATTCTACTAACGAAACGACGGCAAAGCCGGCTATCAAAGCCGCTAAATTCGATTGCGCTCGTAACTGTTCGGACTTCTCCTCAACATCTCTCCTGTTCTTCTCTACGTACCTATTCCACACTACCCTCGCATTCTCTAACGTCCTCTGATTCATATCAGCTTTGCGCCAATTATTCGATTGTTCCCTGTACAACTGTTCCACTATTTTATACTCCCTCTCCTCTTTCCTGAACGAGCAATCTTGTTTCCTCCACTCTCGATCTTCTTCTCTCCATTTCTTCGCTAAGGAAGTGTCCAACGCGGTTAAGAACGCGGTCGCGTAATCCGATATCGAGTCTTTGTTCAGGAAATTATTATTATTACTGTTACTGTTACTGTTTTGTTCTTGAGCTCGCATAAAAATATTCGGTATCGATTCCTTATTGCCGCAGTCGCGATCGTTATCGCAGTTCATTTTCTCTCTCTCTTTTCTATGTACAGTACCGGTTTATGTATGTTATTATTATATACAGTACTGGTACAGTGGGGAAAACATGCACTGATTGTCACTTAACACTAAAGCAGTCTGGCACCATCTAGCACAATAAAACATCAGTGAAATTCGCAAATTCCCCTGATGCTGATGCTATCATGCAGCAAACTGTTTTGAACAGCAATAACAACAAAAAGTCATCAGTAGCACGTGTTTTTTAATCGAAATCATGGGCATAAAAAGTATAACAAACCTATCGATAGTATTATTATTCATATCGGCTTTTGTTAATATTTAGTAGTGAAACGACGACGACGACGACGACGCGTCGGTCATTTGACCTATTACCAGTACTGTAAATATACGTACCAAACGTAGTACATATATAATATGAATAATAACGAACTTATTGGTAACGATGCACTCATCAGTAAATAAGAGCTCTTTACAATGAGCGCTTTAATAACAGCGATAGAACTACTATTTCTGTTCTCATTATCGTCGTCGTTCACGACATCGTTGACAACATTTATTAATATCAATGAAGCACGAGCACTTAGTACTGCTTCGTCTTCATACGATGATGATCATTCATCTACATCTGCGTTATTGTTTTTCGAGAAAGTTCTTACTTTAATGAAAGATGTGACGACTGAGAGAACAGATTATGACAGATACGACGTGTACGAGAAACTTATTAATGATGATGATGTCATTAGTGACGATGATAGTATAGATGATGATGATTATTATATTAATTATTTCGTTGATAGAGATGATGCGATGCCAAAGATAGATTTGAGACTCTCGATTGCGATAAAATTGAGCGGGTTCAAAGGCGATGGAAACCTGGCGATAGATTTACGAAAACGATCTATTGAACCGTTCTTGAAAGCTTTGAACTCGGACGTAATCGTAGGGAATAATTTATATAAAATGCATTTTCATTACACGGTTCTACACGCGAAGAAGGACGTTAATGCGGACATCGAGCGAACGATCGAGAGGAACTTAGAAGTCACCAGAGAGTGGAGAAGTAATAATAGTTATCATCAAGCGAGGAAAGAAGCGAAAGCGAAGACTGTAGTTGATTTCTCAAAAATAGAGGACGTTCTCGAGAAAGATATCGTGTTCGGTGGCGACGACGATGATGAGAGGAAAACTGACTTAGTCGTATCGCCGTACGTTATTTACGTTCTATCACCGAGAAGACCGAAGAATCCGAATCTGGACAATATAAGGAACGTAGAGTATATATACGCCTTCGATAGGAATAAGAACAATGACATGAATAATAATAATAATAATAATAATAATAATAATATGTCACAATGTTTTGGTACCTCGAGAGTTACGAGAGCTAGGACGGAAGAAGAAATTGATTATCCTTCGTACGCTTGGATCGATTTAACCAGCGGACCGAACGGATTTACGAAAAAGACAAATAAGTATACGAACGATTTTTCTAGACGCGTTGCGCCAAAAGTACTCGCAGCACATAAAAGTGAAGAAAATTTGCCTTTACTGTGCGCTAGTATAGCTGGATTTTTAGGCGATGCGAGCAAGAGTTTGTTCGCGCCCTCGATTCATCGAGCGTTTTTGAACGAGCACGATTTATTAGAGAAAAAACATCGTAAACGATTTCCAAGAGATGTTTTCAAGACTGACGACGCGTGGGTTTCGCACGTTCAAGTCGAAATCATTCGCATATCCGAACTCCCTTTTAATTTACAAAGCGACCACGACGAGAAGAAGATTGATCCTTTGCAGAAAATTGAAAAGTATTTAGAAAAGTCGTTATTGCCGGGAAGGAAAATCAAGGTGAACGAACGCAATGTGGATTTTAAAGATTGTCCTTTAATCGTTCAAGCGTTCAAAAATGCGATGCATTATAGTAGTGGTAGCAATAGTAGGAGTGGTGTTAGGAGGACTAGAACTAGTAAGAGTAGCGGTATAGACTATGAAAAGGAAAATGAATTCTTATTGGACGAAAACGAGTTAATACATTGGATCAAGGAATACGCCGACGGCATCCGAAAACAATTACGTTTGCGTGAAAGCGACGAGAAGACGAAAGTTTTACCAGTATTTTTATTCGATTTGAAATTGACCACGCACGGGAAGCATGGCGCGTTTACGGATGGAAAACAGAGTGAAATTTCAGACGATAATTCGTTCATCGTCGCCGTTAGGAATAGTAAGAAGCACAAAATTGAAATTCCTTCGTTTAAATGCTTCGAAGATGATCCGTCACAGAACGCTTGGGTAGATTCCTCTGATGTTTTACGTTCGTTGAAAGCGTCTTTGACGACCTCATTGTTTGGCATCTATATCGATTTAAATCGAGACGATGTAGATTTTTCTTGGTCAATTGGGAACGATATTTTTACCCCGTTGTCAAATGCAGACGGTGACTCGTTCGCCATCATCGATAGCGCAAAACGTACGACGATTACTGTTGGATTACAAAAAATCAGACTATTCGTAGCAGAGCGCTTTAGAGCTTTGGAAAAAACTATCGGTCACGATACAGAGGAAACTTTTGCTCTCCTTCTGAAAAAGTCCACAGCCGCGTCGTCGTCTGCGTCGTCGTCGTTATTCGCAAACGAAAAGACGAAGAAAGAATTCATCGCGCGTTTGAAATTATTACGATTTAAACACGACGAAGCTATAAAACAATGCATGCTTCGCGAATGGGAGCGAGCGGCGAGTTTCGCGTTATCCTCCGTAATAGACGCGAACAAAATAGTCTCAATCGTTGATGAAATCATTTTGAAGCAAAAAGTGAGCTTGAACTGTTTCGATAGTAGTAGCAGCACGAGGAGTAGTAGCAGCGGCAGCGGCAGCGGCAGTTCAATCACGAAATCGCAATCGATCGAGAACGATAAGAAGAAGAAGAAGCAAAAAAAAAATTATTCGATTAACGAAAACCACTTAATACTGTTTTTCGAAGCCTTATTCGTCGTAGGCTCCGACGCGTTTTTCGGTACGTTCATATTGATCGTTTCCTACGTAGGCCTCGTCGAAATCATCGCTCGCGTGCGCAATAAACGAGCTCTTCATCATGGTCAAACTTATTCAATGGCAGAGCGAAAGCGCGATTAAATTAAATTCGTCGTGCCATTTTTCATTAAATCAATTCGTTCTCTCTACTTCGATACATAAATCAAAGCTCTCTCTCCTCTTTTCTGCGTTCTGAACACGTGTATCTCTCTCTTCTTCTGCTCGATCTGCTTCATTCGCACCGAGGATAATAATTCGCTCGCGTCACACTATATAGCGTGTTCTGGTCTTGCCCCTTTTGACTCATTGACTTGCGATGGCCTAAAATCTCTCTTATGTCTTTGCCTATGCTTTTTCACTACATCAGGCGCTCTCTGCAATAAATAAATAAATAAATAAATAAATAAATAACGACAATAACGACTGCGAGATGGCGTTGAGGAGATCTTACCAAAGCTCGATCACGCTAAGATCATCGTCCGTGAGTATTCTTGCGAACGATTTCTTCTCCGAGAAGAACTCGATTTTGTCGTCATCAAAATCATCAAAATCATCATCGATCCTTAAAAACGATCGGGAAAATTGGATCGCGAACAAAAAGTTCCAACGAAATATCAGTTATTCCGAAATCACGCGCTCGAACGAACACTCTAACTCCCTAACGTCAGTACAGAAGTTCCAGGAACAGTTCTCTAGATTCAGACCATCGATGATGGACGAGCCGAACACGCCATCGTCGTTCTCAATCGCGCAAAATAAAACAGAAGTTTCGGAAGATGATGCACAACCCTCGAAAGGGCTTAGTCCCCAAGAGCTCTGTTTATTGAACTTCCGTTTGCCGCATAAAGCCGTGCGAGAGAACGAACGAGTGAAGATGGTTTTAGTCCCAGCAGAGACCGGTGATTTTGGGATCTTGCCAGGACACGTCCCAGTCGTCGCGAAATTAAGACCCGGTGTCGTCACGGTCGAAAGCAAGGATTCCGTGAACACGAAGGTACGCGAGCGTAATACGTCGGATCGCTTGGAGAGCGCTTTTGAGTTATTTTTAAGCAAGCGCGCGCGCGTTTTTCTCTCTCGCTCTCTTTTTTTGCACGCGTACAATCTCTTTATACGACACTGACACTGTCTCTTTCGTTCGTTCTTTTCGTACATGATTTAAAAAAAAACAAGTATTTCGTCTCGTCCGGGTTCGCGTTCGCGCACGCCGACTCATCCGTGGATATCTTAGCCGTCGAAGCCGTTCCAGTGGAAGATTTGGACGAAACCGTCGTGAGGAAGATGTTGTCTGAACATACAGCGAAATTTCAATCGGCGAAGGATGATTATGAGAAAGCGACGCATCAGATTGGTATTGATGTTTCCACTGCAATGGTTTCGGCTATTGAGAACATTGGGAAGTAATAAATAAGTAAAGTGTGCGTCCGCGCGAGAGAGTGCGCGAGGAATTGTATAATAATAATATGCTAGTATATTTTCTAAATAATAATAATAATAATAATAACAATAATAATAATAAAGTTTTCTAAACGAACATCTCCTTCAACTTCTTCGTTCGATATCGTTCTTCTTTCATATCATCCAGTTGACAGCGATAGTTTTCCATCCCTTGACGATAATCTTCCGCTTTAGCGATTTGCGCGTTGAGCTCCGATCGCAAGCATTTTAAGGCTTTCGATTTCTCTTTCAATACGGCTTGGTTCTCGCGCAATAACGCCGTTTGCTCTTCCTCGGTCGCTCTTTTTTCGGCAATTCTTCTCAACTCTTCGCTTTGAATCGTCTTCTCTTCTAATTCTTTCTCCAATTTTTCGACTTCTTCGCTCTTTTGAACTAAGCGTCTTTGTAACTGCTGTATTTTTTGAACAGACTCGAAGGCGTTCGGGTCGCTGCCTTCGAGTTGGCGCCATCTATGGACGTTGAGCGGATTTTCGAGCTCTTCGCTCAACGCGCGAACTTTTGCTTTTTCTCTCGTTATCGATCTCGTCAAAACACGAACTTCTTTCTCTAAAGTTTCTGCTTCTCTCGCACGTCTGCGCTCGCGTTCGAGTTCGTGAGTTTGTGCGCTCAAAGTTATGCGCAGCGCTTTTATTTCTCGAGTCCTCGTCTCGTAATCGATTTGACCTTGCGCGAGAACGGATCGTTGTACTTTGATCTTTTCGTACGTCATAGCTAATTCTTCTTCTCTTCTCGATAGTGCGTGCGAAATCACGTCACGATCTCTCGAAATCACGTCCAACTCTTGTCTTTCTTCCACTCGTTTCTTCTCGCACTCGGCGTGGTGCTTTTCCAAGTTCTTTCTTTGCGTTTCGCTCAACTTCAACTCGATTAAGATTTCACTCGTTTTGCGATCTAAATCATCTTTCTTCCTCTTCAAACTTTCAATCTCTGATTCCATTTGCTTCCGTTTCGTTTCGTCTTCGAGGATTTCTTTATTTTTGTATTCTATTTGCACCTCGGCTTCTTCTCTGCGACGTTCAGCGTTCATCTTCACTTCTTTCAATCGGTCGCTTTCTTCTTTCAAATCGAGTAATTTTTTGCTCAAATCGTTGTTTTCTGCTCGCGTTCGTTCGTAATGTGTTTTTGATGTTTTCGATTTAAGCTCTGTTTCTCTCAAAGCTTCGCGAAGTTCGGAAATATTCTGCTCTTTTTGCTCCAACTCTTCTCGAGCCTCGTCGAGCTTGGTCTTTAAAGTTCTCTGCTCTTGCACTGCGCTTTGTCTCTCTTGCTCCAACTGTTTCGCTCTCGCCTCGATGTCGTTTATTTCTTTCCGATAACGCGCAATTTCAACCTCGAGTGTTTTTTTGTGTTGCTCGTGGATCGATACTAAGTCTCTATGTTTCTGTGTATGTTTCTCCGCCTGCGACGTTTGTTTAGCGAGCGCTTCTTTTTCTCTCATCAAATCCTCTTTCGCTCTTCGTTCGAGATCTAAGTTTCTTCTTTGCTCTTCAACGAATCGTTCTAGGCGAGATATTTCGAGTTTCAAATCATCGCGTTTATGCTCGTTTTCGATTTTCGCGTTTTCAGCTAGTTTCAACTTTCGTACAGCCGCTTCTTTGACTTGCACAATTTTTCTCGTCTCGGCTTCAATTTTGCTCGCCGAGTCTTTCAACTTTTCGGTTTCAAACTCTTTCTGTTTCGCAATTTCATTCACGCGTTGTAATTCGATCGTAATTTCTGCCATCTCTCTGCGTACGCGCTCTGTTTTTTCGGCATAAGCGTTGCACTCTTTGTGTGAGTTCTTCACTCGAAGTTCGCTCTTTCTTTGCTCTTCTTCCAACTTTTGATTCTTAGCTTCTAAATTTATAGCCTGCGCTTTCATTCGCGAAATTTCTCCTTGCTTTGATTCAATCATAGACTTTGCGTGCATTAACTCTCTTTCCAATCGCTCTCGTTTTGAGTCCAACTTTTCAGCTTCGCTTTTTTTTACATTGGCGATATCTTTCAATTTTGCGCACTCGCACTCGAGATCTAACTTTTTCGTCTCAGCCGTTCTCGCGCGCTCTCTTTGCTGCGAAATTTCTTGTCTCAACTGAACAACTTCGTCAACTTTCTCGTCTCGTTCGAGTTGGAGCGTTTCTTTGTCGCGCTGTAATCTGCGAACGATATCGCCCGAAACTTTATTACTATTTCCGCCAGAGCCAGAGAAGTTGAGATACTGACCGTCTTCTTCGTATTTGTTCTTGTTATTATTATTGTTATTGTTATTATTATCACCTTCATTGTCGTCATCGCCGTCTACGTCGTCTCGATCCTCCCCATTCTCAGCCGCATCACATCGTCTCGTCAACTCTGCAATCTCTACTTGTAACTTTGCTATTTTCTCCTTCCCGCTCATTTCTAAATCCGACGCGTCGTCGACTTGTCTCCACGCAGATTCCAACTCCGCTTTCAATGTCTCGATCTGTGTCTCGTCCTCTAAAGCTGCAGTGAGTAAGTTCTCTTGCTTTTGCGTTAATTGCCTGCACTCGTCGTTCAACATTTTCAACTTTTTCTGTAGCCTTTTCTCGACCTCGTGCGAGTGCTTCACCGTTCTGAACAATTTTTCGTATTCAACGCGAAAGGCGTCTAAGGATTTATCTCTCGCGAGCGTTTGCATGACCTTATTATTTCATTACGCGTGAGAGATAGAGAGATAGAGAGAGAGTAAAGAGAGTTATTAACGCGATGATCACTGCTCCTTTTCTGCACCGTTCGACTTCGGCTTCTTCGTGAGGAGAAAGATATCTATTTTTAGATACAAAAATCTCTGGAATATACTTTCGCGCGCGAAGAAAAAATACGACAAAAACGGAAGAAATACTATACATATGTTTACCTCGCGAAACGCGCGTTCGGTGACGACTTCATCATCCGCACAGTTCTTAGCGCAGTCGAATCCAAGGCTACTACCCATTTCGATTATATTTAATCGAAAAGAGTACTAAAATTTGAAGAATAAGCTTCTCTCGTCCCATCTCTCTCGTTCATCCTTTTTAAGACTAAAACAACTGATCAGTGCTTAATGGACTACTTTGGAAGGAAACAATCGACTCTTGGTTGTTCGTAACAACGCTGTTTAGAATCAACGGTCCCATATTTCGCCGGTCCTTCAACAGATCTCGCTGGGAATAAACACACTTTTTCTTTTGAATTCGATTTATGACCATTATCTGGGACCGGGAACCAAGTCGTCGCTTCGCAACGGCTTCCGTTTGGACACAGAAGACAATTTTTATCGTCGTCGTCGTCGTCGTCGTTATAACCACCAACGCACGGTTCTCCAAACATAACTTTCGTAGGTTTACTTCGAACTAATTTTTCCAGAGGAATCATTTCAGCAGAATCGCGCGCGTTTTGACTACCAGTCGGTTCGTAGTCGTTATGGTAATGATACCTCGTAGAGTTGTACCATTGTCTCGCGAAACCAAAAATGGTAATCTTTTCACAAACAGATTGCGCTAAATATAAGCCGTACATTCCATTCGTAGGCGTTGATTTTCCTATTTTATTCTTCACGAAGGAATAGAACGCACCAGATAAGGCGTAATCTTTTTCGTGTTGCATCTTTTGCTTCCTGTTTGAAACGTACAACTTCAAATGCGCCGGCGCCGTTAAATGTTGCAAAACAATCTCTTCGTCCGATTCTCTATATCCGCGATGTTGCGAATTCACTAATCTCACAGTCGTCTTTGATCCAGCATATTTCGTATACGGCTTTTTCCCAGTCCCATCGTTGAACCTGAAAACTGCATCGTGCGCATCAATCAAAGAACCGTGTTTATATAACAATAAACTCCCTCCGTTACCTACAATCGCGCACGTCCTAAACTTTCGCTCGATCAACACTCGTAAAGCGTCTGATTCTGGTAACGTCTTCATATCTATCTTCGATAATATACCTAAATCCTCCATCTCCCCTGTCGATTTCGGTACTTTTGGTATTTTTCCTATTTGTTGATAAAGCGTTAGCGGGCCTTTGAACTCGCCTTTGAATATCGTTTTCTTCTCATAACGAACATCGGCAGAGTCATCATCAACATCATCGTCGTCATGATTAGATTCAAAATTGTTCCTATTAGAGTCAATTCTTAACCATTCTTTTTTGAATTTCTCGAGCAAAATTAAATCATCGTCATCGTCATCGTCATCGCACGCGCGCATCCTTCGTTGATCTCTTCTCGTTCCTCTTCTTATTCTTCTTCTTCCATCGACAGCTTTTATCCCGTTTCCATCGGAACCGTTCCCATCTGCGCTCCTTCGATTAGTCGCATTGAAAGTAAAGAAGACGATGCAGACGAAGAACAACGTTGAGAAGGAAACGAAGAACACTCTTTGAATGTTCTTCTTCAATTTTTGACTTCTATGTCCTCGCATGATATTTAAGCCGATACACTCTTTTAGAGAATTAGAGCATTAAAACATACATACCGCGGTAGTAAATAAAGTCTCTTTTAATCTGAATATAGTTTTTAGGTAAGTTTTTTGATTGTATTGTACTTCCTCTCTCTGCGTCGCCTCTATTCTCTGATAAAATACAAACAATCAATCAATTTTTTATATATATGCTATAGTACTATTCTAACTGAATTGAAACGGTATACATATCGACGACTTGTCCGTTTTTTTAGGGAAGACGCATTCGGATAACATCCCGGCGCACGTCGATAAGACGGAGTCTCTGGCTTCAGTGATATCGTCTGATTCGAGAGCGTCTTGCGGGACGACTGTATCACACCCCCATTCAATGGAATCTACTAAACCTGCATTTGATATACTAAGAATGAGAGAAGCGAACCCGATCATTGCAGGTAACGTTTCGAGCTCTTCATAAAGTTCGTCTAATTTATTATCTAATATTCGTCGTACGTCTTCGTCATCATCCAAGGATAACGAACCGACGCATGAAATCGCTGGTTCGTTGAACCAACCGTTCAAAACGATTCGTCCTTTACTCACATCTTTCGTTCCTTTCACTTCGCGTACGCCGTGCGGTAACCTCGGGTCAAATATTGTTAATCTATTGAATATTGGATCTATATCGATAAATAATTGTTCTCTTTGCACGATCTCTTCTGAGTTAAATCGTTGCCAATAATTTTGCAGCCTCTCGGGATTAAATATAGTCGTTTGTCCTCCAGTGAACGCTCTAGGCTCTTTCGTTAAACTGAACACGAACGCCAACGGACCGTTCGGAATGTCCGTATGAAGTTCTTGCGACATGCCGTCGACGTACGCGCTCAACCATATCGGCGTGAAGTTCGATAGTCCTAATCGCTCTTTTGCATATTTCAATAAGCTTCTCTCGAACTCCTCGAATGCATTATTATTATTATTATTATTATTCGTACTACGTTCTAATAAATCGAAATAGTCCTTCGCCGGCGTCCTTAACTGCGCGTATTGATCTTCGACGTGCCAATAATCAAACACGAACTTTGTCTCTTTCACGAAATTCCCTCGTTGATTTTCCTGGAACATTTCGTATAAAGTCTCCGCTCGATCGTAATACGCATCTGCGGTAAACCAGTGCTTCGCTCTTTCGTTCACTTCGACCACTTTTTCTGCAGCAGAAGAAGCGGAAGAGGAAGAAGAGGAAGAGGAAGCGGTCTTTCCTGCTTTACTCGAGTTCCTGCAAATCAGGTGTTCGCGTTGAAGAAACCTGTTATTATCATTCCTATTATTATTATTCGCAACGATAACAGTCATTGATCGAGGAAAGTGGTTACTTTTGCAGGTTTGCGCGGTCATTGCATGTACGGGAGTATGAGTAGTAGTACACACGATTACGATTAAACGATGTTCAATTAATTAATTAATTAATTGAACAGAGTAAATAATCTGATGATGTGAACTATTTATATAAAATCGAAGTTTCACTTTTCCCCATCACATTCAGCAAATAATTGATTATAATAAACCAGCATCACGTTGTTATTATTATTATTCCTAAATCATCGTCGGCAACAACAAAACAGTAAGTAAAAAGAATATATACATATATAGTATACATACGTACACATAGAACAAGTGTGAGTGTTGTGTGAGTGTGTGGTTAATAGCATAAGCACGCGTGCGTATCAAAAGTTTTTTCATCGAAAACAGAAACTGGCTACAAAACGAAGAAGCAGTCATCATCATCATCATCATATAATAATAAGAATAATAATAATAATAATACTGAAGCGAATTATTACTATCAACGATGAAGGATCAGAATAAGAACCAAGCGTTAGCATCGAGGATCAAACGAATGATGCAGGCAGATGAGGACGTAGGGAAGATCGTGAAGACTACGCCTTTAGTCATGGCCAAGGCGCTCGAGCTCTTCTTAACGAAGTTATTCGAGGCCACGAAAGATACGGCGTTAGCGCATGGGGCGAGCATTATTTCACCAGTACACTTGAAAGCCGCGGTTGAGGCGAACGAGACTTTTGATTTTTTGGAAGATTTAGTGAAAGGCGTTCCAGATTTACCTGCGCCGCCAGACCCTGCCGAGTTAGCCGCGAAGTTGTTAAAACAAAGCGAGAACGAGAACAAACCGAAGAAGAAGAAGAAGAAAGCGTCGGGAGGAGCGAAACAGAAGGAGAAGAAGACTGCGACGACGACGGCTGGTAAAAAGAAAAAACGAGAAGAGTACGAGTCCGAAGAAGAAGAAGTTGATGATGATGATGATGATGAAACCGATAAAGAAGATGAGTATAATAGCGAAGAAGAAAGCGAAGAAAAGCCAGTCGTCGCGAAGACTACATCGAGAAGCGGGAGACAAATTAGTACAAAAAGCTATGCAGAAGAAGATGTCAAAAAGAAGACGAAGACGAAGACGAAATCGTCTAAGAAAGTTGCAACAAAAAAGCCCACGAAAGCAATTAAAACTGTTGAAGAAGTGAAAGAGGAAGAAGAAGAAGCTAACGGTAACTTGGGATCTTTTGACGACGATTTTCAAGCGCTTCCAATAGAGCAAATAAACGCAAACATCGCCGCGGAAGAGGATGATTATGATTAAGCAGATTTGGTTAATTATTTCTCCGTGTTGTGCGTGTGTGTGTGTGTGTGTGTACATGTGTATTTGTATATATATGTCTTCTATTATTCAAGGCTACCTTAATTTTATTATTTCTTGTGTGCGTATCTCTGCGCTACCTAAATTCTATATTTGCGTGTAGATACTGATAGTAAGTACACTGTGTAGTATCGATGTATTATTCTCTCTCTTCTTAATCTCTTTCTCTCTCTCTCTCTTCTCTCTCTCTCTTCTATCCCGCTTTCTTCCTATCGCCCATTCTTTTTAAGTGAATATGATAGGAGCAACCGAGGAAGTCGTAGGCAAGCACGAAGCGCGCACACCTCCAGTAGTTTGCGATCTCGTTTTCGCCGCCGCCATATTACGAGCGACAGACGTCTTATCCTTACTAACGTTGTTGTTGTTTGTTGCGACGTTGTTTGAGACGCGAGCGAGGTTATTCTCTGCGATATCCAATCGGAAAAAACTGTGATTTAACGCATCCTTTGCCGAGATTCTCGTTTCTGGATCATATTCAAGCAATCGACTTAAAAGATGTCGAAGTAAAGTTCCCATTTCTTCGTTCTCGAAACGCTCTCGGATCAAGATATCCAAAGGTTGCACAGCTTGCACGGCTCGCTCACTTTCCATGTCTTTCGCGCCTTCTGGCCAATTCAGTTCTGAAGTATCCGCGCAAAAGAATTTCTCAATTGTTTCCTGCGAAGCTCTTTTTAGGACACTCGCTGGGATCGGTCCCAACACTTTTCGCATCATGGCTAAATGCTCCATGTTTTCGTGCGTTTGGAATAGCGCATCGCCGGTGAGAAGCTCAATCATGATGCAACCAACGGACCACAAATCGCAAGGATATGACCATCCAGTGCCCATGATAATTTCAGGAGCACGATAATGTCTCGTCGACACAACTGTAGAGTGGTACTGCTCTTCCGAAGTAGTACTTCCAAAATCGATGAGTTTAATCGCGCTACTCACTGGCACGCGCGTCGTACACGATGACGAAGCACCGCCACCGACTGGTTGTCTCACATAACCAGGGCTTTCGAGCAAAATGTTCTCTGGCTTCAAATCCGTATGGGTCATTTTCAACTCGTGCATGAACGCGACGGCTTTGAGTAATTGTTTCGCAAACGTTTGCACTAAGTAAGGTGAAAACGGTTTGTAATTATTCTTTTTCATGAAATCGAATAAAGATAACCCGTACTTATCAAACATTAAGCACGAATGGCCTTCGTGCTCGAAAGACTCTTTCAACCTTATGCAATGAAAGTCATCGTTAGGATCTCTTCTCCCGATCTCGTTCAAGACGTCGACCTCGATTTTCGCAGCCGCTTTATATTTCGGCACGTTTCTGATTAATTTCACCGCGCAATATTCTTGTTTCACCCTATCGTAACACTCTAGTACTTTACCAAACGTGCCTTCGCCTAACGGCGCTAAAATTTTAAATCTCTCGTTTTCTCCAAGAGAATCGCCTAATTTATATTCAAAATGTCCTTCATCGTTTTGTTGTT
>Ga0302126_10001224_pt1 | contig 15368 bp, 18 predicted proteins | sample CB4_20m_MG_FD_203108 | JGI IMG/M metagenome (GOLD analysis project Ga0302126, IMG submission 203108) | Marine microbial communities from Western Arctic Ocean, Canada - CB4_20m | ecosystem: Environmental > Aquatic > Marine > Oceanic | place: Canada: Western Arctic Ocean | collected 2017-09-24 | reverse complement strand
ATGTATATATTAATAGAACGATAAGAAGTATTACAAGTAATAGTAATAGTATATGATAATAATTCATGTAATATAATATAATATTATATAATTTATTATAATTATTTATTATAATTATTTATTATAATTATTTATTTTAATTTATTTTTTTATAGTTTCAATTATATGATCCACTCCTTGTTCCACTCCTTGATCCGTCCCTTGACCCGTTTCATGTTCATTTTCATGTTCATTTTTTATAATTAAATTAATTATAGAATCTAATTTATTTTTAATAATTGTATCAGCAAAATAGTTATTTGTTTGGGCATACCCATATGTAATTATATTTTTTTTTGTTTCTATATCAAGGACATCTAATCCATTAATATCTGTTTTATATATAATTGTATTATCCGTACAGGTATGTAATACATTTTCTTGATTGGCACGATATAGTCCGCATAACATTTTATACACATAATTTTCAATTGAACTAATTAATACAGTATCATGTAAAGAATTATTTTCTATACCTAATGCCAAAGATTCTGATATATTACTAAAATAATGTATAGGAAAATACTCTATAAATCCACCATCTATATATGTATAATTATTATAAACAACTCTATTAAATACAAAAGGAATACACGTAGAAATACGAATAGCTAAATAAACGGGCATATCAGGAGTAAGTATGTGATTAAAATATTCCACACATTCTTTTTCAACACAGGTTCCCGTTATAATTAAATGTTTGTGCGTTAATTCATATAATTCTTTAAAGGTGATCTCGGCATTGCCAGTTTTTTTTTTAATCACTATTTTAATTAAATGAATAAACGTGTTACCAGAATCTAATCCATAATCGTTAAAAAATCGTAATATACTATCCCCCTTTATATCTATTAAATCCTTTAAATTTAGTTTATAATATAATTCTTCTATTTCATCTATAGAATAATTTAACACTAATAATGAAACCAATAAAGCCCCACCGGATGTTCCTGCGAAATGCTCTATATGTTCTAACATATGTAAGTCAGCTAATGCACGTATAGCACCAACGTACACAATACATTTTGAAGCGCCACCTGATAAGATTAAGTTTTTAATCATTATATATTATTAATATTATTAATATCATTATTAATATTATTCTAGTTTTAAATATTTAAAACATTCATATATAGTATATAGTATACATAATACATAACAGTAGAGTATACATGTCATATATACAATTATGTAACGATTATTATATTAAAACATTATCTAATGTTTCACCATATGTTTTTTTTCCTATAAGTATTTTAATATATAGAGGGTATTACATTTTTATACATAAAGTATTACAATTATTTCCTAAGTATCAGACATATGATACAAATCGACACTATTACATCATATTTAATATTAGTAAATCGAGTATGCTTATGTGGATTACGTATTCTATATTTTTAGGATTAAATAGACAATTATTAACATTTTCGAGTATAGACTGGTCACAGCAACGTTTATATAAAAATATTACGGCTTTGTACGCGATTACTGATATAGCGCCATTATTTATAAATAGAAATAAAATGATGACGTCCACGATTATTCATCATTTATGTGTGGCCTTTGCCTATATAAGTATCGTACAAAGTGATTTATCACAGGTTGGTTTATCCAATGCCATTATCGTATATGGTTTATTTAGTTCAATGGCCTTTATCGTTAATTTTTATTTAGGATTTCGCTATGTAATTACGAGTAAAACCGCCATACGCTATCTAAAAAAATGTGCCTTTATTAACTATATATGTGCTTGTTCATATAATTGGTCCGTCCAAACATTATATCTACTAACATTTGTTCGATCATTGTACCTAAATAATTTTACCAAATTAAATATACACAATATCAGCTATATAAGTATATATGTGTCCTTTTTATATTTTTGGATAAGTGATGACATTATTTTAATGAAACATTTATTAAAATAAATATGTTTATATATAATAAAATAAATCTTAATATTATTATATATATAATTATGATAAATATTCATAAATTAAATAATGTACGGGATAAACGAGAAATAAATAAATTAGAAATTTATAAATTAGTATTAGAAAAATGTTATAATAAAATAAATATTTTTTCGGACAGAGGGCATGGATTTTGTTTTTATGTTGTTCCAGAATATATTTTTGGTATTCCACGATACGATACGTTACATTGTGCAAACTTTTTAATCAAAATATTAAAACATGAAGGTTTTATAATAAAATATACCTATCCTAATTTAATTTTTATATTATGGGAACATATACCGAGTGAAATAAAAAACAATGTATTAACCATACAGAATAATGATATTAATACAAAGGATAAAAAAGATAAAAAAGATTATAGAGTTATAGAAGATTATAAATCATCAAAGGGGTTTTTAAATAAAATAAAATAAAATAAAATAAAATGTATCGCTATCTGTATTTATTTTTTTTATTATACGTTGTAATTATAATACCTATAATAATTATACTTATACCGATCAATTCTTGTTTGGTGATTGTACTATTAAATATAAAAAAACCCAGTAAAATACTAAATATTATAATTAAAGGTTCTAAAATAGGAACGATTTTAATTATTGAATAATTTGAAATTAAATAATAATATATAAAAGGAGTCATAATAGTTAATAAAGTCGTACATAACAACAGTAGCCAAAATTTACTTGAAAGATTTTTAAATAATATGATGTTTTTATGGTCCACACTCATATAAAAAATAAATATCAATATAGGTATCACTAATAAAGTATATTCTAAATATATAAATTGTTTAAACGAACACATGTCTAACAGTTGTTTTTTTATAAAAGAAGACATCGCTATAATAAAACTAAAAATGCCGATTAAATATAACATTTTAATACTATATACTAACATTAAAAAGTAATATGTTTATTTTTTAATAGTAGTATTTTTATATAGATGATTCACGAATCATTAAAAAACGGATTCTTGTATATACGGACGTTTAATATTATGTTTAAAAATAATATCAATAATAAATATAATAAATATACCCGTTAATATATAAATAAGAATATCGATAATTTTAAATTTAATAGACTGTTTTTCCTTCGTAGTATTGGCACTTTGGTTGGAAATAATCCGTTTAAGTTCTTCATTTTCTTTTTTTAAATCTTCTATAAATTGTTTTAAAGATGTGACATCTTTACTGATGGCGGTATGTATAGCTTTATCTATATCTTTATTTTTATTCTTATGTATATTTCTATTCTCTATATCTTCTTCTTTATCAACAATAAATTCAGTATGTTCTTTAGGTCGTAAATAATCTTCTTCGGTGGAGTTTTGAAGTTTATCTGTATATAATGCACTTTGTGTGCGCGTGTTGTTCTGTTCAGGTGTGTTATAAATATTTTCTCCCCAAGCTTCTTCAATCGTGCAGTATGGCATGTATATGTGATTTTAATTATAATTATAATGTATTGAGATAATATTTTTAATAAAATAATATAAATTTAATATAAATTTAATACAACATATAATATAAATATAAGATAACTACAAAATATAAAAGTAATAAAAAGTAATAAAAAAATAATAAAAAATAAAAATATAAATATATTATATATTATCAGTGTAAATGTTATTCATACTCTTAAATGATGTAATCGATGTAATTAGAGAATTATTTAATACATTAAATTCAAGTAATTTTTTTATAGGTATTATGATGATTATATTAAATATAGGATCAAAATATATTGAAATTGATTTGGGAAAAAATCAAAAACAATTATTAAATAATAAAGTTATGAGGCGAATATTAATATTTACAATTGTATTTATTGCCACGAAAGATATTTTAACATCGCTAATTGTAACAGCTGTATTTATAATATTAGTATTAAATTTGTTTAATCACGATAGTTCGATGTGTATATTACCCAAATCCTTTAAACAATTAGATCTAAATAATGATAATGAAATCAGCGATGAAGAAATTATCCAAGCATATGCGCGGTTAAAAAAAGACGGTAAAGTGTAAACGTACGTGTGGGTTTAATTTATATCAAGCGTAATAGTGTCCGTAGCTCCACCCTTTTCTGATTGTTCTAATGAATTAAGTAAATCATCTATACCCGTCGGTGGTGTAAATGTTCTACTTTCACCGCCACCACCGCCGCTACTCCCACCATTGGTTCTTGGGACTGCTGTATTGGGTTGACCTGCACCCGATTGTGAAAATCCCGATGTATTGGAATTATTTTGTCCCATAAACATACTAGCCATATCAGGTCCGGCACCCATCGATCCCATCGCAGCGCTTGCGAATTGTCGCATTAAATCAGGATTTTGTTTCATAATATCGCCTAAACCAGGTAATTGTGATTTAAACATACTATTTGTTAAATGGAACATAAAAGCACTTCCACCGACCATAAATAAAAGTTTTAATTCAGGTGCCATTTTTGTTTTAGAATGATATTTTTCATACAATTCTTCAAATATTTCATTATAATCATTTATATTTTCATGAATACTTTCAGACCAGCCGTTTAATTTAACATCAAAGGGGTCGAAGCGATTGTTTAAAAACTCTATACCCGTAATACACGCCATTAACATTTTTCTTTGGAATTTAATAGAATTTTCCATTTCACGTTGATTTACAATCTTGGTATATTCGTGCTCCATCGAACTTAAATCAGAAGAAAAATTAAAATCATACGGTATATTTATTCCCATTCTTCTTAATTTATCAAATTTATTTAGTAATTTAGCTTTTTCAGCGCGCTCATACTCATAAGAACGTTCACTGGACATAAAGGGTGTACTGGCGCTGGATGATGAATGTGATGGTACATTTTGATATGAATCCCGTGTAGCAGATGTGTTAAACGACTGGACATTTATATCATTTGGAGAAACATCTTCAACGATAACACCATTCGAACTATCTGAATGGTTTGTATGACTTGTATTACTTGTATGACTTGTATTATTCGTAGAGCTAGATGACGCGCCTTCAAAATTACTTATAACAGGATTAGAACTATCTAAATTAAATGGATTTGAATCTTCCTTTATAATATTCATACTAGAATTGGACGTGGATGTATCTTTAAGTTTATCTTTATTCATAAGTAATTCTAAATCACTATCGTCATTATTTGAATTTGAAGAAGTAAACATTATTATATTATATCTTTAAGATATCTATTCTTTAAGTTATACGCGATTATTATTTTTAAATAAAAATAAAAATTATTTATAATACACATTATTTGAAATATGCTACATTATTTTTTTAATAAATAATATAAACCTTGTAAATAACAATCAGCCAAATCATCCTTTTTAGAATTATTAGTAAAAAAAGGTAGCCAGGTTGTATTATCGTTAATAAAATATTTTGTATATTCTACACTTAAATATTTTGTTCGACTATATTTATTTTTTAATGTACATTCTACTTTGGGACCATCATATATTTTTAATTTATTTCTAGCAGAAAATAAAACTACATCATTCATACGACAAGTATTGTCCATAATACCATGATCTAAAAAATATGTATATAAAATCATTTGAACACTTTTCATAGTGGGATTTTTTAAGACCGGTTGATTTTCGATAATAACTTTATCAATATCTAAAATAGATTGTCCCTTTTCTTTTAATTTAGTTAATAAGATTAATGCTAGCTCTTTTAATTTTATATTTTTACACGTTTTCCGTTTTTGTTTTTTAATTTCCTTTTTAGTATAGACTTGATTCATTTTTTTTTCACACGTTTTTTTATTACAAAAAAAGGTACCGGACACACCCGTTTTATGAATACAATGGTACGCATCACGCGTACAAGGTTTGTTTCTAATTGTATTGGAGCAGGTTTTGTTTATATGTTCCATAATATTAATAATACCCCAATCATTAATGATCACACCACTTACGGTTGAAGATAACGAACAGTAGGCTAAATTCTTAATGCCAACATCTATTGAAAGTATTTGAGTCATATAGTTTATATGTAAAGATATAATCTTTAAATATAAAATATAGTATTGCTTAATATATGTGATGGTATATGATAGGGATAGTAGGTATCAATGTATTATTATGTTTAATCATTACACACGTGTAACTTCGACGGAGTTTCCGTCTTCGCCTCTTTTAATGTAGAAGCATTCTTGTGGATCAACAGATCTAGAAGCAATTGTCTTAGCACGAACAGTAGCATCAGCGCTTTTCGTGACATTTTTATCCCCCTTCTGCGTCAAACGTTTTCGATTGGCGCGATCCAGATTCGGTGGCGAAGTTAGCGCTTTTCGTGGTCGCTTTGAGCTGTGGTCCGCGGGGGTGTCGCCCACCGCGCCCACCGCCTTCTTCGTCAAATCTTCCAGATTACCATCAGAGTCAAATGGAATAGCAGCACTAGATTTGCTAAGCTCAGATTCACCTGCATCAGATGGTAGTGAAGCGTTGATGTGGCTTATTTGTTCAGCAATAATATCTTGTTCGTCAGCGTTCATCGTAATGGTAGTCTTCAGTCGGCGCAGCTCATCTCTTTTTTCTTGTTCAGTTGATTCGGACCATCTTTTGCTTTCCGACGGCGTCCACGGTCTGATAGCTAGCCCCAACACCTCGGCTCCACCTCTTTGTTTTTGTTTACGGCTACGGCGACGACTCCGACGTTGTCTTTTACTAATTTTTTTTACAACTTTGCGCGAACGTTTAGACGAACGTTTTTTCTTGTTAGATACTTTGCGCGAACGTCTACGTGAACGTGTCATAGATACCTTGCGCGAACGTCTACGGGATTGTGTCGTAGATACCTTGCGATTTTGTTTACGCGCTTGGGAGCGTTTTTTTTGTGATTTTTTATTTTTCGAGATTCGCTTAACCATTATTCGTTATAGTATAATATACTATAATAAATATTAAATATTAAATATTAAATATTAAATATTAAATAAATAGAACCATGTCCGAGGATATCTATTATATCGTAATATACATTAAAAAATAAATATAAAATATAAAATATATGAAATATAATATTAATGGTTTAGGTGTATGAATGTATATCATAAATCAATACGAGTTTTTCTTCGCAATGACTTGGTAATAATTTTTGAATCAGTAAATCTTCATGGGAACAGATCTGATTAGGTTGCTTATGATTATAAAAGCGTACGTTATCCAAAGGATTTTCGATTCCATTACATAAATTAAACTTTAATTCGATAATATTAAAATCCTCTTTGTGTCGATCACTATAATTATCTTCTATAAAATCATTAGCATGTTTCATGTCGTGCGTATTGTGTTTATAAATACATTTATAAAACTCTCTATTATCTATATTTTGTATTAATTTTTTACTTTTGGCAATTTCAGGAGATGATTCGGTGGTATAACGAATCTGTTCTATAATATTATCCGTTAATTCTAAAAAGCTTATATTATCTACACGCGAACAATAATTATATATATCATTACTATGTAATAAAATATCGGCTATCATTAATTCAACCGATTTTACTTTAATATGATTGTAAATTTCCCTATGTAATTTATAACGCGTGTAATACATATCAAATATATCATTACAAACCTGACTATTGTATACAATCTGTCTATTAATTAATTTTACTTTGTTCATAATTCGCTTGTAATTAAATTGAATATCAAACCCGATATGATACGCATCGCGACGTAAATAATCTATTTTATCTACATCAATTGAATTAACATTATTTGCTATAATTGAATTATAATATATATCCTCATCGTGTGTAGGATGTATCATGTTTTTAATCATATCGATATCATAACCAGTTATATGCATGTCCGTAAATGTAGGAGGTAATTGCGTCTGTTCGGTTAAATGTGAAAATATATGCTCGACTAATAAACACGAACGAGCTTCATGATCTTTATAAGGATTATTGGGACATAATATAGATAATACGTGATGGTCAAATACATGCGAAAAGGGACCGTGTCCTAAATCATGATATAATCCTGCTAACTTAACACAGCGTATAATAGTATTATTTTTGTAGGAGGGGTGCGAGTTGGTATATAATTGATTAATAAAGGATTCTCCTAAATGTGCGACGCCTAATGAATGTTCAAAGCGACTATGGGTAGCACTAGGAAATACTTCGTGAAGACTGCCCAATTGTTTAATATTACGTAGTCGTTTAAAAGTATGATTATCTATAAATGGTAACATGTTATCATTAAAGTGTAAGTACTCTGAATAAATAGGGTCTTTAATAAACTTCATACTGTATAATGTGTATAGATAAAGATAAAGATGCTTATATGAGTAGGTATCATATATAAAATATATATGTACACATCAAATTTATATAAACTTTAAAAAACAATGTTAAATATTACAGATATAACATAGGTTCTATCTATAACATATTCTAATAAATATATGTAAGGTATTTGTATAGGTATTTGTATAGGTATTTGTATAGGAATACTTTATACTTTTTGATGTTTTCCACATTCTTCGCACGTGGTTTCCTTATTTAAGGTGTTATCGGCATTTTCTTTAAACATATCGGGACATTGATCGCATTTATTATTTTCATAGATTAAATCCCTATTCATATCCATAATTTTTTCGGCATTCTGAATTAAAAACTCACGGTAGCTATAATTATTTTCTAATTTATTGTTCATAATTAATAAATTATTAATGTGATTAATGGGGCGGTAATCTGTAAAATTTCTACCGTCAGACATTATGGCGGGACAATCTTGAAATTGGTTATTGCAAGGAGTAAATTTATTATCAGACATAATTATATATATTATTTATAGTATATAACATATATAATAATTTTTTTATTAAATATTAAATTTAATGTTTAAAATTAAAATTGAATACCCGCGACAACTTGATTGTCAGCAGTGTTGACAGTGTCAGTATGGGCGGCAGTGAATGCTTTTAAATTATATAATAATGTATCATTTGGAACGTCGTGTTGTATAGTTTCTTGTATATATTCCTTAGTGATTCCATGTATAGTAGCATTTGAAGATTCTACGGATATGTCAGTATCCTTAACATTTTCAGAACCTACAAAGCCTTCAAGTCCTTCACTGTCCTCATTGCTTCCACCGCTGTCCAGCGATTCTGTATGAGCGGAGGCTATATCCAAACTATCTAATATATCATTTGGTAATTCATTTTGTAATACGTTATGGGTTAATAATCGCTTAATTAACTCGGCTTTACTGCCACCTTTTGTTAATTTATGGTCACTACATAATTTTTTTAACGTTGGTTTTCCATATTTATCTAAGAAAAATTGGATATCTGATTCTTTAATTGTGACGTTTTTATTGACATTTTCCGGCAATTGTTCTGGTGTAGCTACGGTAGTGTCGGGTGTCGTAGCTACGGTCGTATCTACTACTTGTGTATCGTGTGTATCGTGTGTATCGTCTGAAGTATTTGCGACTATATGTGTAGCTAGTGTTTCCATGTCAGTATCATTTTCTAATAATGTTTCTATATGATCATAATCTATATCTTCATTTTCCAAAACAATACTGTTTTCATCATTTTCATCTTCGCCATCTTCACTATTTTCGCTATGATCAACATCTTCATCCGTATTATCCGCTTTAAGATCGTGTTCTAATTCTTGTACCATTGTATCTATATTATGTAATTCTGCTAATTCTTTTTTATATTCATCAATCTCGGCCTGAATATCTTTATTCGAGTGCATATTTGAATTAAAATTTTCGGTGGTGGATAACTGTAATCGTAGTGATTTAACAGTATTACGAAGTTTTAAAACCTCTAATATTAAATATGAAAGTAAAGCGAATACAGCCCCCCCTATTACTAATTTAAATAAAAATCCCATTATACTATAATTATAATTAATACATATAGATTTTTAATATTAATTAAACTTATTTTAATTTATTTTAATTAATTAATTATCATTAAAAATAAAATATAAATAATATATATATATTAAAACAATGAATAGAAAAGCAATTTTTACAGTTCCTATGGAAGACGATTATGCTTGTATGATTAATGATGCTGTTAAAATGCTTACTATATTAATAATTGTTAATATTTTAATGTTTATTAATAATCCCTCTGACAATTCGTTATTAAGTGTAGTGTATTTAAAATTATGTGTATTTATTATATTAGGTATTGTAACCTATTGGCTTATCATTAAAAATATAATATTTTCTATTAAAAAATAAATATAAATATAAATAAATATACATATAAATAAAATAAAAATATATGTATATATTATATATTATAATGAGTGAAATTGAAGATACACCAACTAAATTAGTTCATTCTGAAAATGATTTTTCAGATAATACTAATAAATTAAATAAATTTATTTTTTGGCGCGTCGAATATAATAAAGATAGTGATGTAAGCCGAACCCCATTTATTAAACCCATCACAATGCAAAATACATGGTCGAATTATGGTAATCAAGGAAAGTTAAAGGTATATGAAAAAAAATAAATACCACGTCATAAAAAAATAATAAAATAAATAAAATAAATAAAATAAATAAAATATCTAAATATATTATAGATATTTTAGTTATTCAATGTATATATTAATTTGTGTAGTTATCCTGATATTGATCGTATGTATAGGTAGTATGTTTCAATATAGATATAAATATCACCGTACAGAACACTTTGACGATAAGGAAACGATCCCAAACTTTGAAGATAATATTATAAATATTTATGATGATCAAGGTGATCCAATCAATGCTGCTATGGTAGTGGCTCCTATGAACGATAAAGATAAAAAAAATTATGATACGTATAAAGATACCATTGTTTTTTTAGGCATGACAAGTTATTTAGAATTTCCTAACATAGTATCTAATAAATTAGATATATATAGTAATAAAGATCATAAAACATGGGAGTTTGATTATAAACATAAATTAAAAGGCTGGTTTTACTGTTTTAGAGATCCCGATAATTATTTCCCCCCATCGACACCTAAATTATTATTATCAGAATCGGATTTTGCCGACGCTCAATTGCTTACACCTGATCCCGATGTTGCTAAAAAATACGATTTTATTTATATTTGTCATAAAACAGATAAAGATGAAAAAAAATGTGTACACGATGATTGGGTTGCCTACAATAAAAGTTTAGATTTGGCCTTTGATTGTATTAATATTATGTGTACTAAATTTAAATTAAAAGGACTCGTAGTTGGTAGAAAGGGGTGTGAAGCATTAACTATATGTAAAAATTCAATAGAATTTACTGAAAAATTAAAATGGGACGATTTATTAACTAAATATAATGAAAGTAGATTTTTATTTGTACCCAGTATAGCAGACGCCTCACCGCGCGTCATTACAGAAGGACTGTGTTTTAATTTACCGGTTATTATAAATAAAAATATTTTAGGTGGATGGAAATATGTAAATGAAGAAACAGGCGTGCTGTTTAATGATTTAAATGATTTCGAATATAATTTAGAAAGACTTTTAAAAAATTTACACATATACAGGCCCCGAAAATATTTTATAGAAAATTATGGCATTGTTCGTTCAGGAGAACGAATGTTGGATTTTATTCAAACGCATTATGGGGACCAGGTCGATATTAAACCAGATTGTAGATATTTAAGTCCAAGATTTGTAAAAAAAGATTATGAAATACAAAAAGAATAAACACAATAAACACAATAAACACAATAAACAATTATTGTATACAATTAAATGTAAATAATACGTTATATATATTATATAGCATATACTATATAGCATATACTATAAACTATAAACTATGAATGATACAGTCATAACGTGTTCTGTCTGCGATCATATATATCACTATATCCATAAAATACTGGACAAAATGTTTTCACGACATAACGATACAGACGATATTCAGCACCATAACCACCATAACCACCATAACCACCATAACCACCATATCGCTACTGCGCATATGAAAGAAGTTGAACTAATAAAAAATAAATATATAAATAAGTTTGTATGCGGGATTTGTTTAGATTCCAATGAGGGTATATGTATGAATCATACAAAAAATTATAAATTTATTACACCGTGTGGTCATATATTTCATAAACAATGTTTACGAAAATGGTGGCAAACACATTACAAAAAAAAATGCCCAACTTGTAGAGCAAAAATAGCTCACTATAAAATATTTTTATAATAATTTTATAATAATATAGTATTAATTATTTAGTATTAGTTATTAATTAGTTAGTATTAGTTATTAATTATTATTTATTATTTATTATTTATTATTTATTATTTATTATGTATTTTTACATAATTTATTAATAGTATCAAGTTGACTGAGTTCGGTAAAGGGGTGAGTGCCCATAGTAGAGGATCGTTTGCTATTGTTTTCTATACCATTAAAAGGGATAGATATGTTTGGATTATAGACTTCGTTTGTACGACTATACTGATCATTGACCCAAAATTCATTAATAGCCATACGTTGTTTAAAAGTAAAACCTTTTTGTAATAATAATTGTCGACATTTTTGCTCATGTTCGCCGTTTTTATTAGTTAATTCTATACATATAACATATATTTCTACCTTAGTAAAATCTATGGTTTGTAATACTTCTAACTCCCCCCCTTCTACATCTAAACTAAAGAAATCTATATATGTTATATTATTTTTTAAAAATATAGATGATAAGGTAGCTGTTTCTACTGTATATGTTTCTGTATCTTTCGAAAACCACATACTTATATGGTCATCAGACATATGTTTTTTTATTCCGCCACAAGGTTTATTATCTAATGTAGTACTTGATAAAAATAAAACATCGTCTTTTTCTGTATTAATTGCTTTTTGTATACAAATACTCTGTGAACGATGTGTTTTTTTATTTTCTTCTAATTTTTTAAATAAATCCTTATTAGGTTCGATTAATATTCCTTTAAAATTTAAATATCTTTCGAAAAAATAAGTATTTGAATACACTAATCCGTCGCACGCGCCTAATTCTACAAATACACCATTTGGATTTTGTTTGTTAATAAAGTGTAATAATATATAAATATCTTCTCCTTGTTGACTTAAAAATTGCATATATATCTATGTATATCTATGTATATCTATATCTATAATGTATATATACTTCTTTAAATAGTGAGTTCTTTATGTAAATTTTTTGTATATGTTTCGATATTTTTCATAATTACGGTATCATAGGTTACGTGATGATACTTAATGTTTACGTATATATAGGAATATTCACGATATTTTTTAAATTCACTTTTATGTACAGGTTGCTGTGATATAATAAACCAGCATCGCGTATAAAATACGTCATCAGATTCGTAAGGATCTTTATCTAAGGTATAGGTATGATGTTGTATATTAATAATCATTATAATAATAATATTATTATATTGTTTATGTTTAAATATAATCAAATTAAAGATAATATTACAGTGGTGGTCGCATGATATACATACATACATACATACATAGATACATTAATTAGCAAAGGCTAATGCGCCCATACCACTCATAATATTTAATACATTGTAGGCTAAGGCATATACATTTAATTTTATAGTAGTGTTTGTTGTAGAGCCATTAAATTGCTGTAGACCTTGTGTTGTTCGCCCATCGTAGGTTCGCAAACCATTTAAATGTAACATAACATTATCTAAACGTGAAAAGTTACATGTCCCAGAAGGTTGGTGTTCTTCGGGTTTAATTGCGAATGAAAAGCAGTGGATGCCGTGTATTTTATTTGGTATCGCGCTGTGGTGATAAAATGGTTGTACTCGTTGGAAATAATCACTATGACGAGAACTTAAACGATCACTGCCATTAAATTTAAGCGCTATGTCGTTCCAACTGACATAATTACCATTATTAAGTCGTGCTCTCCATAATAATTCTTTAACGGGATGATTAAAAATTAATCGGGCCTGGGTCAGGTCAGCGTTTACAGGTGGTTCTTGTTGTTGCCATATTTCTACTAAATATTGATGAGTACTTTGAGCAAATCTGCGTCGTTCTGCCGAATCTAAATATATATAATCAATAAATAAAGTGGGTGAGAAGTTGCTCGCGATGGGTAAACCCGCTTCCCATACAATTCTAACGGTCACTTCATGATATTGTAAGGCAATTAAAGGTAGGGCTAAGCCAGGGCTTTTATTAAACCAAAAATATAACGGTAAATAACAATATGCACTTTCTTCTAAACTTGTCATTAAATTAAATTGTTCTTTATTACCATTCGTAATTGTTAATTCATTCCACATATCCAATAAATCACCCGTGATTTTGTCAATCACCTGTCCACCTATTAATAATTCTATATATTGTATTAACTTATAGCCATTAAGATTTTTAGCACAACATGCACTGGATGAGCCATCTGCGGCCAGCCAACTTACGGCAGTTCCTGTATTTGAAGTAGGTAAAATCATATCGTATGGAAGACCGTCAAAACGTTCTGCTTGTGCGCTGCCACCAAGGGATTGACCACCTAGTACATAACCAGAAGCACTAACACTGCTGAAACCATTTGTTGTGACGATTGATGCTGCCGTGTCAAGTTTTGCCAAAGTTATTAAAGTGGTAGCCGCAGCAGTTGCCTGCTGTACAAGTAGATTCTCGGTAGTTTTTAATGTTCCAGCAATAATTGTATATTGTACAACACCTCCGTCGGTGGTGGCGACATCAGCAGTTAATATACCTACAAATCCAGATGCTGTTTGTAGTATTGTTTCACCTATTTTGGCTACCAGCTCAGCGCTCTCGTCGCTTTTGAGTGTGATTTTGCCCGTTGGTTGTCGAACAGGGTTTGAATACATATCTCCCGAAATACCACGAATACCACTGACCGCTGTCCATATGTCGCTGGCACACTCCGTCCAAGCGTCGCCGCCACTTGTACCATTAGCTTCGGTACTATGACCACGAACTTCTACGACTTGAAATGGACATTTAGTTCCATCAAAAATAGACCTCGATGTTGAGTCATCTAAAATAAAACCATTTTCATACTTATAATCTGTATCTAATGTATGAATAGTAGAAAAAAAAGCACCCTTATATTTAACAACTGGGTATTTTCCTGTAATCGTTAAAATATTCGAATCATAATCTATATTTATAATTGTAGTTCTGTATACGGATCTTGGTAGTACGGCAGCGCTGGTACCGGCGGAGTGCCACACGCCTGCTGTAATCATAATATCCATATTTTTTTCAAATTCACGAGCATTTTCAACATATATATTTTGATTAATAACATTTGTAATAAACGTTTTCGCCATTGTTTTA
>Ga0302126_10001222_pt1 | contig 15382 bp, 10 predicted proteins | sample CB4_20m_MG_FD_203108 | JGI IMG/M metagenome (GOLD analysis project Ga0302126, IMG submission 203108) | Marine microbial communities from Western Arctic Ocean, Canada - CB4_20m | ecosystem: Environmental > Aquatic > Marine > Oceanic | place: Canada: Western Arctic Ocean | collected 2017-09-24 | reverse complement strand
CATCAGCATGACATGGATTCAAATCTACAACATAAGCCCTCACTGGGACGCAAAACTCATCTTCTCCTTTCGCGTTCTGTTCTTTCATTTTCTTCTCCTCGACCAATTTACTCGCTCTCTGAATCTTCATCATAGCCTCTTTAGACTTTTCGAAATCATTCGTCATCGTGCTCTCCCATAAATCATCTCTCTCTTGCACTTTTAATTGCATAACCGTACTACTCGACCCAGTTTTAACGAATATCGCCTCTTTCAAAGTATTAAAAAAATGTGCCTTTGAAGCTTTCCTCGCGTCTTCGCCAAAAGCGTGTCTATACTCTAATCCTAACTCATCTCTTTGTTGATACCTGGCTATTAATTGAACTGGCATATGATCTATTACTACTGATGATGATGATGATGATGATGACGTTTTTCTCTTTAATTTCACGAACGATAATATATCTACTTGTACGCCAAACGGTACGGTCCATTTCAAAGGTATCTTTCTCTTCTTTCTCTCTTCCCCTACTACTGCTGCTGCTTCGTTGCATAAATCGAATTCGTACTCGAACCAAACCGGTCGTTTATGAGCGCTCTCATTTCGATCATCATCGTTGTTTTGTTCTCGATGTTCCTGTTGTTCTCGTGATTCGATCGTTAATAAATACTTTTTGAAGTGTTCATAAACTTCCTCGCTCGCTTTCTTGTTCGCGCTGTCGTGAAAATCGTGCCAAGCCGTTAAGCGACAGAAGCGAGGGATTTCACAGAAATAGGAAGTCGGTGAACACGAATGAGCGAGTTCTTCTTCGGAGATTTTGATCTCACAGGGTACAGTGCCTTGCCACAGAGCTTCTTTGAGTGCGGATAGTACTCTGGATCGTGATGACGATGATGTCGATGAGCGCGTTCGTTCTTCTTCTTCTTCTTCTTCTTCTTGTTCTTCGTTGTTCTTATTATTATTCGTATCGGCAGCCATTTTTTTTATGACGCTTTTTGAAAGAAGAGTTTCGTTTTGAATTTACAAAAGATTTCAAGATTTCAAAAGGTTTTCAACGAAAAGTCGCGGCGGTAAGCGCAGAACGTTTGTGGTCAGAGATGTTTTATGAACTATACTATCCTGTTTCGTAATAACTACGCCACTCTCTCTCTCTCTTTTTACTGCTCTCTCCTAGAGAAATGACTAAACTAATTTCGACGATGATGTCTAACTATGAAACTACATGTAAACGTTTTTGAAGTACGAGCCCTTAACGCCTACGCTGAAACTGTAATGAGATTGTATCAAATCGAACTCTTCGCGTTCGTCTAACATTTCAACGCGTTCTAAACGAAAGATCTCTTCTTTAGTTAACGAAAAATGTATTTGATCGGTCATTTTTCTGCATAATTGATGGTCAAATCCTGATTTACGTAATCTTTCCTCGGTCGATTCGCAATCGATGACGGACGAGCCTTCGCACGATAGGAACGGCGTCCCTCGTTGTTCTCTAACGTTCGTACACATCCTACGACCGAACTCGTCGTTCAAGCGCATCGCTTCGTATGAAACTATTGCCGCGTTCTTTAATCGAAATCCGTCTTCGCCTAAAGCTATTAAACTCAAAATTCTCTCGCATATTGAATTAGGTAAATACGATAACGAGACTTCGGTAATGAACAAAGTAGGTAATAAAGGGTCAAACCTAGCCGATAACAAAATCTCTTTCAACTCATCGCAGTCTCTTATATCTGCCGAGAGTAAAGAATATCCGTTCATACTTCTTAATTCTGATCCATCTCTTTCGTAATGATAGACGCCCAAAGCGTCTTCGAACATTTCTTTATGTTTCTCTATAATTGAAATCTTCCTCCTCGTCACTTCCGCGAAATCGACGTCGAACCATTTCACGGTGGTGTCGTTTCTTATATTATTTGCATTATTATTTGTATTATTACTATGATCATTCAAACAGAAGAACGAAGTGTCGTATCCAGATCCTAAATTAACCACTTGCTTCGCATAAAACTGAGCATTACTATTACTATTATTATTATTCGTTTGCTCGCTATCATTTTCATCCTGACCACTATTTTCGTTACAACCATCGTCGTCGTCGTCATCACGATCGTAATAATTCGTACTATTCAAGAACTTCTCGATCATCTTCCTTATACACAATACCCTATACGCAGTGCCTAGATTATGTAACGGTTCGTTCCTCCTTTTCTGTTTCGCGAATATCTCGGCATACTTATCTTCAATATACCCTACTTTAGCCGAAGAACTGTACATAAAAAAAGTCAAGGTCAGTCCGTCGATCCGTCCGAGATATTAAACAGAGTAATAATGGTACGATAATGATATAATGAAACATAGAGAAGAAGAAGAAGAAGAAGATATGTATACGTACGCTCTCGCTATCGTGCACTCATCGTTCGTGTTCTGTACTAAACAATCTCCCTCATCTTTCGCTGCACCTACTGCCCCATTTCTCCTCTTCCAATTCGTGCGCAACATTTTTGAACTTTAGGTTTGTACCAATGAACTCGCAAGTCGGTGCGGCTAATATAATGCGCAGTATAGTCAGTCGCTCTCTTTGTAAGTGTTTTACTCTTCTCCTATGACGCTTAAATATCTATTAAGGACTACAACAGATATGTTTTTCTTATTTAGGGATTTCCTAGCGTTAGGGTTTAGGGTATTCCAAATAGGGTTGGACACCCTAAATATATTGATGGGACAAAAACTATACTGTACTTCTCTTTGCTTCTTTCCGATTCTTTAGTAATAAATATGTATAGGACGAATAAGATGACTGCGATGAGCAACATCAGTAGCAGTAGTACTCGATATAATAATAATAATAATAATAATAATAATAGATACAGTGATGGTGGAAGAAATAAACCTATGAATGGTCACAGTACTGTCACCGCGATGAAGATGAAGATGAAGAAGAAGAAGGGAAATAAACGTAATCCTGATTGTTCGCATAAGCGCATGCAGAGGAATCAGAGTTTAGTTTTCATGAAAAGCTCTCGCGATTATTACGATAACGCAAGTTTATTCATCGACAGAGAGAGCGATGGTAACAACAGTTCGAAGAAGAGGAACGTGATGATGTTAGTACCTGTTATGAGAAGAAGAGGAAGAGCGGGAGACGTGAAAGAGACGAGAACGAGAGCGCTTGGAAGAAATAACTACTCAAACGAGAGAGCTGCCGCGCAACAAAGAGTTCTCACGAAATTCCTTGAACTGCCGCAAGTACCGATTGGGCAATACGTCGCAGGGCCTACGTCGTATTTACATAAAACCGATTCGAGAATAAAGCAAGCGTGGTTAGCCGCGATTTTGTTATGCCCTTCGATTTCGAACGATTCTTTAGAGAGAGTTTTAGTGTGCGCGTTCTTAGTTGTCGTTAGTGCGACGAGTTTGCCTAGGAAAGTATGGGCCGCGAATGTAAGGAACTTAGCATTGTTATCGTTCGCTTTGTTCGTCTTCGCCTCTATCGGCGCAGACGGCGTGCCTTTATTGACGCAACCGAGAGAACCAATCGCCGCATTAGAGGGTTTAGAAAACGTACACTCAATTGAGTTAGCTGAAAGTTATAAATATGTTTTGGTTCATTTCGGCCCTATCACTGTGACGAGGAGAGGGGTAACTATTGCAACAAATGCTGCGTGCGTGACCTTCACTGCGTTACAATCAGCGCATTTAGCGTTATGTACGACGACGCCAGAGTCATTAGCGTTTGCCATGCGATGGTATTTACAGCCTTTGAAGAAAGTCTTTAAAGTGAATACGGATGAGATCGTATTTACTTTATTGTTAGCGTTGAGATTCACATCGATCGTGTTCGAAGAGACGAGGAATTTATCGTTAGGCTTAGCATCGAGGGCGTTAGATTGGAAGAGTTTAGGTTTTCGAGGATCGATCGATGTTTTCATGCAACTTTTAGCTCGATTGATGGAAAGTTTGTTCGCGAACGCGAAAGCTATATCGGAAGCGACTGAATCGAGAGGGTATGGCGGAAATGATGATGAAGATGACGATGACTTTTTCGACAACGAGAGAGGGTATGGAACTCAAGATGACTCGAAATATTTGCGAGTAGAGAACTTAGTAAGCGTCGTCGCGCTTTTCCTATTCGTTGGGAAATTATCTTCGTGGTATTGAAACAATAATAATATGTACCAGTAGTAAATAGAGATAGCATTACAATGCAAGAGTAGTTTAATTTATATATATATAATAGAGCGCATTCGAACATTCAAAAGCTTCTCATTAGAACTTGAATGTCTTTTCTTTCGAAATGTTGTCATCGTCTCCTTTCGGTTCGGCGACGACTTTTACTTCCTTTTCAAAGATCTTCGCCGTCGATGCTTCGCCTGCCCAACCAAGTTCTTCAGCAGCAGTGGCGGCGGCGGGCTCAACTTCTATTTTCATTTCAGCTTTTAAATCTTTCGCGGTGGCTAAAATGATTGGATCGATATCATCATCATCTTTTAACTCAACGACGCTCGCGCCTGAAAAAGTGGTAGTAGTAGTTTCATCACCGCCCGGCTTTTTGAAAACCAAAGTTTTCGAGACCCAAGCGAGTTCTTCGGCTTCGCAAACCATACCGTTTCCATACTCGAAAAATAAATTCTTCAAATCCAACTCTGAATACGCGCGATAATACGGCTCGTGGCTGAAAACAGGAAAGTTTGCAAGCGCTTGGTCTATTTCCTTCTCCATTTTGATGCGCTTTCCGTCTCCTTTTTGCGCCGAGTCGACGAAGAAGAGTTTTCCTCCAGGTTTTAATACTCTCGACATTTCTTTCGCGACGTTCTTTTGCGCCTCGAGTGGTAATTCGTGGAATAAATATACGCATGTCACTGCGTCGAACGAGCCGTCTTCGATAGTGCTCAAATCCTCTGAATTTGCTTCTAATAAAGTCAATTTACCACCCTTCTTATCGAAAGCTTTATTGTTCTCTCTCGCTTTCGCTAAATAGAACGGAGACAAATCAGTCGCCGTGCATTCGAGATCTGGATTATTATCTCTCACAAATGTTAAAAATCGACCTGTGCCTGTGGCGACGTCGAGTAATTTCGCGTTTTTCTTTTGCGTTTTTAAATACATGTTCAAGTATGGCAAACACCTTCTTCGCATTGTGTCCGCGGAACCCAGGAACAATGTTTCAACTTGAAAGTCATATAATCGAGCGGATTCGTTCGATAACCAGCCATCTGTTTGATAGTGAAAATTTTGCGCGTAATATTTTGGATATCTCTTTTCATCGATTTCAAACGTCGATAAAAGATCTTGCCCTCCGTCTTTCCTATTACGTCTCGGTTGTACTTTCTGTTGTTGATCTCGAATGTTATCTCTCGAAATTCTCAACACTTGTAAAATGTTCGTTTGATAGGATGGAGCAGTTAATGGATTCATGTCGTATGGAAACTTGTAGTCTCCGTTTTCGATGAGTTCCATTTCTTCGCGAAAAACTGCGAGAATTGCACCCATGTGGGCCTCTAAAAACTGAGAGACGTCTCTCGCAGCTTCTTCGGACATGCCATTATTAGTATCATTATCATTATTCGAACTCCTGACCATTGGCCTAATTGCATCTTCAAACGGTTTCGTATCGATATTGCTCTCCTCTAACAAAATCTTCGCAACTGCGCTCGCGACGCCGACGCCGTCGACGTCCGCCTTCGACCCTCCTCTACTCGCGACGACGCCGTTCGTTAAGAAAAACAAAAATCTCGCCGACACCGCTGCCGTGTATTGCGCCCTGAACACATTTTGTTGTACGTCCTTCGGTAACCCGTCCTCGATCGTTCTCTGAAACCGTTCGATCACGCTCTGTAAGTTGTTCTTGTTAGCACTATCAACTCCTGTACTACTAAACGAAGGTATTTCGAACTTCCCAAACGGAGTATCGATCGTGTTCTTTCCTTGAGCTTCTTTCTCGCTCGGTCGCGCTTCCGTTTCCATCGTCGATCGAACCCTCATTCGTCCGATTCTTCCTCCTACTCTCGCGCATGTTCTATTCTTATTACGCTGAACAACTGACCACGTCGCTGTTTTGTTTTCATGACGAAGAGCACTCGTTTTCTGACCGCTGCAGATCACGAAAGAGGAAGAGGAAGAAGAAAGAAGTGGTTGAATCCAGCGCATTGCAAATTAATGTTTTTACTGTGTAAATCTCTAATTAATTATTGCGATTAATTATATATCTCGTGTATATATCGAGGAGTACGATTTAGCCGTAAAAAGTGACGTAGGCTCTTTCTCTTTTAACTGCCTTGCTCTCAAAACAGAAGCAGAAATATAGTACATGCACGCGAAGGAAAAACGCTTATTAGAATTCAAAGAAGGCTTTATATGTCCGATGGACAACCATTACCTAACGCGTAATTCAAACAGTCGAGATGGTTGTTCTTACGAGCAAAACGACACGTTTGAACGTCCCAAGCAACGAGTTTGCCGTGCAAGTATTGCAATACTTTCAAGTGTCCGTTTCCGGCAGCAGCTCGTATACAACAAAAATATAGAGCCTCGTATTTTTCTCGTATATATGGTCCTCTTTGCTCGGCGTGCGACGAAAGAGGTCATAAGTTTGAGTGATAAATAAGAATAAATAAATATATATATTTCATGATGAGAAGAAGAAGAAGAGTTTAATGTGTAGTTTTAAACGCGCACTTAATTTTAAGCGCGAAGTTCTTCTTTCGAAGCGAATACGTCCGCGTTCAAGGAAGCGCAATCGTCTTTGACCGCTTCGTACTGTTCGTCGTCCATCGCTTTAGCTTTTCTGACTTGCATGCGCCATTTCTCGACGTTTGCGTTTCCATACTTTTGTGCCATAATCGTAATCTTCACATCTTTCCCGAACACGCGCTCGTTTTCGATTTCTTTAATCTTGCACATCTTAACCGCGTCCGCGTTCGTATCGAACGTAACGAAACAGAAAGTTTGGTTGTTTGGGTGAAAAACTCTTTTCACTTTAACATCGAACTCGTTCTCGAGGAACTCTTTGATATCGAACGCGTTCGACGCCGCGGCAGATGATGTAGAGGACGATGAATGCTTACTACTTTCTCCACCATCTCTATCGCACTCTGAGTTTTGCGATTGAGTGAGAAGTAATCCATCTAAGACGACCGGGTTCTTCTCCTGCTCGAACTCGTTCTCGAGGGAATAATCTGATCTGTCCTTGTCGCCCTGTTTCCATCCTTGCTTAGTTAACTTCGAGCGTTCAGTGCCTTCGTGTTCGAACCCGGTGCCGACTATGTCTCTCAACGGTAATCCTAACGGTTGAAATGCCGACATAGTACTACTAATAATCAGTATTTGTTTATTACTATCGAGAACGCGAAGAAGAAGTTCGAATGATTTTAATGTATCAAAGCGTGTCACGAAAATTTTAGCGTTACTATTTTTATTTTCAGCTGATGATGATGGCAGCAGAGATTTTGTTGCAGAGTTGAGAGAAATCACACACAAACTCACAAAGTCTCCCCAATAAACAGCAAAAAGCAGCAAAAGCAGCAAAAAGTAGCAAAAAGCAAGCAAAAGCAGCAAAAGTAGCAAAACGAGCTGCTGCTGCGTGAGAAGAAATATATCATGTCGACATCAGCGAAGTTAATACCTTTTTGCATAAGGACTACTCAGAGACAAAGAAGACAAAGGCATGGACCATCATCATCATCATCATCATCTGCTGCTGCTGCTGCGTCTTTCTTGAACAATAGCGACAGTAATACTGAGAATAATAACGTTAAAAGGCTCGAGATGAGAAGAAGAAGAACGAACGCGAAGAACGATTCGATTCTAGTGACGGCTAAGACTGAAGAAGATGATGAAGATGATAATACGAGTTCGACGGCGACGACGACGACGACGACGACGCGAGATAGACTTCGAATGCAGTTGAACGAGGAAGTCGAAGGTTCTATGAAGACTGTTTCGAGAGCGCAACAACGAGAACGAGGAGGAAATAGGAGTACTCCTACTACTTCCGTAGATGATAGTGAACAGCAACGACTACGAAGAAAAGAGGTTTTGACGTCATCGCCGCCACGATCGAATAATATTAATGATTTATATGAGCGACGACAACCGAGGCGAGAAACTGTCGACGAGTTTGAACGAAAAGAAGAAGAAGAAGGAGTGATGAGACGAAGACAAGAAGACGTTGATAGACGCGTGAGGAGTTCTGTATCGAAACAAAGTTCGTCCTCGTCAACTACATCGAGACAACAACAACAACAAAAACAACAACAATTTACTTTAACCCGATCGCAATTGATGGGTAAAGAAGTCGTTACAAGAACATCTGGCGTTCGATTAGGTCAATGTTCGCAAATGTGGGTCGATTTTGAAACATGGACAGTCGAAGCTTTGGCGATTAGGCAAAACGCGTTAACTGGCGGAGTCGATCACGTGAAACTATCGGCGTTGAGACAAGTTGGCGATGTCGTGTTAGTACACGACGAAAACGCAGTTGAACGACGATGGTCTTCGTATAATTTAAGTCCAGTGATTGGAGTGGACGTAATCACAGAAGTTGGTGCTTTCATCGGTCGAGTACGCGATTTTGAATTCGACCCGGAAGACGGGTCGGTTAAGCGTTTAATCGTCGACGCGTGGGGCATTGCCGCAATTCCGGACGACGTGATTTCCACCTATGCAGTCGATGTGAGAGAAGTCCTCGACGCTGGGAAAGAGCGCATTTTAGTCGAAGACGGAACTGAGCAAAGAGTCGAACAACTCTCCGTAAGTTTATTGCAAAGACTCGAGTTAACCGGCACGCCTTGGGATGAAGAGGAAGCGTTCTTGAGAGACCCGTATTATTCAAACTCGACACAAAGAAGAAGAAATAATAATAATAGCTTTTACGACGAGTTCGAAGAAGAAGAAATGATTAGGTTCGAGCAAAGACAAAGATCACAACAACAACAACAACAACAACAACAAAGAATGCGCTCGTCGTCACAAAGAATTACGCGGGAACAACAAAAACAACCGCCGCAAATGATGAGAAGAAAAAAAGAAGGCATCCCTTTAATGCGCCCGACTGAACCGTATGAAAGAAAAGACTACGACGGTGGAAGAGGTCAACGCCCGCAATTTGATGCGTACTTAAATCCAGTCGATCAAAGACAATACGAATACGAAGAAATCTACGATAAACCTCGAGAGCGCGAAAGTCGAGAATCAAAACGAATGAATTCGCCGCAACAACAACAACAACAACAACAACAATCTTCCAGAAGATCACAATCATCTAACAAAACTACTTTAAGTGAAGACGATTACTTGTAAATATCAACATGCGTATATATACAGTAGCATCTTTATTATATATCATATTACATTATTTCTTTTGCATATTAATATTTACTACTTTGAAACCTTTAGTTTTGGATTACAATCGATTTTTTGACCTTCCGGGCCATCGATAATAGCGCAATCTGTATGTTCTGGAGTCATCGTTCGACACTCGATCGTGCCATCGGGTTGTTCGCAGCAATACATCTCAACTCCATTAGAATCCTTATCAACGTATCCGACTAAACACGGCTCTATCCCGGCCTCCAAGGCGTAATCTTGATCTTCATCTATTTCTGCTCCTGCTGATTTCTTTATTGTAGTAGCATTTAATACTGTATTATTATGTCTTCGATTACTGTTAATTTTGTTTGCGATCGGAAATAAAGATGATCGTGCTTGTACGCTTAAGGTGAACATTATTATTATTATTATTATTATTATTATTATTATTATTATTATTATTGAGAGCGTGAATTTATCCTGCGCGCGCGCGCGCCCCTCGCGCGTGTTTGGAAGATATTTTCCGTTATGATGTAGATGAGTCAGCAAATTTTTACCCAGCATGAGCATCAATATTAATGGCGACGTCGTGTTTTATATATAGGAAAAGTGTTATTAATACAATGATAACGAGTATTAGTAGTACTATACAACGACAAAAACCTTCTTTCACTCTCAATCTCTCTTTCGAGAGAGAGATATACATGATACATTGAAGGTTTTCGCGTTTTTGTTTTTGTTTGTTGTTATATTTGCACTTACGCGAGCTTGCGTATATTACGTACATTACGTTCTGCCATGAACTGCCGCATCAGTGCTTTCATTTCCACTCGTGCCGCTGCCGAAATAATACGACATATCAGCCTTTAATCCATCTTCGAACCAATTTTTCGGGACCCAGGATTTATCGTACGGATCGTACCACGATAAACGCGGTTTAACCTTTTTTTTCTCGTCGTACACTAAAACGTCTCGCAAGAATTCATTCTTTCTCGCCATGCGCGTAATAGGTAATACGTGTGGGATTTCTGGAACGTATATATCATTCTCATTATTATTATTATTATTATGTTTCATTTTTCCTCTTCTCGAGTACTCTTCTTCAATCAAGTCTAAAGCTGGACCGAACGAGCTCCCAATTTTTGTAGCGATGTTCCCTAAAGGCATTTCGTTCGAATACTTTGCATCGAACATTGAGAACGATTCACTAGTAAACAACAGTGATTGCGTTCCGCTCGTGTAATATTTCCTGTTGCAGTTCCTAATCGTCGTTTGTTGTTGTTGCTGTTTCTGTGTGTGTAAGATTTATAAGAAAGTGAAAAGATGAATAAAATGTAAATATTAAACGTACAACGACTGCGTAAATTCGAGCACTGAACTGTTTTAATTGAGAGGTAGTTCTATTCCTTAGCATTAGAGTTCTTATCCTTGTGTGAGTTTATTATTATTACTTGCGCGTTCTACGCCTTGTTAAGTGTAGTAAACAAAGTGAGTTTATTTCTTTTTGCTTACGTGGATATTATTTTCTATTTTGCTTTCTTTGCAGCAGATATTTATAAACTCAAACTGCACAGTCATCATCAGTCGTGATTTTGATTGATTTTGATTGGTCAAAGATGAAAAGACATCATTCAGCCGAAACGTCGGCTTTTTTTTGATCGAGGAATTATAGAGGGGGGCTAAAAAAGAGAGAGAAACGAAAAATAACCTCCTTATTGACGACGCAGTGGCGAAAAAAAAACTCTCCTTTCACACACGTTTTATTCACTTCACATATAATTCAGATTTCTGACCACAGCGCGCTGTGCATCGTTCACACAAAGAGTCAAGAAGAGAGAGAGAACCGAGACTTTGCTAAGCCGGGTTTTTTTTCGTGTCTTTGAGTGTTCGATCGAATAGCACACACAAACACGCGTGAGAAGGTTTTGCACTACAAAAAAGTAAGCTAAAAAAGAACACTAATCGAGAGAGGTCACATTCTGTGCTCTTCTTCTTTTTGTTCTCAGCAGGAATCACATCATCAATTCAGTACTCTACTACTACTTAACAATAACAAGTGAATAGCGATGATGGAAATCATAGCTGGATTCTGTATAGTCGAGATCGTCGACGATGGACCTGCTTCGCGCAATGGTAACAACAATAGTCATAGCATAAACGAAAGTTTAGGAGGACGAAGGAGTTCCTCAAGGGCGAAAGTTGAACCAATCCTCATCAGCACTGCAACGACTACTAAGAGTGACAACAACAATACCACCGAGAGATCTAAGCGAGCGCAAGAGGCCTCGACTGCTACTACTACTGCTAATCAAAATAATAATAACAATAATAATAGTAATAATCAAGATGATAGCTATCAAAACAATAACAGACAACAAAACGTTGTCGTTAAGAACACGATCGTGTATCAAAACGAGTCAGTGCAAGAGTTCATATTTCGTTGCTTACAACGAAAGAGTAGTAGCAGTAATGGATTAGGAGCAGGAGCGAGAGGTGAGACTAACAAAAATAATAATAATAGTAATAGTAATAATAATAGCAATAATCTCGCTACTAATAACATTCAGTTATATTGGGGCACGGTTCCTTTACAAATGCAAGAACGAGTCGATCGATTAGAGTCTACGAAACCGTGGAGGTTGAACTTGAAAAAGGGCGATTCGAAGTTAACTTTACGAGTGAGAGATTTCGACCAGTGGCAAGTACAGAAAGCGAAGATGACAAAGCAGCAAAAGCTTTCCGCGTCGTCGTTGAGTAATGGTGGTAATGGTGTTAGTATTGTTGTCGTTACTGCTGATCAAGCGACAAAAGAGAATACTACTACTACTACTACTACTACTACTACTATTACTAATAATAATAAAAAGAAACCTTCGACGAATAAAAAGACGACGATGTCGGATTCGCAACAACAACAACAACAACAACAACAAAAAGAAGAACGAAATCAACGACAAAAAAAACCTGCTGCTACTACTATCGTAAAAACAACGAAAAAAGTTGGAAACATCCCAGCAGCAAAAACTGTGATCGAACAAAAAGAAGAAGTATTATCGAAAGAGGAACTTAGTAGAAGGCGTCTAGAGAAGAGCGAGGAAAAGAAGCTTCTCGCGCAAATACGATTAGACGAAGTTCATCATCAACCGCCACCGCGATTGCCGCAACAAGAGCAACAGCAACAGAAAGATTCGTTTAACGATGGAGGAGAAGATAATACGAGAAGTGTAGCAGCGAAATTCATAAAAGCGAATAACAACGACGTTGAAGAAGGATCGGAAGAACAAGGTAGGCTAGTAGTAGGCGTCGACTCCGAAGTTCAAAAGGAGAATGGACTAGTTGTTGAAATGAAACATCAGACGCAAAAAGAAGAAGAAGAAGAAGAAGAAGAAGCGTTGATCGCTGATACGATGAATCATTTTAGACAACAACACAACGGCGGCAATCATTTTGATGATAAAACATTTAGATCAAACACGGCAGCAGCTTTTAGAAATGGTGGTACTTTCAATGATGAGAATAATAATAATAGTAAAAATACTGCTATGAATAATAAAGTTGAAGATATGATGGGATTGAACGAAGTGCAGAAACTTCAACGCGAGCAACTTTTACGTAGACAGCAACAAATGTTATTCGCGAAGCAAACGAACGGGGGCTTAAATGCAACGGAAAACGAAGAAAGAAAAGAACGCGAGAGGGAAGAACTTAGCAGGAAATATCGTGAAACAATCGAGGCCGTGTTGAAGAAGAATAACATCCGAAAATCAAATATGATCAAGAAGAAATACAGCGACGATAATATGCCTAAGGTGGTTAAGGTTGAAAAGAGAAATAATAATAATCAGCCTGGATTGATTCAGAAAAATGACGACGAGCATTATAGAAAGATTTTGCAAGCCACGCAAGCTCTAGTAAAAAAGGAGCAACAGAAAGCTTTGGTGATTAAGATGCTGCAGAACACGCCGCCGATTTCAGATACTCCTTCAGATTTCGAAGCTTTACTTACAGCTAAAGATTCGTGCTTAAATTATACACCGCCGCCAGTTCCCTCTACTTCGACAATTGACGGAAATGTTCTTGTTCAACGTTCTTTATCTTTAAATCCTTCTTATGATGATGACGACGACGGAGAAGAAAAAATGGATCTCGATGGTGGTGGTGAACTCGCGCGTTGGAAAAGGAAAACGGATTCCTACACCACTCTCAGAAATGCGAGTAACGGACCGAACGCGAATACTACTATTAAAAGTCCGTTGGGTGAAAACGGTGATCGAGGGATGAAACGAATGAGAAATATTTACGATTTAAACGCAGCGCTTCCAACGATGTATCCAGCGGACAAGAAATTAAAGTTCCATGAAGAAAGTGGACGATATGTTTCGGCAGCTACAAAAAGAGCCACGAATAACATGTATCACCCGCAGCAGGAGCGTGGAAATTTGCATCGAACTCATCATCAACTGAATCCAGAACTCTATAGCAACAACAATATTGGAAAAGGTGGCGCTTTATTGAATGGTAGATATCACCCACCTCAGCCGAGGATAAACGTTGCTTCTTCTGATCATCAATACACAGAAAAGAAAGATTTTGGCGATACGATGGATGGATTGTTAGCTCTCGCACAAGTAGCAAACGCGAGTGAAGGAAATGTATATCATCAGCAAGCCGCTCGAAGAATGCCCTCCTTCTCGGGCGATCCAAAACAGCACGATAGCTTTGCTCGCGAGTATACGCAAGCTCTCGAACAAGCTCGTGATAATCCATCTACGTACTTGAGAAATAAAGAGCGAGAGTCAAAGTATAAAAAGGCTAGGCCAGAACCTCCTGCGTTATATGTTCAGAAGCTGCTCGAGATGCAATTGCAGCAAAAAATTTCACAATTACAAGGTGGGGATGTAATACCAAACGGAGCCGATAACGAAGTCGGAGAATATTTATCCGCGGAAGCGCGACAGATCCAAGCACAGCGATTACAACGACAACTGGAAAAACTGCAACGAAATACGCAGTTACAAGCAATTAGCACGGGCAAGCTTCCTAGCAGTCATCAAACGGCAATGATGATGCAGAAAATGACCGCTGGATTGGACGAACACACGCGCAATCAGTTTCTTCAGCAGCATCTTTTTCCGATTCAGAAACCATTGACGCAGGGGGACAAGTTGGCCGAGTTACGCAAACAAGTGGCTTTGCAGTTCTCTGGCCCTAGCGCAGCGGTGATTCCAAAAAATATTTCGAATGCTAATCATCCGGCGTTAAGTTTGATTGCAGAACAACAAAATCTTCATCTTGGTGGTGGCGGTTTGAGCGATTTCTTTAATAGTACGGGTCCTACCTTATCAAGCGCTCCGCAGCAACAGCTACAACAACAGCGAGTTCAACGACAACAACTACTACTACTCCAACAAAAGCAAGAGCAGCTTTTACTACGACAGCAACAGCAACAACAACAACAACAGCAACAGCAACAACAACAACAACAACAACAACAACAACAACAACAACAACAACAACGGGTCCAAAAGAGCGCCAACGGTCTCGATATGGACTTGGTGATGAGAGCGATGAAACGTCACGCCGCGCAAGACAAAGTGTTTAAAAAGTTGAGAAGCGATTACGAGCAAGCGAACGCGACAGAAAAAAACGGTAGTGATAACGGTAACGGTTCGGCTTCGATGACGCAAGAACAGCAACAGCATCAACAACAACAACAAAATGTCACTCCATCTTGGACGAAATCGATCAGCGAAGCCGAAGTCGCTCAAAGACAACAGAATGAAACGCTCATTCGTTTACTCAAAGCGCAACTGAAAGCCGCGCTAATGACGACGGGCGCCGATGAAGCCGTCGAAGCTTTACGAAGAATGTTAAGTGCTTTAGCAGATCGTCAACATTATGATCCTTTGAATACGTCACCTGAGAACATACCTGGGATTGAAGCGATCGAGCGACGACTGCAACAACAAGAACAAAATCAGAACTCGCCAACCGTCCTAGGCATTGAAACCACTCCCCCCGTGAACGCGATCAACGCGAGCGCCGAACACGCATGTGAAGAAAAGAAATAGAGGATAACGCAAAAATACACATACA
>Ga0302126_10001217_pt1 | contig 15406 bp, 16 predicted proteins | sample CB4_20m_MG_FD_203108 | JGI IMG/M metagenome (GOLD analysis project Ga0302126, IMG submission 203108) | Marine microbial communities from Western Arctic Ocean, Canada - CB4_20m | ecosystem: Environmental > Aquatic > Marine > Oceanic | place: Canada: Western Arctic Ocean | collected 2017-09-24 | reverse complement strand
GCAGCACCAACCAAAGGCGAGGGAAGTGCTGTATCTTTCGATGACGCTCAGGAAGCTTATACTGCTCGTTATACGATGGAAACTATCGCTCTTGCCTTTTCAATCACGGAAGAAGCTGTCGAGGACAACCTCTATGACCGTCTCGCAAGTCGGTACACGAGGGCGCTTGCTCGCAGCATGAGCCAGACAAAGCAGGTTAAGGCCGCAGCGGTTCTTAACAATGCTTTTGACAGCACGTACACAGGTGGCGACGGCGTAGAGCTATGTTCTGCGGCACACCCTCTGGTGACGGGTAATACTTTCCGTAATGAGCTTGCAACTGCGGCGGATCTCAACGAGACCAGCCTTGAGCAGGCTTTGATTGATATTGCTAGCTTTGTTGATGAGCGAGGGCTTAAAGTAGCCGTTCGCGGTATGAAACTGGTTATTCCAAAAGAACTCCAGTTCACTGCGGATCGTCTTCTTGAGTCTACTCTTCGACCGGGTTCCTCGGACAACGACGTTAATGCAATCCGGAACATGGGTATGCTTCCAGAAGGCTACGCCGTTAACCACTTCCTTAATGATACAGATGCGTTTTTCATTATGACGGATGCCCCTAACGGCTTGAAAGGTTTCAACCGTGCAGCCGTTCGGACTTCCATGGAAGGCGACTTTGACACAGGTAACGTTCGGTACAAGGCCCGTGAACGCTATGCGTTTGGTTGGTCTGATCCTCGCGGTATCTTCGGCTCTCCTGGAGCTGCATAAGACTAAGGGGAGAGCTAAAAACTCTCCCCTGACTTATTTCTGGGAATAACAGCCCTAGCGACTGTCCCAGCAGACGCTTACGAAGACTCTAGGGCCTATCTCTCGTAAGGAGAAGCATGACATGGCTAACTCAACTTTTAATGGTCCCGTCCGTTCTGAGAACGGATTTGAAGTTATCAACGTAGCATCTGGAACAGGTGCTGTTACAAATACTTTTGACGTAGCCTCTACAGGTGTTGTAACCAATAAATATGTTAAGCACGTTGGTTATGCTACAGGCGTAACAGTGAACACTACTGCTGGCGACAGCCCTACTATTGGAGAGTTCACCCAACCAGCAAATACGATCCTCACAGCTATTACTATTTTCTGCGATGTAGCCCCTGTTATTGGAACGGGCGATATCGGCTACGAGGTTGGTACATCTAGCTCTGGCGTTCAGATTGTTGCTGCGGTTGCAGATGAAATCTTGGATGGCGGCACGACCGTCGTTGTAGGCAACACCACGCTTACTGCACTAGTTCAAACAACTCAAAATGCTGCAACAGCTCCTGTCTCTGCTCAATATACTTCCGCAGAAAGAACTATCTACTGCAATGTTACAAATACTGTAAATGCGACAACAGCAGGTTCGTTTACCTTTATTATTGAGTACACTCAGATTGCTTAAATTAAATCGGGGGGAAAAGGCTTTCTCCCCTTTTAAGGAGGTTTAGATGGCAGATGCTGTAACGAGCACTATAGTTGAAGACGGACCTAACAAAGCTACCTTTTACCTCACAAACACTAGTGATGGTACAGGGGAGGCTGCTGTTACTAAAATAGATGTTTCTGCTCTTGCGAAACTGCAAGATGGAACTTCTTGTACAGGAGTTCGAATTCAGAAGATAACTTTTACTAATGTTGGTATGAGCGTAAAACTTCTTTGGGATGCGTCCACGGATGTTATAGCTGCACAACTTCCAGCGGATTACTCGGATACATTAGACTATTCTGATATAAGTGGTCTTCCAAATGTTGCCGCATCCGGTGGAAACACCGGGGACATTCAGTTAACCACTGTAGGACATAGCAGTGGAGATACGTATTCAATTGTCATTAATTGTTTAAAACAATATTGATGACGTGAGGTTAGCGTGAAGGATTTCTTGTGCAATGGCGTTTTCTGGATCTAAGGATTTTGAACCTAATGTAGCGGACTACGTAGAAGAGGCGTTTGAGCGTTGCGGTTCTGAGTTTCGCACTGGATACGACGCGGTAACAGCTCGCAGGTCTTTAAATTTTCTTTTTGCGGACTGGGCAAACCGTGGGTTAAACAGGTGGACTATAGAACAAGTGACCCAGACACTTGTGTCGGGATTGGCGGAGTATCCTGTTGGAACTATTCTGGCTACCGTAGGGTCCTCCACTGATCTAGTTGTTGGCAACACCATCACGGGACAAACTAGTGGCACCGCCGCAGTTGTCCTTACAAAACCTAGCTCAACAACGGTGACGTTAAGTATTCCGAGTGGTTCTTTTACTGCTGGAGAAACGATTGCGAGCACGGCGAGTGATGAATCTGGTATTACGACTACAATATCAGCCGACCCTAGTGTTTCCGATGTACGCGGTAGCATTGACATTTTATCTTCAGTTGTAAGAAGAAGTGGAAGTGATATTTCCATATCTCGGATCAGCCGGGATGATTTTTTAAGTATTCCATCTAAAACCACTACCGGAAGACCTTCTCAGTATTATGTAGATCGTCAAATAAAACCTGTGGTTAAACTTTGGCCTACGCCAGAGAACAGCACAGACATACTGGTGTACGACCGTCTATTGCGAATTGATGATGTAGATTCGTCTGGAAACACTGTAGAAATACCTTTTCGTTTCTACCCTTGTTTGGCGGCAGGCTTGGCATATTACATGTCACTAAAAATAGCACCCGACCGAACTCTTTTGTTAAAAAACATATATGAAGAAGAGTTTGAGAGAGCCGCGACGGAGGATCGTGATCGGTCTAGCTTTAGCGTTGTTCCTTCATATAATTACTTGAGTGCTCTTTCGTAATGGGAAAGTACTCTTCTGATAAATATGCCATGGGCATCTCTGACCGTTCGGGCGTCGCGTACAGGATGCGAGATATGCGTAAGGAATGGACAGGACTTCTTGTTGGTAAGGACGAGTGGGAAGCTAAACAACCTCAGCTCATGGTTTTAAAGACAAAAGCTGACGCACAAGCTCTTCGAAACCCGCGCCCCGACAGAACAGAACCTTCGGTAGAAGTTCTTCTTCCTCGGGATGCCTTTACATCTTCGTCTAGTGGTTCCTCAGTTATTACTGTAAAAGAACCCGGTCATAGTAGAGCTAGCGGTGATGTTGTTAGGTTTCGGGAAACCGAAGACTTCGACGGTTTTACAGAAACAGTTTTAGAAGCTGCGGCGGGTTACTCAATAACGGTAATCCCAGGAGATTCTAGTACGGGTTTCCAATCCATGTTTTATTCATTCACGGCTAGCGGTGAAACGGCTATATTAGGGGCTGTGTCTGGCGGAGGTTCCTTTGCCAGTGCGGGACCCGTTAGTATTACGAAATGAGTTTTTAAAATGGCATATACATTTACCACGTTGAAGACAGCTATACAGGACTATGTGCAAAGCACAGAGACCACTTTTGTCAGTCAGCTTCCTCGGTTTATTTTAAACGCCGAAGAAAGAATTTTAAAAGAGTGCCAGTTAGATGTTTTTCGTAAGTCCTCTCAAGGAACGACGAGCGCAGGAAATTCATATCTACAAAAACCCACGGACTTTCTAGCACAGAATTCATTGAGTGTGATAAACTCCTCTAGTAAAGAATTTCTTTTATATAAGAACGTAACTTTTCTTCAGGATTACGCTCCTGATCCGTCTGTCACAGGGGTTCCTAAATACTATGGGGATTGGGACGAGGTTACTTTTCTTTTGTCTCCTACACCAAACGACAATTTCACCATGGAATTACATTATTTTTACAGGCCGGATTCAATAACGACAGTATCAAGCGGTACAACTTGGCTAGGGAACAATGCGGAACTAGCTTTGCTGTACGGATCTCTGGTCGAGGCGTATACTTTTTTAAAGGGTGAACCGGACATATTAAAACAATATACGGACAGATTTTTAGAATCTATTCAGTGGCTAAAAAATCTTGGTGAAGGAAAACAAACAAGAGACCAGTACCGCTATGATAGGGTGCGGAGAGACGTAGTCTGATGTCGGGAACGGTTAGCTCAAGTGAAATAGGAGATGCTCTTGTCTTCACGTCTAGTAACAGGGGGCATTCTCCGGAAGAAATGGCCGAAATGGCACTAAATAAAATAATGTCTGTTTCAGAAACGGCTCCGCCTGTTATACGAGACCAAGCATTTGCTCACAGACAACGCCTTAAAGAAGTGTTATTATTTTATATGTCCAAGATGTGCCAAAGTGAGCGGACGACTATTTGGGCGTTAATGAAACAACAAGGCCACGATGACATGGCTGAAATTATACGGAGGCTGTAATGGCTGTAGGAACATCTGGTATTTGCGGTACGTACAAAAGAGAAATTAACGCAGGAATTCATTTTTGGACTAGCCACTCTAGAGGGGATGGATCTTCTATTGCTGCGGATACATTTAAGCTGGCGATGTTTACCAACAGTTCTTCTATTTCTGTAGACACTACGGGGTACACCACAAGTAACGAAGTTAGTGGCACTAACTACACGGCTGGGGGGGCTTCTATTGCTAGCGCCACAATTGGTTTGGGTGACAACAGTAGTGCGGTTCCTACCGCGTTTATTGACATGGCTGATGTGACTTTTTCTACGGCTACTATTAGCAGCGCTCGTGGTGCTCTTATATATAATTCTACTTTGGCTAACGCAGGAACCGCAGGAGATACAACACATGCGGCAAAACCATCTGTAGTTGTGATTAACTTTGGTGCGGATAAGTCTTCAAGTGCAGGAGACTTTACAATAACCATGCCTGCAAACGATGCTAACAACGCCTTAATTAGAATTTCGTAATGGCAAATAACCCAAACCTTGGTGGATGGGGGAGGCAAGCTTGGAACAGCGGCTCTTGGAATACACCATCTACCGTTGAGGTTACGGGTGTTTCAGCGGCGACGGCGGTTGGAGCCGTACAGCTAGATATAACGGTACCTGTAACGGGTGTTTCAGCGGCGACGGCAGTTGGGACTATACAGGTAGATATAACGGTACCTGTTACTGGAATGTCGTCTGCGGCGCAAATAGGAACGGCGGTTGCGACAGGACGAGCCAATGTATCTATTACGGGTGTTTCAGCGGCGACGGCGGTTGGGAACACACAGGTAGACATAACGGTTCCGCTTACAGGTGTTGAGGCATCTGCTTTGGTGGGCCGTGTAAATATCTGGCAGGTAATCGTTCCGGGTCAGGACGCAAGATGGGATCCGGTAACATATACACAGTCGCCCAATTGGACTAAAATAGCGGCATAGGAACAGGCTAATGGCATCTACATATACGACAAGTTTTGGCATTGAAAAGATTGGATCCGGAGAACAGTCCGGAGCCTGGGGTGATACAACGAACCATAACGTAGATATTTTGGATCGTATCGCTTCGTATAAGGCGGTGGCTCTTAGCGGAAGCACACATACGTTAACTGTACGAGAAGCCTCTCCGGGTTCCGGAACAGAAAACCTTCAAGACGGAATGTACCGGGTTATTAAGTTTACCGGAGCTTTAGGAGCTAACAACACAGTTACGATAGCTCCTAACACTACGGCGGCTTTCTTTATCATCATTAACGCCACCACAGATTCTGGTTCTAGTGGTCCCTATTCCGTAATCCTTACACAAGGTTCCGGCGCAAACATAACGGTGGCTAACGGTAAATCTGCTATTGTCTATATGGACGGTGCCGGTTCGGGTGCCGCTGTGATAGATGCTTTATCTAATTTGCAACTGGCTACTTTAACGTCCTCCGGTGATCTAACATCAAGTGGAACAGTTAACGTGCTAGGTGACACTTCTGCCGGAGATGCGGCTGCTGTCGGTTATACATCTGTAGAAGGTCTTATCCTAACAGGACAAGGATCCACAAATGATGTCACCATTAAGAACGATGCCGACGCTGATGTGATAGAGATTCCGACAGGTACAGTTAATGTTACGATGGCGGGTACTTTAGACGTTGTCGGTGATGTTACTGGAGGAAACTTCCAACCGGACGGAGATACCGCTGCCGGAGACGACGCTGCTATCGGCTATACATCTGTAGAAGGTCTTATTCTAACAGGCCAAGGCTCTACGAATGATGTAACGATCAAGAACGACGCCGACGCGGATGTAATAGAGATTCCGACAGGTACAGTTAATGTGACAATGGCGGGTACGCTAGATGTTGTTGGTGACGTTACTGGAGGAAACTTCCAACCGGATGGCGATACAGCTTCTGGTGATGCGGCTGCTTTTGGTTATACAAGCGTTCTTGGAGCTATTCTCACAGGACAGGGAAGCACCAATGATGTGACTCTGGTCAACGATGCAGATGCTACGGTTCTAGGAATCCCAACAGGTACAACTAATGTAACCGTTGCAGGGTCTATTACCGGGGGCACTATTGTTTTAGCTGCAACTGACACAGATACGAGTAACACGGGAAGCATAACGATTGATTTTTCCGCACACCAGAACTTTGTGCTGACGCTTACAGGGAACGTCACATTAGCCAACCCATCAACAGAGGCTGTCGGTCAGTGTGGTGTGTTTGTCTTTATTCAAGATGGGACAGGCAGTCGAACTCTAAGCCTAGGAACAGATTACGAGACGGCTGGAGGTGCCGGTATTACACTCAGTACAGCCGCCGCCGCTGTTGATGTCGTGCCTTATTTTGTAAAAGCGTCTGGCAGTATACAACTTGGCGCACCACAGTTGGCGTTTAGCTAATGAGCATGTTTTCTTCACAATGGTTTGCTAGCACGGGAGCGTCCGCGTATCTCCTTGAGCAATCGTTACTGTTTAACGACGGCGACAGCGCATTTCTAAACCGCACACCTTCTTCGGCTGGTAACCGTAAGACTTGGACTTGGAGTGGTTGGGTGAAATTATCAACCATTGGAAACACTTCAATATTTGGGGCGGCTGAACGTCCTGTTGCGTCCAGTGGTAAGTTTCGTGACATTTTGTTTATAGACAGTAGTAATAAACTAAATTTTCAGCAACGTAATCAGTCAGCAACAAATGTAACGAACATTCTCTCAAGCGCCACTTTTGCTGACGCTTCGGCTTGGTATCATATTGTGTTATCAGTAGATACTACTCAATCTACATCAACTAATCGTCAACGTGTTTATGTAAATGGATCAGAAATTACAAGTTGGGCGACAAATACCCGTTGCAGTCAAAACTACGATGGCGCTGTAAACGGTACTTTTGAACACAACGTAGGTCGTAACCTTACCCTGTCCGACGCTGCTACTCAGTACTACGACGGACTCATGGCTCTCCCAATCTTAGTTGACGGCGCTGCACTAGCACCGACTGCTTTTGGTGAGACAGATGACGATGGATTTTGGAATCCTATTGAATACACTGGAGTAGAAACACCAGCCAGCGCAGCTATAACCTATGCACTTACTGACAGCGGTGTCTCAGGAAGCGCTGCTGTGACTAACACTTACTCAACAAAGTCTATCGGTGCTGCTGATGCTGGTCGTACTGTTATTGTTGGTGTGTCATCGAACGGCACAAACATAGTCACTGGTATGACTATTGGAGGTGTCTCAGCAACAGAGCTTACGGTATTTACTGGAACAAATAACACAAGTTCAGTCTGGGCTGCTGCTGTTCCTTCAGGGACAACTGCTGATATTGTAATTACTAATGCTGGCAGTGGTGCTGCCACAGGCATTGCAGTTTACAGGGCGCTAAACGTAGGTTCGTTGACAGCGTATACCGCAGGGGGTTCCGCCGTTGCTGATCCAATGACAGCGACTGTGTTTGCTCCTGCTGGTTCTGCGATCTTTGCTGCTGGTGGCGGTTACAGCCCTACATCATTTACATGGACAGGTGTTACCGAAGATACGGATTTAGGGGCTGTCGCGAGTGGCGAAGATAAGGCTACTCACGGGTCCATTGCTATAGCTACGGATCAGAGTGTTGATGTTGGTTGTGATCCTTCTTCTGGCATGAGCGAAGGTTCTATGGCTGCGGTTGTCCTTACAGGAACAAGTTTCGTGGCTGGTGGCTATGGAACTAATGGTTTTGAGTTGGACTACGCAGATAGTTCGTTCTTTGGTCAAGATGTTTCATCGGACCCTGCCGCAGCAACAGTAACTTATGAGGCGAACTACCTTAATGGGACAGACACAGCAACTTACACATTTTCTAGTGCGGATATTGGTGCTGTGGCGACAGATCGAAAGATTGTTGTAACAGGTTACTCATCCGCAATACCAAGTACATCTACTCAATTTAACAGCGTGACTGTAGGTGGTTTGTCTATGAATTTGGTCGTTGCATCTCAAAGCGCATACTTAGCGGATACAGTCGAAATATGGGAATATGACGATAGCGCAGAAGCACTTGGGACGACAGCCGATATTGTTGTGACTGTTAGCCAATCAAGTTTACGTTGTCAGATAGGCGTTTATACACTGAACGGAGCAGGTAACGTGTATATGACGGACGTTGACGATTACTCTAACGATCCGATGACAGGGACACTAACCATACCAGCAGGTGGTGTTGCTATTGCAAGCGCAGGAGTAAACGCAGGGGCACAAACATTCACTTGGACCAACCTAACAGAAAACTTTGATGCAACAGGTGATGGTACTGGTGTTCAATTCTCTGCTGCGTCTGACGCTTTCGCTAGTGTCGCAGCAAATAGAATAATCACGGCTAATTCTTCGGCTGCTTTTGATAACAGGTCAGCGTCAGCTTATGCAGCATGGTCGCCAGTCGGTGTAAACCATTACATAGACAACAACTTCACCACATCCGATCAACTAGAAGACACGCCAACTGATAGTGCTGATGATGGAATTGGTAATTTCTCAACATGGAATCCCAATGACGGTGGGGGTCATACTGTTGGTGTACCAACAGAAGGTAATCTACAGTTTACCAATGCTGCTGCTAATTACAAAGGCTTAGTATCAACCATAGCCTTCCCTACAAGTGGTAAATGGGGGGTAAAATTTACAATCACAGGATCAGTTAGTGGTTCTAATGACGGTGATATTTGCATCGTTAGGGATCAGTTTGGGTCGCCAACAGCCGCAAGATCGCGTTTTATAGCAACAACCGCAGCTAACTACACAACATTTGGTTTACAGATGGCTGGTGGAGATATCAAATACAAATTTAATGGGGGGTCTTCAGTAGTCCACTATAACGGCGCTGCATCCGCAACCAGTGATGTGTATGAATTTCTATTTGATGCTGACAACGGCTACTTCGATGTTAAAGAAAATGGTTCTGATTTTGGTACACGACTAACAGGCATTCCCACTGGAGAGCTTTATTGGTTATGCGCGGATATGTATGCGACAGGTATCTTAGTTGACTTCGGACAACAGGGTTACGTTCCATCTGAGAGCGGATACTCTGCACTAGCAACCCAGAACCTACCAGCCCCAACAATCGCTGATGGTTCACAGCAGTTTACTCCAGTACTTTATACAGGTACGGGATCAGAGTTAGCCATAACTTCTCTTGATTTTACACCAGACTTTGTTTGGATTAAAAACAGAGACGCTACGGACAACCATATGCTTTACGATAGTGTTCGTGGAGCGACAAAGGATTTACATTCAAACACTACTGATGCCGAAACAACAACAGCGCAAACTTTAAAGAGCTTTGACTCCGCTGGGTTTACATTAGGCACAGATGTCCAAGTTAACACAAACACCGAAGATTATGTCGCATGGTGCTGGAAAGCTGGCGGCTCTGCTAGTTCTAATAGTGAAGGTTCAATAACTACGAGTGTGTCTGCTAATACAACCAGTGGGTTTAGTATTATTTCTTACACTGGAAATGCTACGGCAGGGGCTACTTTAGGGCATGGGCTTTCGTCTGCACCGAAGTTTATTTTAGCAAAGAACCGCGATGATAGTGTCAATGCTTGGGCAGGTTACCATGTGGCGTTAGGTGGAACGCACCGCATCTTTCTTAATACTACTGCGGCTGCTCAAGATGATGATGGCAACTGGAACGACACAAACCCCTCTGCTACAGTCATAACTTTAGGTAATGGCGAGATATCAAATCATACTGGCGAAGACTTCATCATGTATGCTTGGGCAGAAGTTGAAGGCTTCTCAAAATTTGGTAGCTACACTGGCAACAATTCGACTAATGGTCCGTTTATCTATTTGGGTTTCAGACCTGCGTTTGTGATGTTTAAGAAAAGTAATGCCGCAGGTGACTGGCAAATAATGTCGTCGGCTCTTGATACCTATAACCCTGCTATACGATTTCTTGAACCGAATACGTCGAATGCTTTAGGTGCGTTTTCGGGGTCAGTTGATTTGCTATCCAATGGATTTAAGGTTGCTACCACTCACGCTGACATAAACTCTGCAAACACGTTCCTTTACGCAGCGTATGCCGAGAATCCATTCCAAGGCGCTGATGGTGTAACTCAAGCAAGAGCGAGATAATTATGACAACAATATATAAGTATAACGGAAGAACTCTACGTCTGGGCAAGGCTTGGATAGATGATGACGAGATTCAACACCCTAGAAACTGGGGTTTGTGGTCTGCGGAGCAAATGCAAGCTAAAGGCATAACAGAGGTTGTTCTTCAACCTTTTCCAAATACACATCTATACAGGTCGTCGCACAATGAAGACGGGTCAGTTTCTTCTACTGCAAGAGACATGGATGAAGCCAAAGCACATTTTAAAGCGCAAGTTTCTACTGGGCTGGCTAATTATCTTTCTCAGAGCGACTGGTACTACATTAGGAAAATGGATAAAGAAACAGCCATCCCTTCAGCGGTCCAAACTTGGAGAGATGAGTTACGAGCTAATGCAACTTCAATGGAAGCTGCTATTAACGAAGCTGCGGATGTTGCAGCAATCGAGGCATTAATTAGTAACGGTAGCCTATCTACGTGGTCTGAGTATGAAGACGTTGTGGCGGCAGAAGCAGCAGCGGCAGAAGCAGCAGCGGCAGAAGCAGCAGCGGCAGAAGCAGAAGCAGCAGAAGCAGCAGCGGCAGAAGCAGCAGCGGCAGAAGCAGCAGCGGCAGCAGCGGCAGCAGCAGAAGAGGAGACCACCGAAGAAGTTTCGGGGTAAAGTAGATGATCGCTGAAAGCCTTGCCGCATTTGCTCTGGTTAAAGGTGCAGTCGATGCTGTTAAGTCAGCGGTCGATACGGCTAATGACGTGCAAGGAATTAGTGCAGGACTAGACGCGCTGTTCCATCACCGTGACGCGGCTGCACGAGAGCTTAAGAAAAAAGAAAAAACAGCCAAGCCTAAGTCAAAGCTGCACAAGTTCTTTAGTAAAAAGACGGGCGAAGACGAGGAAGATGAACTGTCCGTTGGTGCAGTAGCTGCTATGGTTCTAGAACAAAAGAAGATTGACCGGGACATCCTCAACCTTGGTATTCGTATCGATAACAAGTTTGGCGAAGGTACCTGGGACGAGATTATAGAGACAAGAGATAAGCTGCTTGAAGAGCGTAAAGAGAAACGTAAGAAGGCTAAAGAAGCAGCGGCGGCACAAGCTTTAGAAGACGAAGCGTTTCACGATAAGATCATTAGATGTCTTGTAGAAGCTGGTAAGTTGATAGCTGTCCTCGCAGCGGCAATTATTGCTGGGGCTGTTATCTGGATGAATAGAGCAGGAGCTACTATCTCATGGAGCTAGGAACTCGCGAACTTGTTCAGTTTGTGAGCCTCGTTGCCACACTGGCCGGGGCATTTGCCGTAGTTAAGTCACAGCTTTCGCGTGTCATCGAAGACCTAAAGGCTGTCCAAAAAGAGATGGAGATAATAAATACTCGGCTTGATACTATTGAGAGTGGTTCGGCAGTTTTTCGGCACCAAGTCGCAGTACTGGGCAGCATCCTGTCTCCTGCCAACCTTGATAAGCAGTCACGAGAGATAGCAGAAGTTAAAAAAGAATTAACGTATTTACGGGACGGCCTTGAGCATCAGATGAAGCTCCACAATGGAAGCCACCCGACATGAACGATAAGATTGCAGCAGACTTAGTTGTATTAGTTCCAGCCGTTTCCTTAACATGGCTAGATATGTTTGACGGCGGGCTAAAAGTAGTTGTAGGAGCTATTACGCTTATAGCTGTGCTAATTAGACTGCGTATTGTCATGGCGGAATGGAAAGCCAGAAAATGACATGCAGATCATTTTTCTCGTCATCATTTTGTTGTTTGGTATTTTTTTCTGCGTAGCGGCGCATGGAGGTTTGTAATGATTAGTTTACTTGGTTCACTGTTAGGTTTCGGTACGTCGTTCTTGCCAAAGGTCATGGATTACTTCCAAGACAAACAAGACAAGTCGCATGAGCTTCAGCTTATGGACAAGCAACTGGAGCAGCAAATCCAAATCGGAAACCAGAAATTAGACATGGTTCACGTTGAGGCTGACATACGTGAGACTGAGGCGCTGCTTAAAAGTCAGACATCTCTTACGAAACAATCATCACAATGGATCACTGATTTAGCCGCTTCTGTGCGACCGTTCATTACATATCTTTTGTTTATTGAGTTTATGGCGCTGACGTTGCTGTTGGCGTTCGGGTACATTGACAATGCTATGTATTCGCTTGTGTGGTCTGATGAGATCATTGGCATTTGGTCCGCAGTAATTTCATTTTGGTTTGGGTCACGCACTTTTAATCGGAAGCAACAGACGTGAAAACAGGAGAAGTCGGTGTTGAAATCATTAAGAAATACGAAGGCTTCTCTGCCAAGCCGTACCTGTGCCCTGCTAATGTGCCTACCATTGGTTTTGGTAGCACTCGTTGGTTTGATGGCGCTAGGATTAGCCTGGATAGCCGCACAATTAGTAGAGACGACGCTACGCGATTGCTCCAGATGGAGTTGCACCACATTGAGTCGGCTGTTCCCCGGCTCATTAAAGCTCCGCTTACTCAAAATCAGTTCGACGCGCTCGCGTCATTCACCTTCAATTTAGGCTCAGGCCGTTTGCAATCGTCCACTTTGCGAGCCAAGACAAACCGGCTAGACTACGAAGGCGCGGCGGATGAGTTTCCTAAATGGCGTAAAGCCGGTGGCAGAGTGCTTGCCGGATTGATCAGACGTAGAGCAGAAGAACGTCGGCTATGGATGACAATGTGAGAAAATTAAACTACTATATGTTATATTCTTAATTAGCTAAAGTTTTAGGAATTCGGATGCCTTTGTCTAAGATACAGTTCAATGCCGGAATTAATCGTGAGACTACGTCTTACGGTAGCGAGAACGGGTGGTTTGACTCTAACTTAATTCGTTTTCGTAAAGCACGTCCAGAAAAGATGGGCGGGTGGGAACGTCTTAGCAGTAACACTATAGACGGAACCGGTCGTTCTCTTCACGTTTGGGCTGCACTCGACGGCTCTAAATTCATGGGCGTTGGGACAGAGACTAAGTTTTATATTGAAGAGGGCGGTGGATACAACGATATTACGCCTATCCGGTCTACAGTTACGCTCGGTTCTAACCCTTTAAAAACAGGTGCCTCGGGTTCTTCTGTGATAACGGTCACCGCACCTTCACACGGAGCTGTCACGGGTGACTTTGTTACATTTAGCGGCGGTACTACTACGGACGGAATCGCGGCTGCTTTAATAAACACAGAGCATCAACTTACTGCTATTGACTCGAATAGTTACACGATTACAACCGCAGGAACTTCTTCAAGCGGAAACACCGCAGGGGGTGGTTCTTCCGTTCTCGCCAACTATCAAATTAACACGGGTCTCAACACTGTTGTAAGTGGGACAGGTTTTGGAGCGGGTTTGTGGGGAGGTCTGACGACAGGATACTCTCAGACCACACTTAACGATAGTGGCGGTATAAACGCCAGCGTAACTTCGTTTATATTGACGAGTGCGGCTAGCTTTGAGACGGCTTCCACAACAACGAGTGCAAACCTTACAATTTTAAGTTCTTCTATTCCGGTAGCGGATTCTAGCGGTTTTCCGGCTAAAGGAACTCTTCTAATTGGTAGCGAAAAGATACGGTACGGAACTAACCTTAACAATATATTTGGTGATATAGTACGCGGAGACGACGGTACGACTGCGGCTACTTCGTCTAGCGGAGACGCTGTAACTTTTGTTGGTTTAATGTTAATAGACAGTGAACTAATCCAATATACCGGTAAGTCTACACACACCATTAATGCAGGCGTTGTTAGGGGTGCTCGCGGGACAACCGCAGCCGCTCACGACGACGCTGCAAATGTCAAAGAAGCCAACGACTTTGTAGGGTGGGGTGATTCTTCCAGCACTGCCGCCGTCACTGGATCCAACATTCGTTTATGGAGCCAAGACAATTGGGGCGAAGACCTTGTATTTAATGTTTTTGACGGAACCCCGTACTATTGGGAGAAGTCCTTGGGCCTTGGAGCACGGGCCACGGACCTTGCCTCTTTATCCGGTGCGTCAGATGCTCCGGTAATTACCCGTAGAATTATGATATCCGGCACTGACCGCCACGTTGTTTGTTTTGGGTGCAATGCTTTAGGAGAATCTTTTCAAGACCTTTTAATGGTTCGTTGGTCAGACCAAGAAAACCCTGCTGATTGGACTCCTACAGCTACAAACACGGCGGGTTCGCAACGTATTTCTTCCGGTTCGGAGATTGTATCGGCACAGAAAACACGTCAAGAAATGCTTGTATGGACGGACACGTCTCTTCATGCGATGCGTTTTAGCGGACCTCCGTTTACGTTTGGTTTTAGTATGCTAGCTAACAACGTGTCTATTATCGGCCCTAATGCGGTGACTACGGTTGGCGACAAAGTATTTTGGATGGACCGAGAAAACTTCTACGTATACACAGGCCGGGTTCAGATTATTCCATGTACTCTACTTCGTTACGTATTTGATGACATTAATCTTGAACAGAGCTTTAAGTGCTTTGCAGCGTCGAACAAGATGTTTGATGAGGTGTTCTGGTTCTATCCAAGTGCGGACGCTACCGAAATAGATCGGTATGTTAAGTTTAACTTTACTGAGAATACTTGGGATCTAGGTACGCTTTCCAGAACGGCTTGGGTAGACTACGGTATACATAACAACCCACGAGCTAGTGGAGTTTCTAGTGGTACCAACTTTGTATATGTCCACGAGAGGGGCGACGATGACGACGGTTCTCCAATGAATTCGTTCATCGAATCTGCGGACTTTGATTTAGGGGACGGAGAACAGTTTATGTTTGTAAGTCGGCTAATACCCGATATCGACATTACGAGCAGCGATGCAGAGGCTTCTGTCAACTATGTGTTGAAGACCAGAAACTATCCTGGGGATACGCTGGTGACGAATTCTACAAACCCTATTCAATCAACTACAGAACAAGCGTTTTTACGCAGTCGCTCAAGGCAGGCTTCATTAAGAATTGAAAGCTCTACCACGGACATAACATGGACCTTGGGTGATTTGCGATTAGACGT
>Ga0302126_10001214_pt1 | contig 15415 bp, 7 predicted proteins | sample CB4_20m_MG_FD_203108 | JGI IMG/M metagenome (GOLD analysis project Ga0302126, IMG submission 203108) | Marine microbial communities from Western Arctic Ocean, Canada - CB4_20m | ecosystem: Environmental > Aquatic > Marine > Oceanic | place: Canada: Western Arctic Ocean | collected 2017-09-24 | reverse complement strand
CGAGCTCTACGTCTTTCGTCGCTTCGTCGAGTTGCGTCCTCAAGCGTTCACTCTCGCGCGTTTTCTCATCAACTTCAATCTCCAAATCTCGAACTTTTGTAACTCGTTTTGCATCGTCGCTTCTCAAAAGCTGTCGGAGCTCAGTCTCTCGCATTTTTAAGTTCTCTTCAACCATCGCAGATCTTGCAAGTTGCGACGCGATATCGTTCTCGCGCGTATCTAGATGCATTTCTCGGTTATCAATCTCTTCAATGCGCGATTTTGCGAATTTTTCAGACTCTAGCAAAGCTCTTCTTCGATTCTCGAGATTTTGCTTCTCCTTCTCAAACTCCTCTCGATCTTTCTTAAGAGCAGATTCCATTCGTTGAATCTCTTCCGCAAACTTTTCGAGAGCGCTTCCTTTCAAATCTAACTCCTCGTCTCCGTTTTTCATAAGTTCCAATCGTTCTTGAATCGTCCCTTGTGCTATTTTTAATTCGTTTTCTTTGGCGTCCAACTGTTTTCTTCCTTCGGTGACTTTCGCCCACGCTTGCGCGACGACGTCGCACTCTTTTGCCGCGGCTTCAGCGGCTACCGCCGTATGTCGTTCGCGCGCATCAAGCTCTTCCTTTATTTGTTCGCGTTCCACTTTTGCTTTTTTCAAAGCGTGTTCGGCTCTTTCGATTGCTTCTTTTTTCTCCAAAAATAACGAATCGAGTTCTTTCATTTTCAGAGTAGCGTCGTTCTTCGCGTCCTCGATTTTCTTAGCTTTGATTTCGGTTTCTCGCAACTGTTCCATGAACGCTTTTAAATGCTTTTCCGCAACATCTCTTTTCTCTCTAAATTCACTCGCCAACTGTTCTTCTTCTTCGCGTTCTTTCTTTGCCCTTTCCGCTCTTCGTTCTTTGTCCAAACATAACTCTTCTCTTTGTAAAATTTCAAACTCTCTCTTTGCAAATTGTCTCGCCAACTCTCTTCTATTCTTCTCGAACCTTTCGTAATCTCGTTTTAACAATATCGCTTCTCGTTCGCACGCCGCGTTTGCTATTGATACTTGCTCTTGTTTCCTTTCCAAATCTTCCATGCGTTCTTGTGACATTTCTTTTTCGCGGAGTGCTTTTTGTATTTCCTCCCTTGCTTTTCGTTCGGCTATTTCGGCGAGACTTTGGCGCTCTAAAAATTTCTCCATTTCAACTCTAACCTTATTAGCTTCATCTCGCATTATCTTCGCCTCGTTCATCTCTTCCTCGCACCGTCGCTCTCTCCTCTTCACTTCTTCTTTCATGATTTCGACTCTATTCGCTTCTTTTGCGGTCGCTTGCGCGGCATCCGCAATCTTCCTCTTATGCATATCCATCGCCTCCATCTCCGCTCTTCTCATTGCTTCAACACGTTCAAATTCGTTCCTCGCTCGATCGAGATCTATCGATACTTCATCGCGCGATTTCGTCAACTCGTATAATTCTCTTCTCATCGCTCGATTCAACGCGCCTCCACCGCTACTACTAGTATTAACAGCGCTATTCTCTTCCCGTGTTGCCGCTGCTGCTATTGCTGCTGCCGTGTACGCATTACTCTTGCTTCGATTCTTACGATTATTACGACTCGGTGTACTTTCTTCAAAGATTATGTTCCCAGCGTCCTCAAAAACTTCCTCTTCCTCTTCTCCCTCGCGCATAGTATCAGTATCTTCATCATCTTCATCTTCATTACTATTCGATAGAAGAACGAGATCTTTTCGAGCATCGGGTAACTTCCCACTCATAACTCTCCTCGCATTCCTATCACGCTCCTTCTCTCCTCTCTCTTTCGTTCGTTCGTTCGTTATCTTTCCATCATCATAATCATCATAATCATCATCATCATCGAAGCCGTTGAATTCCAATACATTCCTCCATTCGTTCAATTCGTTCTTGGCGGTCTTCTCCTTCGCCGCATGCAGTCGAGGCGATTTCCTGTCCACTACACCATCGCTCGCACTACTTTTGCTCCTACGACGTTCTCGAGTCATGGGTGAGAGCTGTTGCGGGTTCTGCATCGTCGGCGTCGTGGTTTTCATTAAATTCGTTTTTATTTATTTATTGATTGATTGATTGATTGATTTTGTGCGTTTTATTTTGAATTTTTTATTACAACACGTTGATTTTGATGCTGCACAGTTTTTAAAAGACCCGCGTGTCTCGCGTTTTAGCTTCTAATGTCATCATCCGCCGCTTTTAACACTCGTCCATGTCGCACGTGAGAGCGTTCTCGAGAACGGACGAGCGAGTGTTATTAAACCTGAATAGCGCGTCTCGATCTGCTTTTGCTACTTCTTCGCGTTCTTCGCGTTCTAAAGCTTCGCGTTTGTACGGCGTGCAGTTGTCGTTATCGGAGGAGTTCTCTTTCGATCGAGTCGCTTCAACGCTGCGTCGTCGCTGTTGTTGTTGTTGTTGTTGTATTTTTGTGGTTGGGACGATTTTAGTCTTATCGTTCGAGCCGTTCGATTTGTTCGACTCCGTACTCGCGGAATTCGCCGGATGTTGAAATACGGCGCCGTTTTTCATTTCTCTCTTCTTCGCTTCGTCGTTTTTGTTATTATCATGAGTAATATCGTTCTCGTAGCTATCGGACGTGGAGAATTTCGAATTATTTTCGATGTTATTATTATCTCTGTTTTGCGATTGAGCCGATGTGATCTCTTCGAGCTGTTCTTTCATCTTTTCCTGTCCAGTTTTGTATCGCCACTTCATTAGATCTTCGTCTAATTGGTTCAATTGCGCCATGAAACCGGCGTTTGGATTAATTTGCGGTCTCGCAAGTCTCATTCGCATCAGAGCTTCGTCGAGTCTAATGTTTTCGTGGCACATGACATATGCTGCGCATACGCTCGCACTTCTCGAGCGCCCGGCGAAGCAATGTACTAAGACGTTCCCTCCATTTTTCACGGCGGCTGAAATGAACTCAAAACAGGCTGGAAAGTGCGATCTGATATCGGCGTCTGCCCTATCGGCAACTTCTACAGTCATATATTGAACGCCGTCGACGCTTTTGATATCAAACCCTCTCGCAACGGTTAAAATGTGCGTGATCCCTTTCTCCTTAATCTGCTCCTCTGATTGCGCGGCTCCGATTGAGCCGAGATATAAATTCGGAGCGATCAACGCCGGGACTTTATCCTCCTTTACTTTCTTCGCGGTTAAAATTAACCTCATCAAAGCAACGACGCGTTCGACTTGTTTCTCGTCTTTCGGCGTCCCGCGGTCTTCATTAATATCTCTTCTATTCGTTTTCATCGTCGTTCGTTTTAGGATCGTCGGACTTTGCCCATCCATTTCGACGTCTTCTTCTTCGGTTTCTTCTACATCAAAGTCTTCTTTATTGTTACTATTAAGAAGATGATTGCGTTTATAAGTATTACTGTTACTATTCACGTTCACGCGCATCATTGGCGAAATCAAAGATCGACCGCCATCGACCGTATCTAACAACTTCTTCGCGACGTCTACTATCCCAGAGTGTATTTTCGCCGAACTCGATCGAGTTCGTAGCGACCTGTTCGTAGTCGATGGTTGATCGTTCGTGCGTCCACGCGACGATGAAGGCATTGTTTATGTATATGCTCTGTGTGCGTTATTTCTGTTCAATAAAGGAGAACGAAGAACATTAATTGGTTAGCGTACGCTCGCGCGAATCCAACCCAAGACCGCTCACGCGACCAACAATCAAGCCGCGCATCATCTCCCCCATCATTCATATCTAAAACGGATTACGTTTTACACAAACGTCCATCGGAGCACGACAACGATTCGAATACACAAAAACACTGTACTAGCCTACTCGCGAATTCGAAACGTCCAATCGAACGGTTTTGATACAAAAAAGTATGCATAAAAACACATCTACTATCGATATCTTTAAAACTGCCCGCGGTAAAAAAAAGGCACATCACGAACTCGTCGGATTCCAAAACCTGGATGCAAGGAAGTATCGAAGAAATACACGCGCTAGAACGGACTTACCGTTCTATGAAGTCGAAGATCTCTTGTGAAATCGTGCTCTGAATTATTTCAGCTCGATGCGTTCTTATGATAAGTTTTGATGCGTGAGACTTTAACGCGCGGGTTGTACTTACTTCTTCGGAAAACTCTACCGTGCTGTGCTGTCGTTTTTTTTGAGCCAATCCGTTTAGGGTTTCAAGATGTGTAATAGTACTTTTTAATTGCGTATTACTAAAACGCTTTTTCTTCCTTTATAAATGCGGCAATTTATGAATCGCTTTAACGCTCGAATAAAGATTTTTCCGTTCTCGTTACGTGTTATGCCAGAGCGACCGTTGTTTTTGTTCGTTTCTCCTTCGTTTCGGTGCAATTCATCGAATCGTTTGATTCGAATGCGAGAGCGTCGTTTTTAACATTTAATTTCGGCACAGATCTCGAACAAAACCGGTGATACGCGCGCGCGGCGTTACTCGAGCACGCGCTGCTATGAAGACAGAAAAATCGGAGAAATGGCAGTCATCGTCGAGCGGTTAAAGGAGAAGAACGATAAACTTTTTAAGTGCGGAATCATCGCGGTATCAAAGAACAACGAAACCAAAAAGAGATCGAAAGGGTTGACCAGTAAATCCTGAAAAAATTTAAGAGGCTGCCAGACGCCACAGTCAAACATTTAATAAAAAAAACTCCAGATCTCTCTAACTCGTGTAAAGAAGTTAACACGTGAAAGCGCGCGAGAGAGAGAGAGTGTGAGAGAGAGAGAGAGTGAGGGAGAGAGAGCTCTGGATAAGATCGATGGGTGCGTGTCAATCAATACCCGCTTCTTCGTCCGCGTCTGCTGCGCAATCGAACGTTGTTCGTAACGATGAAATTAATAATTCGAGGCAACGAGGGAGCGAACGCAGAAGAACAAAAAAAACGAGGTCGTACGTGAAAGCGTTGATTACGGAAGAACAACGAGCGAAGGAGCACGTGCTATACCCGGGTGTGTGTTCTGTACCGGGTGGATCGAAATACGACGCGTTCGTTGGCGTCGAAGTCGACCTATCGCAGTACTCGCGCGACTATCAAATTTGGTTGAAAGGAGTGAAATTCCATGCAGAGCCGAAGAGGGCGGACAGATCGAGAACTATTTCGATGATTGACGAGATGATTGAAATCGCGGAGAAGAGACAGGAGGAGAATTTGAGGAATTTGCCGAGCGATGATCCAGAGCAGATCTATAGAAGCTTGAAAACGTTTCAGCAAACGATCCCGGAACGCATTAATGGAGCGGACGACGACGACGAAGACGACGCCGACGAAAAAGAAGAAGAAGAAGAAGAAGTAGAAGTCGTCAACGAAGACGGAACGATGAGTTTAATAAAACAAAAAAAGAAAAAACAACGAAAAAATTTATTCGCAAAACGACCGACGCCGCCAACGATTCCGAGAATCATGCAAGAAGCCGTGCGCAAAGCGCTTCAAGATCCAGACTGCGAAAGTTGGACGTCGCAATCGCCGGAGATGGAAAAAGCGTTTGCGGAAGATTTTGAATATTTTACCATGGATGGTGCGACTATTTTCGGCCGCGCGCTCGCGTTTTCGAGAATGGATAAAGCCATCGTCGATTTGAGGAATCGCATGGAAGGGAGTACGAGATCGAACAGAAAAATGGGAGATCACGCAATGTCCGTCGAGGGCCCGAGTTTCGTCGGTAGAGGCGAAACGAGAAATATTACGAAATGGGAGGTTTTATATAAGTTCGATATGTTATTAATGAAGGTGAAGATATGCGAGATTTTCGATATTAACGAAGAAACTGGCCTGGTCGTTAAACTGCAAAGATTCAGGATATAAAATCTTACATACATACACGATGTACCAGTATATGACTTCTTTTTTTATAGTATAAATATCATTTGTTTGACTAGTAAAATTTTCCTTTCACGAGCGCGCAAACTACTACGCGAATCGCAACGCTTACATCTTTCATCTTACATCGCAGCAGCATTTTCAGCAGCTTCTCGCTTTCGTAACTCGTTTCTTAAGAAAAATTCTCCAGCTCTGTACGAACTTCGAACCATTGGCCCACTCGCGACGTATAAAAATCCCATCTCTTCTGCCATCTTACCATACGCCTCAAACGCCGCGGGCGTTACAAACTCCTCAACCTTCAAATGCCTCTTCGTCGGTCGCATGTATTGCCCAAACGTCACTACGTCCACGTTTGCCTCGCGCAGTTTCTTCAAAGCTTCGTATACTTGAAGTCTAGTCTCGCCTAATCCAAGCATGATGCTCGTTTTAGTGATTAAATCTCTCTTCCCAATTTCTTTCGCAGTTTTCTTCGCTCGCATTAAAACGTGAATCGATTGATCCCAATTCGCTCTTGGATCTCTCGCTTTCGTTTGCAATTCTGGCACGGTTTCCACGTTATGCGCGAAAACGTCTAGGCCAGATAGGGCGACTATATCGATCAACTCGTTCTCGCCCCTAAAATCTGGCGTCAACGCTTCGACTAAAATCTCCTTCTTCTTATTTTCCTTCGCTCGTTCTCGTTCTCCTCTTTCGTCGCGTTCGTTCTGTTCCAAGCTACTACTCATACTCATACTACTACTCGCGCTACTTATACTATTACTACTTAAAATCTGCGTCTCGAACTGTTTACTCTTCTCCTTCAAATTCCTAATAGTCTTCGCAAAATGATTCGCGCCTTGATCTTCCAAATCATCCCTATCGACGCTCGTTAACACGACGTAATCCAGCCCCCACTCCGATATCGCCTTCGCGACGTTCTCCGGTTCATCTTCATCCAACGCGTTCGGCTTCTTACTCGTCTTCACGGCGCAAAACTTACACGCTCGCGTGCACTGATCGCCCATGATCATAATCGTCGCCGTCGCCGTATGTCCATCGCCGCCGCCCCAACATTCTCCGATATTCGGACATCTCGCCTCCTCGCATACCGTGGATAACTTCAACTCCTTCAAGCGCGTCTTAATCGTCGCAAACCTGGACTCTTCGCTGCCACCAGGTATTGTCTTCAGCTTCAACCAATCAGGTTTCCTGGTCGTTCTATCGCGCAAAGACGACGGCGCTTTCTCGGAGTATTCATTCGCGAGCACGAGCGTGCGACCTTTCACGAACATCTCCGTCGTCTTCTCAGTTTCATGCTCGTTTTCCTCAATCGATGATAAAGATGATAAAGATGATAAAGACGTTAATTCCATGTTTTCGGTTTCCAATCGTAAGAGCTTCTTCAACGCCTCTAGGCGCGGTTTATGCCGCGATCCATCTGCGCTTAAAGGCCTCGTCGAGAACTTTTTCGCGAAGGAGTTCTTTGAGTTGTTCAGAGCGCGTTTCAGTGCGCTTTCAACGAAGCGCTCGATCATTCTTTGTTCTCTCTGATGATTATGATATTTCCAAAGCTTGTTTTGTTCTGCGCAGTTTTTAAGAAGAACAAACGTGAGAGAGAGATTTTTTCATTTTACGAGTTTAGGGTTTAGGGTTTAGGGTTTAGGGTTTGTATTTATTTATTCAGTAAAGCGAAGATGTTCTCTCAACAAACCGATACTTTTGTTCCCCTGAACTATGCCGCTCGTTTCAGCGAGATCGATAGCGAGAAAAAGAGTGGAACCGATGGAACAAGCAGTAGGAGCCGTGATACCAGGAAACGAATAAAGATATGATCTATGAGAGGGACTATTTGCTATTTTGTGCTACGCGTACGCGCGCGCGCCGCGCTACCAATGAACGGCTCGATGCGCGACGACGCCTTTGTGATTGCGAGGAGTGAACGAGACGCACTTTTGCGCGTGCACTAAGCCGGCGCAAGATACGACTAAACGTCTCGCGTGGAACAATCGTAATAAGATTGTTTCGAACGTTTTGGAGGCTTTGGAGACGCCGAGACCGTCTCCGGCGGAGATTTTGTCGTAATAGGAAGCGGTTGAGGAGTTTTCGTATGACTCCGGTGCATCGATACCGTAGACGTTTACGTTCGTGCACATTTGAAGAGCGAGGAAGGCGGAGAAGAACGCGCTCGAGAGCGCCGGTTTTAATCCGTGTTCCGCGGACGACAACTCTGACGATTTTTTTTTTAGCGACGAACTCGAAAAGAACGATGATGATTGTACATCACGATCTTCGTCTGCAAAGAGAAATGTCTCGATGTGCTCTTTCGTCTCTGTATTTAAACGATTATATATTTCGTTAAAAATTGTCTTTGCCGGGTATAAAATCTCTGGCGAAACGAATTGGATGTCCAGTTCTGGGAACGCGCGTCTCGCTTGTCTCAATTTGCTCACAGATTTCGGCTCCCATAAAACACCTTTCGTCATCCAACTCCCTGACGAAGATAAACCGTTCGCACTCGTGAACAATTTTGTATACCTCGACGGATTCTTCAAAGCCGTTTCTAGAAACATATCGGACAATATCCTTACCGTTGTCTTTGTTCCGACGATATTCGCGTACTTTCCAGTCGTTGGCGCGCCATCGAACCTAAACACGGCTTCGTGCTCATCGATTACGTCCGATAATCCATCTATTTTGCTTAAATGTGGACTATTTCCGACGATCGCGCAACTATGAAACTGCCTACTTTGCGGATGCTCTTCTGATTTTATAACTTTATCGCCCAAAGCATCTCCCGTCGCTAACCACGGACCACTAACTTCACTTTCACTACTACTACTACTACTACTGCTGCTACTAGCAGTATAACTACTGCTCCATCTCTCGATTAACTTAATAGCTTCTTCGGGATCTTTCTTCGATAGAGCGATCGTCTTCGCGTGCACTCGAACTTTCAAATTCTCCAACAACATCCCTGCTTCATCTCTCACGAAATCTTTCGAGCAATCGAAAGTCGAATACCCTGGGAAGCACGTACACACGTCAGGTTTCGTACACTTCCCGTGCACGCAATTCACTGTTTCGCACACCGCTTCATCACATCTCGCACCTTTCCATCCTCCACGACAAACGCACTCATCCGCATCGGTTCTATAGAATCCGTCGTTCAAACACTTCGTCGCGTCGACGTCCTTCGCGCGCACCGTCGACGACGATGACTCCAACGAATCATCGTCCCCAAGCACTACAACATCATCATCGTCCAAACGATCATCATCATCATTCGAATTCTCGCGATCACCGTTCATCGCTGCGATCCTCGTAAACCCGCCGCCGTACTCCTCGAGCTCGGAAACTTCCTTCCTATGCTTAAATCTGACCAAGAAAAAAAGCGCAATAACGAACGAAACGATCGGGCCGAACAATACACACTTTTGCGCTACGTTCCCTCTCGTGCTCGTGAGAACTTTCCTCACAAAACTTTGCTCATTCTTCGATCGTTGTCGTTGCAGTTTCTTGTTCTCCTTGAACCTCTCGAACTCTGCAGAGTTGCTCGTTACATTCCTGTTTTGTGCCTCGTTCCTCTTCGTTCCAATCGAAAGAAAGTGGAGCAGTTTTTCTTTCTCGCGCAGTCGTTCAGCCGTTAATAAAGCTTCGGAGGAATGCGAAGAAGCCTTTCTCGAGAAGAGCTGTTCTTCGATTTGGTCACGTCGAGGGTCTTTCGATTGTCGTCTGTGAGCGCTCATCGTGTAAGTTCTGAAGATTTTACGCGTTTTTCAATCGCTAGCGATATCTTTATTATTATTATGAATTAAAAGAGATCACGAAACGGATTCGGTTTATTTCTCTGCCATGGATGAACTCTCGCGCGCACTTTCTTAATAAATCGATACATAAGCAATCTCTCGATCAATCTCGCACATCACTCTCGATGCAAACTGAACCTTCTTCGATCTTTCATCGTGCACACACGCGACACATTACTCGCTCCTGAACTCTAGACCTTACATTTACAAATCTCGAATTTCAAACATTCGTCTTCATCGGAAACGAGCGGTAAACTCGATTGACGACGTAACGACCGCAATCGTTTCATCGATCGATCGATCGATCGTCGTTCTGTTCGTTTCTGTTCGTTTTCACGTACGCGTTTCGTTGTTTTTCAGCGTTTCGATTCGCGGTCAAACATTTAAAACTGGCCCATCAGAGGCAACAACTTCATCGGTCTATCTCGTAACAATGGCCTCAGAAAATAGCGCGCATTGTAGGGAACTAAAGGAGTCAGGCGATATGGGCGGAGGCAACGCACAAAAATCGGCGAAATCGCGCGAGAAGAACATGAAGAAAGCCGCCGCGGCTGGAGCCGGGTCCATGTTAAGTACGTTTATCTCTCCCTCTCTCTCCTTTTCCTTCGTTTTCTGTGCGTACTTTCGTGTATATTTTTTTTCGAATTGGAAATCCGATGCGGCCGCTACGAATTGATTACGTTCGATACAAAATCGAATTCGAATTATTCTTCTTCTTCTTCTTCTTCTTCGTTGACATCGAAACGTAGAAACGAACGAGGCCGCGAAATCGATACAGTGTAAAGTATGCATGCAATCTTTCGTGAGCACGTTGTCGCATTCGGAGTTACGGAAACATGCTGAGAACAAACATCCGAAGCTCCCTGCCGTACAGTGTTTCCCGTTTCTCACGGCACCTTAAATAAGGAGAGGTTAAGAAGTAACGTTTTTCGGTCTTGAAAATTTCGGCTTCGTAGAGCGGTTGCACGTTCGCGAAAGTCGTACTCGAGAGGACAGAGAAGAATGAAAACTTGGTGGCATGGCATGGCAAAGCTGCCGGACATTAGTAAGGTAACTTAGTTAAACGTAGTCGTTGTTAATTATGTGAAAATATAATAGTATATATATATAAGATGAATAATACAAAGTACATGTTATGTGTGCATGCTATTAATTTAGCTATCGAGGCTTAGCGAGGTTCCCTGTTGTTGTTGTTGTTGCTGATTTGTTGCTGTTGCTGACTATTGTGCTGATAGTCTTCCGGGAGGTCTTCGTAACGACCGTTTCTTACGTTGTATTCTAACTTTGGGTCGCCGATGCTCCCAGCGACTTTGTTACGAACTTTCGCGAGATTTACGGTGACTTCGCGCAAAGAACCGAGTTTCTCGTCTCTGTTACGATGAATGACAATACCGTTATCGCATTTGTTAATGAAATGCGCTGAGCCGGAGATGTCGTATAAACCGGGCATCTCGCCTTTCCAATTATGGAGCTGTCGAGGATGCGCGACGAACCAGACGTGGACGTCGTAGTGTTGTGCGAAACGTTTGATTCTAGTAAGCATTTGGGAAACGTATTCGGTTTCGGTTTGCCCAGTGGGCCGTTTATGGTCGAGTTCGTTATATGGATCGATGAGTAATCCGCGAATGCCGTGTCTAAGAACAGCCGCGCGGGCTAATCCTAAGATCCAATCAACTGAAGGCAATTCATCGTCCTCGTGTCGAATCAAAACGAAATGATCGTTCAACCATCGCATACCTCTTTTCATTGTCGTCGCGTTCATTCTTTGTGCACCCTTGGCATACGTCGTGGTATCGAACCAAGGTTCACCGGTGTATTTTTCTACGAGTTTTCTCGCGTGTTCGTGGACTTTGTTTTCGAGCGAACATAACGCAAACGTCCATCCATGCTGAACTGCCAAGTTTGACATTAATGCGTCGACCCATTCAGATTTACCAGAGTTTGGGACACCGGTAACGATCGTTAATTCTCCTGGGACGACTCTGTAGTGCTTATCAACCGATCGCCATCCAGTTGAAACGCCGCGCATCTCAGAGCCGGCATCCATGTTGAAATATTGCTCAATATCTGGAGCGAAATCCGCAAATTTGAACAAACCTCGTAAAGGGAAACCTTCTGCTGCGGATATTCTCTCGCGAATGAGTTCGACTCCACCAGTAACTAACGTCTCGTTTGCATCTTTACATCCTTCGGGCCAATTTACGGTGAAGCATCGTTCTTTCCCGAGTCTCCTCGCGAGTTCCTCGGCCAAAGCTTTCCCCGGTCCGTCGCTATCTGTTGCGATGATGAATCGTTTAACCGAGTCCAATTGCGAGCGACAATTCCATAAATATTCATATTTCTTATCATCTTCCGGGTTCGGAACGTCTCCTTCTTTAACTTTACCGGGCGCACCATCTGGAACGCTTACGACGTTTGTATACCCGGCTTCTTCAAACGCGAGTTTATCGAATTCGCCTTCGACGATGATTATCTCTTCGGCATCTAAACAGTCATCGAGACCGTATAAAACTTTCTCCGCGCCTTTAACTTGCCAAAACGTTTTATTCGGTCCCCTATATTTCGCGTTAACGATTTCGCCGTTGCGTACGTACGGGAAAACGAGAGCGTCTACTGGTTTCCCTTCGATTGGAGAAAATACGCTTTGAACGGCGACGCCGTTTCTTTCACAGACTTCGAGCGAAATTCCTCTTTCTTTGATCATTTTCGCCCACGGTTGTACAGAAGCGTGCACTTCACCAGGACCGACTCTTCTGAGATCATCCGGTTTCGGCAAGTTTGGCTTTTTCAGAATAGTTCGACCTTCTTTCGTCGTCGTATTATTATTATTATTATTATAAGAAGAAGAAGAAGAATAGTTCGATTGTTGATTTCCTCCTTTTGAAGATCCGGGAACAAAATCGAGATCAGCCGCGCCAGACCACTCACACGTCGCTCGATGACAAACGTACACAGCTTGTCTCCCGCCAGGTTCAACTCTCACGGCTAAAGAACGCTCGCCAGTCGACCCACCTTCGCATTGCGGACATACGACTCTGTGTTGCCCTGGAGTATACGATTGCATGACAATTTTTTTCTCGAGCAAAATATCTCTTAAAGCGGTTGGACCAGTACTCTTTTGTGCTGCATAATCTTCAACTTCTTCTTGTTGTTGTTGTCTTGATGATGATGGAGGCTTTGCAGCAGCAGTCCTCGATGGCGGCTGCGTCGTTTGCATAGCACTATTATTATTAGTATATGCGTTATTCATCATCACATTCGTCGCGCCACTACCGCCACGGCCGTTGACAATTGTCTGCCCTTGTTGCCTATAAATCCTCTGATCTACTCTATTCTGTTGTTGTAGTTGTTGTTGTTGCTGCTGTTGCAACTGTTGCTGCTGTTGAAGCGGTTGTCTTTGATTACTCCCGTTGATTGGCGTCTGCGGCGCAGAAGTAAAAGCAGAAGGAGCCGGAGGTCTCTGCATCCCCCCACTACTACTACTACTACTACTACTACTACTACCACGATTCGTCGTCATCATCTGTTGTTGTTCCTGCCGTTGTTGAGGAAAACGCTGTCCATTATCATTCTCACTCGCGCGTCGTCCTCCTCCAGCAGAAGCAGAGGCCGAGTCGACGTATTTGTCATCGTTCCCGAAATACTGCCGACGCGTGATCTGTTCCATCACACGCCTACTACGCATCGCATCACCACGAGCACTGTCTCCATCATCAAAAGCGCTTAATGAATTAGCAAAAGTCCTATCCCAACTCCTGGCCCAATAAGAAAACCTTTCCTTACTCTTCATCGAGCTCTTATTCGTCGTCATCTTTCTCCAGAACCTGCCAATTCCCTGCATGGTCGCATTCATCGTTTTGATACTACTGCGACCGTTCTTTGTATCGTTATCGTTATTCTTTCTGCAGTGATAGTGGTTTATGGTATATCTCGCGTCAGCTTTGATCGACATATACAATATCTACCCGTCCGATTCGCGATTCGATTCGATTCGATTAATTAATGTTACGTTGTTCTCGTGTTCCTTTTGTTTCCACGATCAATTCTTCGATCGATCGATGAGGGCTGCTCGAAAGTGTGCGAATTTTAGGGGAAAAGGGTTTAGGGTTTAACACCCTAAATAGATGCCTCGTCTTTTTGAAGCCCCCTCCGTGTTCGTTCGTTCGTTTGAACACAAAATCAGAAGAAGAAAGAAGATATGACGACGACGACGACGACGACGACGACGAGAGCTTTAACGAATAGTACCGCTAAAAAGACCGGTCGAACGGAGAGCGCGAGGAGTACGAAGAGAGCGATAGTGCGCACGCAGACGACTTCGACGACGACTGCTTTCGCCGTGAAATGTTCGAGCTATGACTGTACAGACAAAGGAAGAGAAGAACGAGAAGAGGATTCGTTGTCGATGAGTAGGCGAAACGGTACCACGCGATCGATCGCTCTCGCGGTGATGATTATGATGTCATCGAGTGAAATTATGGATAGCGCGAATGCAGCGCAAGTCGTCGATTGGTTACAATCGGGCGCCGAGGCTACGCCTGAGGAGTTGATGAGGATCATGAAGGAGAGCGCGAAGCAGGATTGGGATCCCGCTTTAGTGAAGAAGAGAGATAATGATCACGATGCGAGTAGTAGTAGTGGTAGTAATATGAATAATAGCATGAATAGTGTGAATAAGATGTATGGAGTGAGTAAGGATGAGATGAACTCGGGCGGAAATTATGATATCGACGCGCCGATCGCGAGCGGCGATACGGTTGGAAGATTAGGAAAGTTCGGATTGATCTTAGTCGGCGCTGATTTCGTTACCGCGTTCGTTATGGGGAAGAGCGTTTTAGGGGTAGCGAAAAATTTAGAGAAGAAAGAGGAAGGAGGTGAAGAAGAAGAAAATTTGGATTGGAAAGAAAAAGCGGCAAACGCTGTGATGAATAAGTTGAAAGCGAAAGCGGAAGATCTTAAGAATAATAATAGCGATAACAACGACGCGGCAGCAGACGATGACGACGCAGCGGAGAAAAATGTAAAATAATTTATTAATAAAAATGCATCTTTTTTATCATCATCATCATCATCGTTTATTATTACTTTTATTGTTACTATTCGTACTATTACTCTTTCTCGTCGTCGAATTCGAAGTTGAAGTAGATCTCGGCCTTCCCGCTCTTTTATCCGGGCGTCTACTCGAAGCAGTTCCACCGACGTTTTCGAAACTAAAGCCTGGTTTCATTAACGATTTGGATAAATCTGGAACTAAAGCTTCTCTAGTTTCTAACTGAACGTTTTCGTGCGTCCAAACGCGAAGATCTGCGTTTCCTACACACGCAATGGCGACCCATCCTACGCCAGCGATGGAAATATCTCTCGTCGATTCTGTCCATGAGTCGCCGTAGACCGATACTTTTCTGCTCCCCCATCTGCCAAGTCTTTTAACGCCGTCGTCGCCTCCTAATGGAGGCGTTAACTTAATACCCGCATGTTTTGCAAATATCGCATCCGCGTTTTTCTCGCCATTCGTTGTATAATGCAAAGGAACGTCGTTTGAACACCATATAGTGATATAAATCGTTCTTTGCGGTGCATCTATTAAATCAATTCTAGTAATGCCGCCAATGTGAATAGTACCACCGATTTCCGCTCTATACGTTCTAGGAATTAAACGTTTCTTTGGTAAAATCATCTTTGCCTCATCCGCGGTCATTCTCGCCGATAGTTGATGAGGTTGCAGTAATCCCGGAGTATCGTAAACATCGGTTTCGTTTGGTAAAATGCCTTCGAGTTTTAAGATACCAATCGTTGTCCCAGGGACGTGTGACGCTA
>Ga0302126_10001208_pt1 | contig 15461 bp, 12 predicted proteins | sample CB4_20m_MG_FD_203108 | JGI IMG/M metagenome (GOLD analysis project Ga0302126, IMG submission 203108) | Marine microbial communities from Western Arctic Ocean, Canada - CB4_20m | ecosystem: Environmental > Aquatic > Marine > Oceanic | place: Canada: Western Arctic Ocean | collected 2017-09-24 | reverse complement strand
AATCATGTCCCAAAGGGGCCCCAGCGCGGGCCGCGGCCCCTTGCAAGGCGGACACACCCGGCGAACAGACGACTTCAACCCGACGGGCGGCATCGCTCACTCCCAATTGATCGGGCCCCCGGTCCAAAAGTTCAAATACCAAGGCTCCCATGGCATAGATGCCCGCATCGCCAGAGCAGACCAGCGCCACATTCTTCCCTAGACCTGCCTGTTCCAACGCATAGCGGCACCGCGCCTCTTCGCCGCCCAAAGGAAAATCTGACCGGGCTTTGCCAACGGCCAAAGGTCCAAGCAAATCAATATACAGGCCGTATCCCACCAGCTCTTGCGCATCCGCAACCAAGCGCGACACCTCAGGAGTGCGCCAAGCTGCTTGGCCAGGGCCAATGCCCACAACCGACAAACGCCCGCGCGGCGTGCCATTCAATGTGGCCATAGGTTCAGGCGATAGGCCAAGGGCCACAGTGGCATTGGCCGTTTTCCGCTTTTGCACCCAAAGCGTGCCCTCAGAGCCCGCCTGCGCCAAGGCCGCCGCCTCAGACACACCGTGACACCCCACTTCGGCAAAAACCACGCCAGATGGCATGGCCAGCCGTGGCGTTTCAGCTTCCAATTCAGCGGCAGAAAACAATCGAAGCGGCGCGCCCAATAAGGCGGCCAAGTCCAGGATCGCAGGCTCATCAGCCTTCAGCGAAATCGTATTTACCGAATGCACCGCTGCGTCACAGACACCGGCATCGGATAGGGCAGAACGCACCAGATTCGCAAGTTCTTGCGGCGGGCAATTGCGCGCGCATCCCACACCAACTGTCACCCGTTGCGGGGCAAATTGCAGATGGTTTGGACCCAAGTCGGCTTGTGGCGCAATCGCACAGGTGAGGCGCACCGTATCGCCTGCAGGCAAATCTGCAAGCCAAGCGGCCTTGGCCTTTTCATCACCCAAAACCGCAGCGCCACCACCGGCCAGCAAAGCGGCCATAGCGGCTTTAGCATCAAGGCGGTTTACCAAAGCCCAGCCCTGCGGAGGTTCATCCAAAGACACGCCCAAAGACACATCCCCCGCCGTAGTCACAGCAGCGATGCCCCCCAAAGCCACAGCAATATCACGCGCCAATCGGTTGGCGCCATGGTGTCCGCCCAACAATGGCACCACAACCGCGCCGTCATCGGACACGGAGATCACCGGCGGTTCCATTGTTTTATTGGCCAGTAACGGGGACACAGCGCGAATCAAAATCCCACTGGCACAGACCCCCACAATCGGGACACCGGCAGCGAATAAATCGCGCGCATGGTCCAAAGCATTGACAAAAAAAGCATCCGGCTGCGCCACACGGCCTTCCCGACCATGCAGCTGAGCGTCAAGGGCCGCAGCCACCTTTTGCGCAGTAGCAAAACCGGAGGCATTCAGAGCCAGAACAACAGGAGTTAGAGCCATGGGTCGGCCCCTTTCGTTAATATGATCATTGAAAAATAGGGAGCTTTTTCGGGGGCGCCCGCCAAGGGACAAACCAATTCATCCGGCAGGCTGGCGCGCTCGATATAGGCCGCTTTGTCAATCAAGCCCAACTCAGCGATCACAGTTCGGATTTTATTTAAATGCCGTCCCACTTTCATAATAGCTACACTCTCCGCTCCCTCAATGCGCGTACGCAGCTCTTCTGCTGGCAAGGGGCCAGGCAAAACCGTTAGACGTTCATTTCGCGCGGCCAAGGGCATACCCGCCCGCGCTGCGCATGTGGTGATTGAGGTCACACCCGGTACGACTTCCACCTGATAATCTGTCGCAAGCCGTGCGTAGAGATACATAAAGCTACCATAGAAAAACGGATCCCCCTCGCAAAGGCAGACCACATCCTCGCCACGATCCAGCGCAGCTGCAATATTCTTTGCGCCAATGTCATAGGCTGCTTGCGCAGGGGCGCGCTCGACGGTCATGGGCACATCCATCACAATCTCTTTCGCCTCAGGTGAAATTAAATCAGCGGCAATTGAACGGGCAAAGCTTTCGCCTCCGGCCAGGCTTGGGTAAGCAATCACCCGCGCTTTCGAAATCAGCCGGCTGGACTTGACGGTGATGAGGCCCGGATCACCAGGACCAAGGCCCACGCCATATAAGATTCCACTCATCTTTTGATCAAACTCCATTGGGTGACCGGCATGAATGGCCTCCAGCCGCGATAGGGGCCCACAGGCTCTGCGCGGGTGACCGCCAAGCGCACCAGCTCACCACCATATTTCTTGTGCAGCTCCATCAGGATAGCCTCGCTTTCCAGCGTCACCGCATTGGACACGAAACGTCCCAAAGGTTTGAGCGCTGCCCACGCCGCATCAAATACGCCATCAGTCAGACCACCGCCCACGAAAATCGCATCGGGAGATACAAGACCCTCCAACATCTCGGGGGCAGTGCCCGCCACCAATTCAAGCTTGGGCGTGCCAAGTGCCAGCGCGTTTTGAGCCGCCATCGCTCGCCTGTCCGCCCTCGGCTCAATGCCAATCGCCTGCGCATAGCGCGCCGCACGCATCCACTCCACCGCAACAGAGCCGCAGCCAGTGCCTATATCCCAAAGCAATGCGCCACGCATCGGCATCAGCTTGGCAATGGTCACCGCGCGGGTTTCACGTTTGGTCATGGTGCCATCATGTTCAAATAATTCATCGGGTAAGCCCGGCACACGTGGCGACAAGGCCGCATCCGGTGCAGCAATACAGTCGACCGCCAAAGTATTGAAGGCGGGCACCACATGATCCCAAGTCGCGGCTATGCCATCAAAGCGCAATTCATTCTCGCCGCCCATGGCCGCCAAAACGGTCATCTTTGACGCGCCAAACCCGCGGTCTGCTAAAAACTTCGCGATCTGCTCCGGGGTTTGATCACCAGTCGTAAGAATCAAAAGTCGTTGGTCCGGTTGTATAAAGGCAATCATTTGCTCCACGGGTCGGCCATGCACGGTCAGCGTTTCCACATCTGCCATCGACCAACCCATCCGCGCAGAAGCCAGCTGGAACGCGCTGATCTGTGGGTAATAGGTGATCTCCGACGGGTCTATAGACCGCCCAATACGCGCACCGACCGAGAACCAAAGCGGGTCACCGGTGGCCAAGACCACCACCCGTTTGCCGCGCAATGCTTGCAGCTGTGCAATCAAAGCGTCAAAGGGGCTCGGCCATTTCAGCCGTTCGGCAAACACAAGGCCGGCCAATTGGTGATGCCGATCACCGCCGATGATCACTTCTGCCGATTGCACCACCGCACGCGCCGCAGGCACAAGCCCATCCAAGCCATCTTCACCGATGCCCACGATATGCAGCCAAGCGTTCATGGCAGCAGCTCTGGCAGGCCCACAGACAAGGCATTGACCGCCGCCGACGCAATTGCCGAACCACCACGCCGACCGCATAGCGCCACAAATTCACAGCCGCGGGCATTGGCGGCCAATTCAGCCTTTGATTCCGCCGCCCCCACGAAGCCCACCGGAAAGCCAAGGATCACCGCAGGCTTTGGCGCGCCTTTATCGAGCAGTTCAAGCAAGTGAAACAAGGCAGTTGGAGCATTGCCAATGGCCACAACCGCCCCCTCAAGATGTTCAGCCCAAAGCTCAACCGCGGCAGCAGAACGGGTATTGCCTATACGGGCCGCACGGTCGGGCACCGAAGGGTCGTTCAAAGTGACCAAGACCTGATTATCAGCGGGCAGATAGCGGCGAATGATGCCTGCAGCCGCCATTTCGCAATCACATAGAATTGGAGCGCCAGCAGTCAAGGCCGCAGCACCAGCTGGGAAGGCATGCTCGGAAAAGGCCAAACGATCGGCAATATCTACCATTCCGCAGGCGTGAATAATCCGCGTAGCTAGCTTGTCCAAACCATGGGGAAAGCGCTCTAGACTTGCCTCCCGTGCAACGGTGGCAAAGCTTTCGGCGTAGATCGCCTTAGGGTTTTTTTCATAGGGACGCATCAGGGGGCCTTAGGTTGTAGGCAACGGGAAAAACCCATTAGATGAAATTAGCTCTTAGATATTTTACGTGCGCTTTCAGGCCCATGCGGATGATCGGCATGGGGATAGGTTGCATGAACATGGTCGTGACTGTGATCATGTGGGTGATCATGGCTGTGGTCATGATGCTGCACGGCTTGACCCTCGAGGCGGCATAGGCCGGTGCAAAAACTGTCACAAAGCTTGCAATCTTCCACATTCGAGCCCGGCGCAGAGGCCCCTTGGCCTTCCACATGGTGATGATGCGACTCTTGTACCGCGCCGACCTCAGCTTCAAAGCCCAAAACCTGTGTGCGATATTTGCACATGGCACAGTTTGGCGGAGGAATTTCGCCCACTTGCTCGGTGATCCGCTCAGCAAAGGTCGCTAAGACTTGATCATGGTCGTTCAAATATCCAGCTTTTACAAATTGGATATCTGGGTTTTTAGCCGCCACTTGATCGGTAAAACCATAAATACGGTCAATCAAAATGCCGGAAAAGAGGAAATAGGGGAAGACCACAACACGTTTGTAGCCCAATTTGGTTGTATGCTGTAGGCAAGGCTCCACCAGTGGAAAGGTCACGCCAGAATATCCGGTTTCACACCAGCCAAAGCCCATGCCTTCGTGCAGCATGCGAGCGATTTTTGCGACATTGCCATTGGCATCAGGATCCGAAGCGCCCCGACCGATCACCACAAGGCAGGTCTCATGCATCGGCACCGGGCCATGCTCTGAATTAGCCGCATCCAACGCTTCTTGAATCCGTGCGCCTGCGGCCGCAATCATTTTTGGATCAACGCCCAGCTCACGGCCGTAGCTCACCTCAATGCCATGTTTGGCCGCATAGGTGTTAAGCACTGTCGGGATGTCATTTTTGGAATGCATCGCGGCAAACAGCATGCCCGGAACCGCCAGTATCTTGTCACAGCCTTGCGCGCGCAAACGGTCCAAGCCTTCGCGGATCACCGGATTTGCAAATTCCAAATAACCGTATTCAACCGCCCAATCACGGGGCAGAAGAGCTGGAAGCTTTTCTGCCAATACGCTGAATTGATCCACCGCCACTTGGCTTCGAGAGCCATGGCCACAAATCATCACACCAATTTTGCTCATCTCAAGCCTCCTGAAATTCGGGTTCATGTTCTTTGGGCCTCTACACCGCGCCCCTTGAGCGCTGCCACAGCGGCGGCGACAAGAGCCGCAGCAATGGCCGCCACGGCCACCCAATGGTTATGGCCTGTCAAACCGCCAACGTGCCCAACATAGGCCAGCGCAATTGCAAAACAGGAAAATATGATCATTATGCGGGTCATGGTTGGGTCCTTCAAAATAGCTATCGAAGAGCCCACAACATATAAGATATGTTGCTTTTTCTGACGATCATGGTGTGCACCCCCAGTTTGGGTCAATGCCTTGCCATGCTCCGCTCCGGTCCTTCGACGTCGCCTAGCCGAGTGCTACGCCATATAACTAAGTAGAGCAAATGGATTTTCGACTGTGCGGCTCTCGCAAACGACCCATTGCGCACCTTCTTCAATATCAGATGGCGTCACCAAAGGCTTAACCTTCGATAGGCCCCACTGCGCTGCAGCCAATAAAAACCAAAAAGATCTGCGGCTTGATGGAGCTCTAAGATGCTGAGACACCCAAGATACTAATGTTAAGTCCGCGCGTTTTTCCCATCAATTTGTCTTTGTAGTATTAGGAGTTATGTATGTGTGAAGCGATAGTAGTGGATGCGGGAGTAAATTAAGATGGGGCAGTTAGTTGGCGGTGTTTGGCATGATGTTTGGTATGATACTGAAAAATCAGGTGGTACTTTTGAACGCTCCACCGCAGGGTTTCGCAATTGGATTACGGCAGACGGCAGCCCAGGGCCCAGCGGAAAGGGTGGCTTCATTGCTGAAAGTGGGCGCTATCACCTCTATGTCTCCTATGCCTGCCCCTGGGCTCATCGCACGATGATCTTTCGCCAGATAAAAGGGCTTACAGACCATATTACTTTTGACGTGGTGCATCCAGATATGCTGAGCGATGGCTGGACATTTGAAACAGACCAGACTGGGTCCACTGGAGATAGTCAATTTGGCTTACCATTTGTCAGGGATATCTATTTGCGCACAGATCCTACTATCAGCGGCCGGGTGACAGTTCCAATTCTTTGGGACAAACACCAAAACACAATTGTATCTAATGAAAGCTCAGAAATCATCCGCATGTTCAACACTGCCTTTAACGAACTGACAGATAATGACTTAGACTTCTATCCGCCTGAGTTGCGTGCGGAGATAGACCCAGTTAATCAACGGATATATAGCACCCTTAACAATGGCGTTTACAGTTGTGGCTTCGCGACCACCCAAGCCGCCTATGATGCCGCCGTTGCACCCTTGTTTGATACTCTGGATTGGCTAGAGGATCACCTCAAAGACCGACGCTACCTAATGGGTGTAGAATTGACTGAGGCGGATTGGCGCCTATTTCCAACCCTGGCGCGCTTTGATTCAGTTTATTACACGCACTTCAAGTGCAACCGCAAGCGTATCGTTGATTACCCAAACCTATGGTCCTACACCCGTGAGCTTTACCAACACCCAGGCATCTCTGATACTGTGAATATCCAACATATTATACGCCACTATCACTTTAGCCATGACACGATAAATCCAAATAGGATCATCCCCACGAACCCTATTTTGGATTGGAACCAGCCCCACGGACGTGATAACAATCTCTACTCGGCTTAATACTTAAAGATCATGCCAAGATCTTCCACACTTTGGTATAAAGTACATAAGCCAAAACTTTCGAGTTTTAGGCTCAACACCACGATAACCTTTTATACCTTTGCAAACAGCTCAGAGGTTTGATGATTTCAATGTAGGACAAACTGCAGCTTCATGAAATGCAGCATAAGTGTTTTACTAAGCCAATAGAAAGTTTTTGCAATTTAAGTCAGTATTTTTATTCAAAAATTATTATAAATCATACAACACTATAATTTATTGACACTCAAAAATATTAACCAACCATAAGGCAGCAGTAGGACCCTTGAGTTTTTCTTGCACCCGTCGCAACAATCCTACAAGAGCAGATAAATAGTTGGAGAACCCCATGACCTCTTGGATTACCATTTGTGATACTTGCAAGCGTGAGAACTGGGATCCGGTTGTACAGCCACAGACCGATGGCGAAATTTTAGCTGACATGATTGAGCCGCGCGCAAAAACTGCAGGACTGAAAACTCGCCGCGTGTCTTGCATGATGGGCTGTGTCCGAGCTTGCAATGTGGCTATCCAGGGGCCCAAAAAACTGGCCTATGTGCTCGGTACATTTGAGCCCACCGAAGAGAACGCACAGGCGATTGTCGATTATGCCACTTTGCATCAGGGATCAGACAGCGGCCAAGTGCCTTATCGGCAATGGCCCCAACCTGTGAAAGGCCGCTTCACCTCCCGCATGGCACCTCTTCCGGACGTGGAATGATGGCTAGAAATGGGCGCGATCATGGTGGAGGGCTGGATGCTGCAGTAGCACAATACGGAGGCAAGCGCTCTAATTGGTTAGATCTGTCGACCGGTATAAACCCCAAGCCCTATGCCGTCCCCACCTTGGAGCCCTCCAGCTGGAGGAACCTGCCCGATTATAAGGCTGATGCAGCTCTCTGTGCTGCCGCACGCGAGTTTTGGAACGTACCTGACTGCGCTGGTGTTCTGGCGGTGCCAGGCTGTTCTTCTGCAATCGCACAGATCCCATCACTGCAGCCTGCCAGTTTCGTGGAAGTTGCAACACGCACCTATAACGAACATGCAGCCGCCTTTCTCTTTCACGGTTGGGATACGCAAGCGTATCACACTTCTCCTCAGGCACGAGTAATTGTACATCCCAACAACCCAACCGGCGAATTCCATCCTAAGATTACAGCGGCCCGCTTAACGGTGATCGATGAAAGTTTTTGTGATATTGCACCTGAGAAAAGTCATGTCGCCAAAGCCGCACTACCGGGTCATATCCTGCTAAAAAGCTTTGGGAAATTCTGGGGTCTTGCAGGGTTACGCCTTGGGTTTGCAATTGGTGACCCTGCGCTGATCGATCCGCTACGCGAAAAACTTGGGCCTTGGCCCGTTTCGGGCATAGCACTTCAGGTTGGGACGCAGGCACTCAATGATCATGCCTGGGCTGAACGGACACGTCAAAGATTAACCGAAGACGCCATATATTTAGATCAGATCATGGCTAAAATTGGAGCGGCCCCGATGGGTGATTGCCCTCTATTTCGCACCTATGAGGTTGAAAATGCCCATGCGTTGCAGCATCAGATGGCCCAAGCGCATATCTGGAGCCGAATTTTCCCCTATAGCAAAAAATGGATAAGGCTTGGCCTACCCCCAAAGTCTGATTGGGGCAGATTAGAGGTCGCCCTGTGACGTTATTTTTTGCCCTTTTACTGGACGCTCTTATGGGCGAACCCCGTTGGCTTTGGTCACGGATGCCACACCCGGCGGTTTTGATTGGAAATATAATCGCAAAGGCGAGCAGTAGGTTCAATCATTCCCCCAACCAAAAAATTAAAGGGGTTATCTTAGTCATAGGCCTCGTGCTCTGCAGTGGCGGTCTAGGGTTAGTGCTAAGCCAGCTTGGAGCTTTGGCAGAAATCATTCTAGCAGCAATTCTGCTGGCACAAAAATCTCTTGTACAGCATGTGGAAGACGTCGCGCAATCCTTGCGAATGTCCCTAACGGCCGGGCGCCGGAGCGTAGCTATGATTGTTGGGCGTGACACCGCACATATGGACGCAACACAAGTGGCGCGCGGCGCCATCGAAAGCGCAGCTGAAAATTTCTCTGACGGGATTGTGGCACCAGCCTTTTGGTTCGCAATCGCAGGCTTGCCAGGCTTGATGATCTATAAAGTAATCAACACCGCCGACAGCATGATTGGCTACAAAAACGAAACATACTTAGACTTTGGCTGGGCGGCGGCACGCCTGGATGATTTAGCTAATTGGATCCCAGCACGCCTGTCCGCGTTTGGGATTTGGCTCTTAACGGGCTGCAAAACCAAATGGCGCACGCTGGCCCATGATGCAAAGCTGCACCGCTCGCCTAACGCAGGTTGGCCAGAAGCAGCGATGGCCCATGCCTTGGGAATAAGCCTATCTGGCCCACGCAGTTATGAGGGGGAAATGTTAGATTTTCTGTGGGTCAATACCACTGGGCGAAAAGACATCGGCCCAGCAGATATTGAAAAAACTATCCGTATTTTATGGATAACATGGTCAGGCATGTTGGTGTTTGTGGCTGGGTTTGCGCTTGTATGTGTTCTGTGAATCAGGCCTACTCATATTGATTTAACAAATGTCTTGAGGATTAAAATGCGCCCACTTCTGCTAACCTTGGCATTTGTTTTTTCAGCTACAACCTTAGGCGCATCTTGCGGTGGCAACTTTGGTCAGTTTTTAAGTACTCTCAGACAAGAGGCCCACGATTTAGGGTATCGCAGCATTCTGGTGAATGAATTTTTTGATGCAGCCCAACAAGATCCCAAAGTACTAAAAGCCGATCGCAGTCAGGGAATATTTCAAAAAGATTTTATTACATTTTCACAAATGCTTATCTCAGAGCATCGCTTAAAAGATGCAAAGGAAAATGCGGCTAAATATGCGAGTATTTTTAAACGTATTAATGATAAATTTGGTGTGCCCCCCGGTGTTCTTTTGGCATTTTGGGGCTTTGAAACAGACTTTGGGGCTAATCAAGGTAATTTTAATACCTTAAATTCTCTCATAACCCTAGCCCATGATTGCCGACGCCCTGACCTGTTTCGACCCCAGATTTTTGCAGCTCTTGAGCTATTCAAACGCGGGGAGTTTGATCCAGTCCTAACCAAAGGGGCTTGGGCAGGTGAAATTGGTATGATCCAAATTCTGCCCGGAGATATCATTGAAAGCGGCACAGATGGCGACGGCGATGGCCGCGTTGATTTGCAAAACTCCGCGCTGGATGCGCTGATGACCGGGGGGCATGTACTCAAGCGGCTAGGATGGCAGGTCAATGAACCTTGGCTGCAAGAAATTGAGGTACCAAAAAGCTTTGACTGGGCCATGACCGGCCTCGACAAGGCCTACCCCGTTTCACTTTGGAAAGTCCTAGGCGTGACAGCGCGCAATGGAGCCCTATTTGACGATGCGTCTCAGGCATCTGTCTTACTGCCCGTTGGACATAAAGGCCCCGCCTTTTTAGCCTATCCTAATTTTAGCGTCTATTTTGAGTGGAACCAAAGCCTAGTCTACGTCACCACTGCCGCCTATTTTGCGACAATTCTGGGCGGTGAACCTACCTATGAAGTTGGAACCCCTGATAAAGGGCTTAATGCCCTTCAGATGCAGGATATCCAAACAAATCTTGTGCGTCGTGGCCATAATGTGGGTAAAATTGATGGGGTTTTGGGGTCTAAAACCCGCGCAGCAGTGCAGGCTGAACAGCAACGGTTAGGATTTCCTGCCGATGCTTGGCCAACGCCAGAGTTGCTCAACAGGCTTTCACGTTAAGCGCCGATCAAGCAACCATTTGTTCTGCTTTTTTGAGATCAACCGAAACCAATTGGCTCACCCCCTGCTCGGCCATTGTGACCCCAAATAACCGGTCCATCCGCGCCATGGTAATAGCATGGTGGGTGATGATCAAAAACCTTGTGTCAGTACGGCGGGTCATTTCGTCCAGCAAGTCGCAAAAACGCGTGACATTGGCATCATCCAAAGGTGCGTCTACCTCGTCTAATACACAAATCGGAGCAGGATTTGCCAAAAACACTGCAAATATCAGCGCCATGGCAGTCAATGTTTGCTCCCCACCTGACAGCAGACTGAGGGTCGACAGTTTCTTGCCCGGAGGTTGGCAAAGGATTTCAAGACCAGCGTCCAACGGATCGTCACTTTCCACCAGTACCAAATTGGCCTCTCCCCCGCCAAATAGGTGCGAAAACAGCGTGCCAAAGTTGCGGTTTACCTCATCAAAAGCGGTCAACAATCGTTCACGACCTTCTTTGTTGAGATTGGAAATCCCACCGCGCAGGGTTCTTATGGCCTCTTCAAGATCTGTTTTCTCTTTCGTCAAGGTATCAAATTCTTCCTGAACCTCGCGCGAGTCTTCTTCTGCCCGTAAATTCACCGCCCCGAGCGCATCTCTCTGCCGCCGCAGCCGGATCACTTCCGCCTCAACCTGTTCTGCTGGTGGCATTTTCAATGGATCGACTTCCAGCTGCTCAAGTAAGACTTGTGGTTCTGTTTCCAACTCTTCACGAATACGTTCTGCTGCGAGTGCAACAGCTTCGATAGCAGCCTCAGAGCGGGCTTCAGCACCGGCACGAGTTTCGCGGCTTTCAGATGCAATCCGCGCGGCGCCACGCTCAGCATCTGCAGTCTGCCGCAAATTTGTCTCACCGATGGCCAAGTCGTCCGCCGCTGCCCTCCGCCGCTGCTCGGCCTCCTGGAACGCCTGCAAAAGTTCAGCATGTTGCGCGCGGATCTGCTCAGGCTCAGAAATTGCAGAGCTGAGGTCCACCTCAGCCGTAGTGTGACGTTGCAAAAGCTCGTCAGCTCGCGCCCTAGCATTGCTCAGCCGCTCAACCCAGCTATAAATATCCTTCGCCACTAACCCTATCCGCTTGTCACGCGCCTCGCCATCACTGCGGACTTCATCATGTGCAGCCCGACGGCTCATCATGGTGACCCTGCTAGCCTCAACGGTCAGTTTGATGTCTTCCACCCGCAAACGAGCCGCTACAAGGTCCTCTAATCCGTCCACATTAGTCTGCGCCTCACGCAGCTGTAACCGAGCTTCAGCGGCATCTTTGCCATGCCTTGTTACGGCCAGCGCAAGCGCCTCCACCCGACCACCAGCCAAATTTAGTTCTGCCTCAGCGCGCGACACAGCGCGGCCTGCGTCCGCCATAAGCCCATCCGCCGCGCGCCTTGCTACTCGAGCATCTTGATCGGACTTGGCCAAGACCTGCATGTGCTCCACCAATGTTTGATGCGTAGCGTCAGCCGCATATGCCTCCGCCTTTGCAACAGCCAATTCCTGTTGAAGAGCCTGCAATCTATTGCGTTGCTCCAGCGCCAAAGCAGCTGCAGATGGGGCATCTTTGGCCTGGGATCGAAACCCATCCCAGCGCCATAAATCACCCTCAAGGCTCACCAGCCTCTGGCCCGGCAAAAGGGATTCATGGAGCCGCGCGCCCTCCGCTGCAGTCACTAGACCCACCTGGGAAATACGACGATTCAATACACTAGGCACAGTCACATATTGGCCAAAGCTTTCAATACCTTTTGGAAGGACCTGTTCACAATCATAGTCTACTAATCCAGCCCAACCCGACAGCCCATCAACACTAACAGCGGGCGCCTTGAGATCATCAGCCAAAGCCGCACCAAGCGCTTTTTCATAACCAGATAGCACATCAACTTGATCCAAAACTTGATCACCTTGGCCACGATCCCGCTCCACCAATTTAGTAAGAGCAGACACTTCAGCTTGCAAAGCATTGACGACGCCATTGGCCTCAGCGCGGGTGCCGCGTGCCACATTTTCCTTAACTTGGCTGTTAGCTCTCTCCACCTCAGCTTTAGCCAGGGAGGTTTCAGCTTCAGCCACTGTTTCGATAGCTATAGCTTCATCTTGCGCAGCTTTTTCATAAATAATAGCGGCACCGCTGGCTTGGAGTTGGGCTTGTGCCACTGCCCTTTTAGCAGTCATTTCGTCAGATTCAGATTTAGCCAAACGCTTCTTAGCATCCTCCAAAAACCGTTCTGCAGAATGATGGCTAGCGGCCAGTCGTGCCACATCTTCTGTAATCTCAGCCAGTTGAGATTCTCGATCGTGCAACACCGCTGCCGCTTGTGAAGCTTCCCCACCCACTTTTTGCACCCGTTCAACGTGACCCTCGCCAGCCGCTTCAAGCTCAGTGGCCTCCGCACGCAACTTGGCAATTGTCTCACCCGCATCTCTGTTGAGATTCTCTTCGCGCTGCATATCCGCCGTCAGCTGCACAATGCTTTGTTGCAAGGTGTGAATGGTTTCGTCAGCTCTCTTTTCTTGATCAGCCAGGGTATCTTTTTGAACGTTCAACCGTTGCAAAACTGCATTAGAGATGGCCTCTTCTTCGCGTAATGGCGGTAAGGCTACTTCACATGCTTCACGCTCTTTAACAGCTTTTTGCACAGTAGTTTCCGCCTGCGCAGCAGTAATGGTGCCTAGGCGCAATGCTTCCTCAGCGGTGGCCCGAGCTTCGTCAGCCTCTTTCCATCGGCGATAGAGCAATAGCCCCTCGGCCAAGCGCAGACTGGCACCGAGCTCTTTGTATCGTGCTGCCTGTTTAGCTTGGCGGGCCAATTGGGACAGTTGATTGCCCAATTGCTCAATCACATCATCTACACGAGATAGGTTGGTCTCCGCCCCTTTAAGCTTCAACTCCGCCTCATGCCGCCGGGCGTAAAGCCCAGAAATACCAGCTGCCTCCTCCAAAATGCGACGGCGAGCCTTGGGCTTCGCGTTAATCAATTCGCTGATTTGGCCTTGCCTGACCAACGCTGGGGAATGGGCACCAGTACTGGCATCAGCAAATAACATCTGCACGTCACGGGCGCGTACGTCTTTGCTGTTGGTTTTATAAGCAGATCCAATATCTCGCGTAATCCGGCGCACAACATCCAGCAAGTCGCTTTCATTGAAGCTGGCGGGCGCAAGCCTTTTTGTATTATCAATTTGCAAGCTAACTTCAGCAAAGTTGCGGGCTGGCCGAGTGGCAGTACCCGCAAAAATGACATCTTCCATGCCACCTCCACGCATAGCTGTCGGCCGATTTTCACCCATAACCCATCGCAGCGCCTCAAGGAGATTCGACTTTCCACACCCGTTAGGGCCGACGACGCCCGTCAACCCATCCGCAATAATTAAATCCGTAGGGTCCACAAAACTTTTGAAGCCATTTAACCTTAATTTAGAAAACCGCACCGCCTGCACCCTCGTGATTCTATTAAACTAAGTTAGACGAAGCAAAGGAGTGGGAGTCAACGCCAAGCACCCTTATCCTGTGTTATCGCCCATCTTATCCACAATATGTTGGGTTTCACCGCTTTGAAAGCTCCCGGTGCATAGATTATTGATGAACTTTTAATTTTACTATTAATTTAGTGAGTACACTATAATTTTCAGCTGGCAGAAAAACTGTCATGACCAAGCATATTGATGCGTTGCAGAACCAGTGGCCTGCCCAAAAGTAAACCAAAACAGGTTTGCTCTATGTAACTTTTTTACCTAAATGCCGATCCTCTGCACTTGGGTGTCGCAAACGTTCTTGACGATTGGGCAAAGGCAGGACAAATATTGATCTGTAAGGTGTTCGTTGGATGCAAAGCATTCAGAACTGAAACGGGAATTTGGTGCGGGTGACCCATTCAGGGATCCAAAACCAAAGCCGCCCCCGCGACTGTAAGTGGTTTGGGTCTGTTATATGCCACTGGGAAACTGGGAAGGTTACAGACCATCACGCCGCCAGCCAGGAGACCGGCCTATATAAATGTACCAACCTCCTGTCGGGTGTGACAGGTTTAGGAGATAGAATTATGACGACTGAAACAAAAGTAATTGCAGTTACAACGCCGCCCACCGCTGGCATCGCGTTTGCCTTCATCACAGGGTTGGCATTGTTGTTTGCATCTGGGTACGCTCAAGCGACATCCTTGCATGACGCAGCCCATGACCAACGCCACGCCATGGCTTTTCCCTGCCACTAAACCATGGTTAAAAATTTATTTGTTAGCGCGATTTGCGCAGGCATTGTAGCAGGGCTGATAGCAGCCTTGTTGCAATTCATTTTTGTTATTCCAGTTTTGCTGGAAGGTGAACTATTTGAAACAGGCGCACGGCTTCACTTTGGAAACGATGGCTCGCCTCAAAGTGACAGAGGCGTACCCAGCTTAGGCGATGATTGGGGGCGTCATTCGATGACTGTGGCGTTCAACATCATCACCTATACTGGATATGGCCTAATTCTCGCGGCCATGATCAGCTATGCCGCATTAAAAGGAAGCATAATCCCTTCGCGTCAGGGTGTAGTCTGGGGACTTTGTGGTTTCATTGCTGTGCAATTGGCACCAGCAATTGGCCTACCTCCTGAGTTACCCGGCACCCTTGCCGCAGAGATAGGGCCGCGACAAATGTGGTGGCTGGGTACGATTGTGGCGACAGCGGTCGGGATGGGGCTTATCGCCTTTGGCCGCAGCTACCTCCCCTTAAGTGGCATTGCAATCATACTCGTACCACATTTGGTTGGCGCACCGCATCTTGATGCATTTTTTGGGGTGGCGCCACCGGAACTTGCAGCAGAATTCGCGACGCTTAGTTTAGGCACATCAGCCGCAGGTTGGGCCGTTTTGGGTTACGTGGTAGCAGAAGTGCTGCGACGACTTGAAAGCT
>Ga0302126_10001203_pt1 | contig 15487 bp, 16 predicted proteins | sample CB4_20m_MG_FD_203108 | JGI IMG/M metagenome (GOLD analysis project Ga0302126, IMG submission 203108) | Marine microbial communities from Western Arctic Ocean, Canada - CB4_20m | ecosystem: Environmental > Aquatic > Marine > Oceanic | place: Canada: Western Arctic Ocean | collected 2017-09-24 | reverse complement strand
CGGAGCCTGGGCGACACTTGCATATTCTTTTAATACCAAGCCAAAACCCTTTTAAAGCACCATGTTTTTCTAAACATTCAATTGTATACATCGAACAGGTAGGTGTATACCTACATCTCGAAACAAAAAAAGGGCTTAAACAAAGCTGGTACAATTTAATCAATGAAATTAATAAAATTCTCATAAAGGAAGGGCTTTAACCAAGCTTGAGATTTCTACTTCAATTTGTTTGAAGTTTTTTTTACAAAAAGTTTTATGAACTCTTACAACTATATCGAACGGTGCTGTAAAAGGGAGTTGTTTTTTTAATAACTCCCTTAATAAGCGACGCATATAATTTCTTCTTACCGATAACTTTTCGATTTTGCTACTTATAACGTAGCCTATTCGGTGATGGGTTTTAGTATTAGGAGCGTAATGAAAATATATATGAGAAGATGATAATCTTTTTCTAAAATTAAAAACAGAAGAAAAATCTTCTGAATTCCGTAACTTTAATAATTTATACTTTGATAGAATAAATTAGATTCCTAGACGAACTCTTCCTTTAGCTCTTCTAGAGGCAATAACGTTGCGGCCCCCCCTTGTTTTCATTCTAACTAGAAAACCATGGGTTCTTGCGCGTTTCACTTTTGATGGTTGATAGGTACGTTTCATATCAGTGTTCCAGTCCTTTAATCGAAGCCGAAGAATACTCTTCCAGCCAACTTATGTCAATAATTATACCCTATAATTTATTTTCGAAAGCCTGTGGATAACTTTAGCAAATTAGGCTAATATTAGATCTCGACCTAACCCTAAAAAAAACAAGCATACATTTTGACAACAAACGAAGAAAAATTTTGGCCCTTATGTTTAGAAAGATTCTCTAAAGACCTAACCAAGCAACAATTAAACACATGGATCAAACCTTTAGAATTTAAAATTCAAGGCAAAAAAGCACAAATTATTGCGCCTAATCAATTTATTTTACAGTGGGTAAAAGAAAAATTTGCACACCAAATCCAAACCTTAACTAAAAAGCATTTAAATAATGTTGAAGTTGAATATATTGTTAACGGGAAAATTAAAAACAAAATTCCATCTGAAATTAAAACAAAACTAAACAATATTGCTCAAAAAATACCTGGAAATAAATCTAATGGCCTAAATACAGCCTTCGATTTTAATAATTTTGTTACTGGCAAAGCAAACCAGCTAGCGACAGCTGCTGCAAAACAAATTGCAGAGAACCCAGGCACAGCCTATAACCCATTGTTTATATATGGGGGTGTAGGGCTAGGGAAAACCCACTTAATGCACGCGATAGGCAACCACCTAAAAAGCCTCCAGCCGGAAGCAAAAATTAAATATCTACATGCAGAAAGATATGTGCACGATGTTGTAAAAGCTTATGAAAACAGAGCGTTTGATAGCTTTAAAAAAAGCTATCATTCTCTAGATTTGTTGTTAATAGATGACATACAATTCATTGGGAAAAAAAATAGGACCCAAGAAGAGTTTTTTTATGCATTTAATACTCTTATTGAAAATAAAAAACAGATTATTATCACTTGTGACCACTACCCAAAAGAAATCCCGGGTGTTGACGAGCGCCTAAGAACGCGTTTTAGCTGGGGCCTTACTGTCGCAATAGACCCGCCAGAGCTTGAAATGCGCGTGGCCATTTTGTTAAAAAAAGCAGAAGAAAACAAAATTAACCTACCAGAAGATGTTGCTTTTTTTGTTGCAAAACAAATTCGCTCGAATGTTAGAGAATTAGAAGGCGCTCTGAACCGAATTGTGGCAATGGCTAATTTTTCCCGGCGCATTATTGACACAACTTTAGCAAAAGAATCATTGCGGGATTTAATAGCGGTAAGGGGCAGACAGGTAAGCGTTGAAAATATTCAGAAAACTGTTGCAGAATACTATAAAATTAAAATAGTTGATATTTTAAGCAAGAAACGATCAAGAAACTTTTCTCGCCCAAGACAAATGGCTATGTGTCTTACAAGAGAATTAACGAATTTAAGTTTTCCTGAGATTGGGGCGGCTTTTGGTGGGAGACACCACACAACAATAATGCACGCTTGTGATGAAATTGAAAATTTAAGGCTAAACGATCAAAATATTGGCCAAGATTTGGGTTTTTTAACTCAGGTTTTAAGAGGATAATGTAAAACGTGTGAATTACTTGTGGACAAAAAAAGAGTAGGATAAAAAAAAGAGTAGGATAAATAACTATCCACAATGCGTCCACAGTAAAAGACATATTGAATCATAAGAATCAAAGTTCGATAACTGTTTAATCTTAAAAGAAAAAATTAACAAAAATAGAAAAACAAGGGTTATTATTATTATTATTATTTATATAAAGAAAAAACTATAAAACTATGAATATAAAAATCGATAGAGGATTACTACTTAAACCACTTGGTAATGTCTCAGGAATAGTTGAAAAAAGACATGCGCTACCAATTCTTTCAAATCTATTACTGGAAAGCCAACAAGGGAAATTAAAATTCACAGCTACAGATCTTGAGATGCAAATCTCTACACATATTAAAACAGAGTTGACAGATGATTTTCAAATAACTGTATCAGCAAAAAAACTATTCGACATTACAAGAGCCCTTCCTGAAGACAGTAAAATTGATATTCAGATTGAAGAAAATAAAGTAACAGTCAAGGCAAAAAAAAGTCGTTTTAATTTACAAACGCTGCCATCTCAAGATTACCCAGTAATGAAAAAAGACGAAAAGGATGCTGTTGAATTACAAGTACCACAAAAAGACTTTAAAGCCTTATTAAAACAAGTTGATTTTGCAATGGCGCAACAAGACATTAGATATTACCTTAATGGGTTATTAATAGAGGTTAAAGAAAAGAATATTAATATTGTAGGCACAGATGGCCATAGATTAAGCTTTACCTCTTTGGCATTAAAAACACCAACCAAACCTATACAAGTAATAGTGCCTAGAAAAACCATCGTCGAGTTGATAAAGCTACTAAATGACACAGATGACCCTTTAGAGATAAGTTTTTCTACCAATCAAGTAAACTTCAAATTCAATGATATTGATTTGATAACCAAAATTATTGACGGTAAATTTCCAGACTATAATCGAGTTATTCCAGAAGGCCATAATAATATTTTTAACATAGACCGTTTGTTATTATTAGACTCAATGTTGAGGGCCTCTATTTTGTCAAACGATAAATATAGGGGGATAAGAATGGTTGTAGAAGACAATAACTTAAAATTAGTAAGCAATAATAGCGAACAAGAACAAGCTGAAGAAGAGCTAGAGATTGACTATAAAGGCGACAAAATTGATATTGGTTTTAACGTTACCTACCTAATCGATGTTTTAACAAACATTCAATCCGATCAATTAACTATTGCTTTTAATGATTCAAGTAGTAGTTGTTTAGTAACAATACCAAACAACGAAAAGTATAAGTATGTTGTAATGCCAATGCGCATTTAATTTTAAAAAAGAAACCACCAATGGCTAACAAAAAAGAAACAAAAACAAGCGAATACAATTCAGAAAGTATAAAGGTCCTAAAGGGGCTTGATGCCGTAAGAAAAAGACCCGGTATGTATATTGGCGACACCTCTGATGGGAGCGGGTTACATCATATGGTATTTGAAGTTTTAGATAATGCAATAGATGAGTCTTTAGCGGGCCATTGTGACGAAATAAAAGTAATTATTCACCCTGACAATTCTATAACTGTTACTGATAATGGACGAGGCATCCCAACGGATATTAAAGAAGATGATGAGTTTAAAAGGTCAGCAGCAGAAATTGTAATGACAGAACTACATGCTGGTGGAAAGTTTGATCAGAACTCTTATAAGGTTTCAGGCGGGCTCCATGGGGTTGGTGTTTCTGTTGTAAACGCATTATCAGATTGGTTAAAATTAAGAGTTTATAGGGAAAATAAAGTACATGAAGTTGAGTTTAAAAGAGGGAATATTGTGGCACCCCTTAAGGTGTTGGGCGAGACTCAAAAAAAAGGCACAGAAGTAAGTTTTATGCCTTCAGTTGAAACATTTATTAATGTTGATTTTCATTTTGACTTGCTTGCAAAAAGAATTCGAGAACTTTCTTTTTTAAATAATGGCGTCAATATAGAGTTAGTTGATCATAGGTCTGGAAAAACAGAAAACTTTGCCTCTTCCGGAGGGATAAAGGGTTTTGTGGAGTATATGAATCGATCTAAGTCTACATTGCATGAGAACATTTTTTATGCAGATAGTAGCGAGAAAGAGGGCATTACTATTGAGGTTAGTATGCAGTGGAATGATAGTTATGGTGAAAATGTACAATGTTTTACAAATAATATTCCTCAGCGAGATGGCGGTACGCACTTAACTGGTTTAAGGGCGGCGCTTACAAGAACAATTAATACTTACATTGAGTCAAACGAGTTAGCAAAAAAAGCAAAAGTAGAAACTGGGGGTGACGATATGCGCGAGGGGCTTGTGTGTGTTTTATCTGTTAAGGTCCCTGACCCAAAGTTTTCTTCTCAAACAAAAGATAAATTAGTTTCAAGTGAGGTACAACCAATCGTTTCAGAGGTGGTCGGGAAAAAACTAACAGAATTTCTATTGGAACACCCTAAAGATGCAAAAATTATTTGTAATAAAATAGTAGACGCTGCACGTGCCAGAGAGGCGGCAAGAAAAGCAAGAGACATGACAAGGAGAAAGGGAGTTATGGACTCTCTTGGATTGCCAGGAAAGTTAGCAGATTGCCAGGAAAAAGACCCAGCACAATGTGAAATATATTTAGTCGAAGGTGATTCGGCTGGCGGGTCTGCGAAACAAGGAAGGGATAGAAAAAATCAAGCAATTTTGCCCCTGAAGGGAAAAATTTTAAATGTTGAAAAAGCACGAATTGATAAGATTCTTGCTTCGCAAGAAATTGTTACTTTAATAACGGCACTTGGCACCGGTATTCATCCAGAATTCGATGTTGAAAAGCTTAGGTACCATAGAATTATAATAATGACTGACGCGGATGTTGATGGCGCACATATTCGAACACTGTTGCTGACGTTTTTCTTTAGGCAAATGTATGAATTAGTTGAAAGAGGCCATGTGTATATTGCACAACCACCTTTATACAAGGTTAAACAAGGCAAAGATGAGAGATATTTAAAAGATGAACAAGAGTTGGATCAGTACTTAGTAGACTCTGCCTTACAAGGAGCAAGCTTATTAACCCGTCCGGGCGGGGATATTTTAACAGAAGATGTTTTGGGTAATATTGCAAGAGAGATGGTTTTAACAGAGGCAATTATTAGACGACTAGCATCTCGATACGATGTGTCTTTGTTAAGAGCAATGCACCTATTAGGACCAATTTTCTTAGAAAATAAAGAAAAAACCCAAAAATATGCTGAAGATTTAAAAGTTTTAATGCCAATGGATAATATCAATTTTGATGTTAAGCATAACGAAGATTCAAATAAATATTTTATTGAAATCAATCAATTTATCCATGGTAACTTACAAACGAGTAAATTAGATGAAGAATTTTTGCTCAGTGGCGAATATAGACAAATAATGAAATCGGCCGAGCTGACAAAAAATTTAATTGGTGAGGGCGGTAAAATTTCTCGAGGCGAAAAATCAGAGACAGTAAGTAATTTTCACGATGCACTAACCTGGCTAATGGCTGAGGCTAAAAGAAACTTGAATATTCAACGTTATAAAGGCCTGGGAGAAATGAATCCGGAACAGCTTTGGGAAACAACTATGGATCCGAAAGTACGACGCTTATTGAAAGTTACAATTGAAGATACAACTGCAGTAGAAGAAACTTTTACAAGGCTAATGGGTGACGATGTTGCTCCGAGACGAGAATTTATTGAAAGTAATGCATTAGCTGCAAGCAATTTAGATATTTAAGATAATAAATGACTCTTAGTGAATTGAAGTTTATCGTTGCTTTAGCCCGCGAAAAAAATTTTCGTAAAGCGGCTGAAAAATCTTTTGTCAGCCAGCCAGCGCTTAGCTTAGGAATAAAAAAAATAGAAGAGGAGTTAAGTGTATCTTTATTTGAGAGAAGTGTTGGGGCAGGCGGCGACGTCAAAATCACCCCAATCGGTCAAAAAATAATTGACCAGGCAATAATTGTGTTAAATGAAGCCGCAAAAATAAAAGACTTGTCTGCCAATGGTGATAAACAACTCGATCTCCCATTTAAGTTGGGGTTAATTTATTCTATCGCACCCTATTTATTGCCTTTGATAATCCCAGAACTAAGAAAATATGCGCCCAATATGCCGCTCCAAGTACATGAAAACATTACAAAAAATATAGAAACTGAATTAAAGTCAAGAACTATTGACGCAGCGGTGATTGCTCTCCCATTTGATATCCCAGGCATTGAAATTGAAATACTATATGATGAGCCATTTGTTGTTATAGTGCCCTTAAGCCATCGTTGGGACGAAAAAAATAAAATTAAAGCTAAAGACTTAGCTAAAGAAAAAGTTTTATTATTAGATAAAACACATTGTTTTAGTAATCAAGTCACTGAGGCCTGCCCCGGGCTTTCCAAAAATAGTGAAGTTCAATTGGGCAACTCTTTAGAGTATATTCGAAGTATGGTTGCTTCAGGTTTAGGTATTTCAGTATTACCTCAAAGTGCAACCACAATTAAACATAATAACCCACTAGTTAAGATAATCTCTTTTGAGGACCCTATTCCTTTTAGAAGAGTTGCATTGGCCTATAGAAAAAGTGGGGTAAAAACAGAAGCAGTAACAAAACTTGTGGACGTTATTAAATCTTTAGATTTTCCAAAGTTACATATTTAGTTTAAGAGTTTACTAATAATTATTTCAGATTGATTCAAGATAAAGTCTTTTAGGAGATCAATAGAGCGGTTAATTGCCATAGGATTTAAAGTAACAACGTGCCATTTGCGATTAATCGGCGTACCTATTACATCCAGTACTTTAAGTTGACCATGTTTTAGCTCACTTGCAATGGTATGCTGTGAAACAAAAGAAATGCCTAGTTCTGCTATTACTGCTTGCTTTATACTTTCATTGCTCGACATTTCCATAATAATATTAGGCTGAATATCATGATCTTGAATGAAAGTTTCCATATGTACTCTTGTGCCAGAGCCCTTTTCTCGACTTATAAAATCAAAATCTTTTAATACATCAGGTTGAATATTTTTGAGCTTTGATAATGGATGATCTTTATTTGCAATAAAGACATGTGGGTGATTAGCGATTGTGTAAACCTTAGTGTCAATTTCTTTTGGGACTAATCCCATTATGGCAATGTCAATCTCCCCATCCCTAAGAAGATCAATAAGTTGCTCGCGATTTCTTATCTCTAGTATTATTTTATATTCTGAATGCCTCCCTCTGAATTGCTTAAGAACTTGAGGTAAAAAATATTGAGCGGTACTTATAATGCCGACTTTGATTATTTCAACACGATTACTTTTAAGTTGATTAATAACTTTTTCACTTTCATTAAGAGTTTGTAAAATATGGCGTGCATGGTTTAAAAAGTATTCTCCTGCAGAAGAAAGCACTAATTTTCTACCTTCTTTTATAAATAAAGGGGCATCTACTTGCAGCTCAATCTCTTTAATTTGCATAGAGACAGCTGGCGGTGAAATATGAACCTCTTCAGCCGCACGAGTAAAATTTAGGTGCTTTGCAGCAGAAACAAAGATCCGCAGTTGTCGAGAAGAAATATTTAACATTAAGTTTATCTTATTATTATATTAATTAAATGAAAGTTTACCTTATTATAAAAATTCACTAAAGTAAATTAAAATATATTAATTATAATTAGATTGAATGCGTTTAAGACAGACCAATAGATTGTTTAAATAAAAAAAATCAATTACAAAAGAAGACTTATCAACAATTAAAGCCAAAGACAAAGGGGCTTCGCGATTATTTAAAAATAATAAGATGGATAAATCATGAATTTAGATGAATATTTAGTAAAGCAAAATATACCCGGAGGGTTGGTTGAAACAATTAAGTGTTTTGCTAAGCTTATTATAAAAACAAGTAAATTAATTGAAGAAGCACCGCTAAATAATCAGCTTGGAAAGCTTAAGCAAGAAAATGTTCAGGGAGAACAACAAACAATTTTAGATGTAGAGAGTAATTCAATTTTTGTTAATGATTTAAAAAAAACAGACAGTGTTATCGGATTAGTTTCTGAAGAATTAGAGAAGCCAATTTACTTTGATAAGAAAAGAACCAAGGATCAACACGTAGTTTTTTTTGATCCATTAGACGGCTCTTCCAATGTCTCATCAAATATTTCAGTTGGGTCAATTTTCTCAATTTATAAAATTAATCATGATGAACCAATTAAGATAAAAGATTTTTTACAAAAAGGAAAAAATCAAATTGCTGCAGGATTTAGTGTTTTTGGTCCTTCAACAATATTGATATTAACTTTGGGTGAAGGGGCATTTAAATTTTGCTTTGATAAAGCATTAAAAGAGTTTGTATGCGTTCAAGAAAATATTTTGATACCTGAAGAGGCTGAAGAATTTTCAATAAATATGAGTAATAAAAGATTTTGGAGTGATCCCATTAGTCATTATATTAATGATTTTCAGTGCGGAGAAGATGGCCCCAGAGGTAAAAATTTTAATATGAGGTGGGTTGCTTCACTTGTGGCAGATATTAATAGAATATTAGTCAAAGGAGGAGTTTATTTGTATCCATTAGATAGTAAAAATAATGCAAAAGGAGGACGGTTAAGATTGATGTATGAAATTAATCCAATGGCCATGATTGTTGAACAATGCAATGGATTTTGTTCAGACGGTTCTGAAAGAATTTTGGATATAGCCCCTAAAGATATTCACCAAAGAACAGCAGTTTATATCGGAGCTAAAAATGAAGTTGGTATACTAAAAGATTATATCTTAAGACACAAAAAATAAGAGACTTAAAGGAGAGATTATGTCTAAAAAATATCCAGTTATCGCAATTACAGGATCTTCAGGATCAGGAACATCAACAGTGCGCGATAGTTTCCAACATATTTTTACAAGAGATAATATTGATGCCAGCATTATTGAGGGAGATGCGTTTCATAAGTTTGAACGTCAAGAAATGGACGAACTAATAAAGAAAAATTCTAAGAATTGCGATATAAATTTTAGTCATTTTAGTCCCGATGCAAACCTACTTGGCGACTTGGCAGATACTTTTAAAAACTTTGGAGCAACTGGGAAATATAAAACTCGCAGGTACATACATACAGAAGAAGAATCGAGAATTTATAAAAAAGTTACTGGGACTATGACACCATGGTCTGATGCAAAATCAGATTTATTATTTTATGAGGGACTACATGGTGGATATGTCGGACCTAATGCCGATGTTGCAAAACATGTTGATTTATTAGTTGGTGTAGTGCCAATTATTAATCTTGAATGGATTCAAAAATTACATCGGGACAATAGAATCAGGGGATATTCACAAGAAGCAGTTATGGATACGATTTTAAATCGCATGCCAGATTATATGAATTATATTGCACCACAGTTTTCTAGAACGCACATAAATTTTCAAAGGGTGCCGATGGTAGACACCTCTAATCCATTTATTGCAGAAGATATACCAAGTGCTGATGAGAGTTTTGTTGTAATTAGATTTGATGATCCTACTGGTATAGATTTTGCTTATTTATTAAGGATGTTGCATGGATCAATGATGACTCGTCCTAATACTATTGTGGTTCCTGGCGGGAAAATGGGGTTAGCTATGCAGTTTATCTTTACTCCGCTTATTCGTGAACTTAATGAAAAAAGGAAAAAAAGTTGGCGCTTATAACCTTAAAACAATTACTTGATCATGCGGCAGAAAAAAATCCAAACTATGCTAAACAAGTTAAAATAATTTATGGCAGGAGTTTAACGCCAGAAAACCCTGAAGCATTATTTAGTATGGAAAATATAGATAGAGGATTGGCAGGCCTTTGTTCTATTGCCCCTCAAGCTTTTATTAAATTATGCCATGTAGTTGATCAACTTAATTGTGGAGAGAAGGTGTAATGATTATAGGTGTATTAAAAGAAGCTTTAGAAGGTGAATTTAGAGTCGCCGCAACACCAGAGACCGTAAAGAAATTAATTATTTTAAAGCATATGGTTTATATAGAATCGAATGCTGGGATTGGGGCATCGATCACTGATCAAATGTTTATTGATGCAGGTGGATTAATCAAAAATAATGCTGAAGTTTTTAAGGCGGACTTATTATTAAAGGTGAGGGCGCCAAATAACAATGAAATTAAAAAATTAAATGCCAACCAATTTATTGTTGGCTTATTAGAACCATTCAATAAGGCATTAACAACCCAATTAGCTGCAAAAAGGGTAACTGCATTTTCACTTGAATCATTGCCTAGAAATACACGTGCACAATCAATGGATGTTTTATCTTCTCAAGCAAATATTTCTGGATATAAAGCAGTAATTTTAGCCGCTGATTATTATAAAAAGTTTTTCCCAATGTTAATGACAGCTGCAGGAACAGTAAAGGCCGCACGTATTATTATTTTAGGTGCCGGAGTTGCTGGGTTACAAGCGATTGCAACTGCAAAAAGATTAGGAGCAGTTGTAGAAGCCTCCGATGTTCGCCCTGCTGTTAAAGAACAAATTGAATCCTTAGGAGCAAAATTTATTGATGTTCCGTATGAAACAGAAGAAGAGAAAAATAATGCTTCAGGTGAAGGGGGCTATGCAAAACCAATGCCAAAATCTTGGTTAGACAGACAGTCTAAATTAGTTGCCGAGAAAGCTATTGATTCAGACATCATTATTACATCTGCATTAATTCCTGGAAAAGAGCCACCAAAACTAATTTCTAAAGAAACTATCCAAAAAATGAAAGAAGGATCAGTTATTGTAGATATGGCAGCTGGTTTAGCTGCAGACGGTTCAGGCAACTGTCCGCTGTCAGAAGGCAATAAAATAGTGAATTTCGGAGGGGTAACTATTATAGGCTTTAATAACCTACCAAGCTTACTAAGCACAGATGCATCAGCTCTTTACTCAAAAAATATATTCGAATTTATAAAATTATTGATTAATGATAAAGGTAGCTTATATATAAATAAGGAAGACGAGCTCGTAGCAGGGGCATTATTAACAACTGAAGGTAATTTAATAAATTAAAAGGGGCAATAATGAGTGAATTAATGACAATTCAGAATATTAGCATTTTTGTATTAGCTATTTTTGTCGGGTATCACGTGGTATGGAATGTGACATCTGCATTGCATACGCCACTTATGTCAGTAACAAATGCTATTTCAGGTATTGTAATCGTAGGAGCAATATTACAAGTTGTGGAAATTAATGGGGAGATAGTAACATTTAGCAGCATTTTAGGAGCAATTGCTATATTTTTCGCTGCAATTAACATATTTGGTGGATTTTTCGTAACTCAACGGATGTTAGAAATGTTTAAAAATAAGAAAGGGAAGAAATAAATGTCAGCACAAACTTTATCAATGTCCGCTTATCTAGTATCTGCGATATTCTTTATATTAGCTTTAAAGGGATTATCGTCACCAACATCTGCTAGACAGGGTAATTTATTTGGCATGATCGGTATGGCTATTGCCGTTGGAGCAACTTTGTGGGTTGGACAGCATTTAATAAATTTATTTATATTTGTGCCATTAGTATTGGGTGCATGTATTGGTATATTTGCAGCAAAAACAGTACAAATGACCAAGATGCCAGAATTAGTAGCATTAATGCATTCTTTTGTAGGATTAGCGGCAGTATTAATTGCTATTGCGGCAGTATTAAACACAGGGGAGACCCACTCTGCGGTCCAAAGGTTTGAACTATTTATCGGTGCATTTATTGGCGCCATTACATTTACAGCATCTGTAATTGCATTTGGAAAATTATCAGGAAAGTTCGGCGCAAAAGCGATTGTATTTAGAACCCAACATTGGATAAATTTACTGTTAGCTTTAGGCATGATTTTGTTTGGTACAATTTTCTTTCAGACAGAATCGCTAAGTGCATTTTTTCTTATGGTTACAATTGCACTCATTCTTGGAATCACATTAATTATTCCAATAGGAGGGGCAGATATGCCAGTTGTTGTTTCAATGCTTAATAGTTATTCTGGCTGGGCAGCTGCAGGAATTGGATTTACTTTAAATAATTCAGTATTAATTATTGCAGGGGCCTGCGTAGGCTCTTCGGGGGCAATCTTGTCTTACATAATGTGTAAAGCAATGAATCGATCGATTATTTCTGTAATGCTAGGTGGGTTTGGGTCAGATGTTGCAACAGACACAACATCTCAGAATGAGAAGCCAGTAAAATCTGGCTCTGCTGACGATGCATCTTTTTTACTAACAAATGCAGACACAGTGATTATAGTCCCAGGTTATGGCTTGGCAGTTGCTAGAGCCCAACATGCCTTACAGGAATTGACATCTAAATTACTTTCAAAGGGTGTCGATGTTAAATATGCAATTCATCCAGTTGCTGGCAGAATGCCTGGCCATATGAATGTTCTATTGGCAGAGGCAGATGTTCCATATGAGCAAGTTGTAGAGATGGACGATATTAATAGCGAATTTGGACAAACAGATGTCGTTTTAGTTATTGGAGCTAACGATGTTGTTAATCCAGCAGCAAAGACACCAGGTAGCGCAATTTATGGAATGCCTATTCTAGAAGCGCAAAAAGCAAAAATGATTATAGTTAATAAAAGATCAATGGCGCCAGGGTATGCTGGGCTTGATAATGAACTTTTCTATTTAGACAAAACGATGATGGTTTTTGGCGATGCAAAGAAAGTTGTAGAGGACTTAATTAAGTCAATCGAATAAAAAAAGGGCTAATTTAATAAGCCCTTCTTAAATATTTTTTACTCAGATGTTAGTGGTGGTAAATCAGAGCTAACTGTTGGGGATATTCCATCGCCACCTTGATAAAAAGAATAAGCATAATATCCAGCTAAAAAGATTATGACTAATACGATAATATTCTTTAACATAATTTAATCCTTAAAAAAATTAATCACAGAACTACACTAACATACTATAATTAAAACATACATTAATAACAAGACTCTATGACTAGCATTATTCAAACTTACATAAATATTTACTTTACAGAGATTATTGTAGGAGTGCTTATTTTTTCAATTATCATTGTTTTAATTTCAATTTTTTATGTGTTACTTAGTGAAACAGATAGTCGGGTAATTAAAAAATCAATAATCAATAATCAAAAAAAAATTCAAAAAATTAAATATACCAAACAGTTTATAAAAGGTGTTGATGGAATCGATTTAGATTTAAAAGTCAATAACAAAAAAACTTATCGTAAAATATAATTTTAATATTCCAGCAAATTAAATAAAAACCTTCCTGAATGGTGGTCCCCATATCGCTGGGACCAAGCGGTAATAGTAATACAACAGGAGGAATAAGAACTATTACAATCAGTAGACGCCTAAAATATAGAAAAGGTCAGTTTATTTTGAATAAATGATTAAAAATAAATGAAAATCCTGACTTATGCACTAAATGCATCGTCTAAGAAGTAACAGGGGGAAATATGCAGCCAGAAGATATTATAAAATTACTGGAAAGTGTCGAGTTATTAAAAAGAAGAAAAGGGATAGAAGAACTATTTTATTTTTTAATACCTCCAACAAAGGATAACACAAGTGAATCGCCTTATCAAAAAACAAAACTATGGAAAACTATTAGGAGACGAACTTGGGATGGCGAAGAAACAGATGAAATTATTATTAATTTCATTGAGTACATAATGAGGCGTTTTAAAACACGGGATAAGAAAATTTTGACTACAGAAGAGCTTAATCAAGAAAAAGCAGCCCCAGCAATAAAAAATTTAGAAGCATTTGCTTTTTGGAAATGTAATTTATTAATAACAGACTATGAAAGAAAAATGGGAAGACGAAGAGAGAAAGAGGTTGTAACAGACAAAGCAGAAGAGCTAGGACAGAAATATAATCAAGGAAAATATTTTGAAACAAAACGTTTACTATCATTTAAACAAGAAAAAGAATCAACACCTCAACTTGAGAGTTTAGTAAAAGAGGAAAATAATCATAAATTAATCGCAGATTGTATTCAAAATAAATTAAGAGAATTTGCTAAAGAAAGAAGCCCAGATGGAGCTGAAGTAATTGGTATGCAAGTAAGTGGGACAACTATTGCCCAAATTGCAAAATTTAGAAGAAAAAGTATAAGTGCTACAAAAGAATTTATAAGGGTTAGTAAGATTAGAGCAAAACCTTATTTGGAACCCTGCTCTAAAATCAATACATATTCAAAAGCAATAAAAATTAAGGAAAAATAGAAATGACAAAAGAAACTAAAAAACAAAAGCAATGGATTGATGTTTTTGATGGCAAAAAAATTAAAGATGTTGACAATGAAACAAAGCTTAATGCAAGGATGGCTCATGCAGCGATAATGGAAAATGAAGAAAAAATTGAAAAAGAATGGAAAACAAAAGACCATGAAAAATTATTAAAAAAGATATTAAAACGAGCAGAAAAGATAGGATATTTAGAAAGCCGATCATTCGATTTAAGAAAATTCACAGAAAATAAGAGTAATTGGCTAGCGCCCTTATTAATTGGCGGTAGTTTTTTTGCTTATGCAATGAAAGATGGAATACACATAACAGATATTCAAGAAGTTCCAAATACAAAAATTGAAGCAAGTGAAACATTTTGGGATATTGTCATGGATGAAACAGGAAACAGGTTGACCGCTTTCTGGCCATCACAAAGAAAACAGATATCTAAAACAAAAATAGTTAAAGCTGCTAGTTGTTCTCCAGAAATACTAACTTTAGATGGTTGTCTTAAATTACAGAATAAACACCAAGCACAATTTAATATAGGGTTAATTTATGAGCAAGGATTGAGTGGGGTTGAAAAAAATTCAGATAAAGCATATGAGTGGTATCAAAAATCAGCTGCTCAAGGTAATCAAAGAGCAAAGTTTAATATTGAATATATGATAAGTAAGAAAATGATAAATAAATAATTGTTTCAGCCTGACTTTTGAATAAGTGGTTACGTCTTATAGACGTAACCACTTTTTTTTAAGGAAAAATAATGCAACTCAAAAAAATAGTATTAGTTTTAGCACAACTGGGATTAGTTTCTGCAATTGGAGTGACTGTAGCCAAACAAAACGATGAGCCAATTAAAAAAATTGATCAAATAGAAAAAAAAGTAAGTTCAGAAAATTGCAAACAAGAAACTTTTTGGACAACTTGGTTTGATGGCTCAAATCAATTTAAAGGATTTGGGGTGCCCCCTAGCCAAAAAGAAATTTCAAAAGCGCAGTATAGATTTGCAGAAAATTATCATAATGGCAAAGTATTAACAAAAGATTATCAACGTGCATTAGATTTATTTACTCGTGCAGCTGATTCAGGCCTAACTCAGGCAAATTT